>Ga0068627_1000112_pt1 | contig 13874 bp, 12 predicted proteins | sample InSIn1gowninarea_FD_77430 | JGI IMG/M metagenome (GOLD analysis project Ga0068627, IMG submission 77430) | Clean room microbial communities from NASA Spacecraft Assembly Facility at Jet Propulsion Laboratory, Pasadena, California, USA -... ... | reverse complement strand
GCTGGATGAAAAACATGTAGATGCACAAAATAATCAACCATCTATCCAAAATTTATGGAAGAAATTATTAACATAGTACCTCTATTAAAGCAAAAATAAATATTTTACTATGTGTAATAAAAGATGATTCAAGTTATCAGATGATGATTCAAGATGTCAAAACATATATCAAGATGTTGAAAGATGATTTGAGCAGTCAAAAGAGGATTCCACAAGTCAACACTAAAGAAATTCAATCATAGATAGAAAGTGTTTCCAAATGAAGAGTTTAAAACTTTATATCAAGGTCTCGAGATATCATTTGAGGCTCAAAAGATATTTTGACTAATGGAAATGTGACTGAGTCAAAAGGCGGATAGCCAAGAGTCATAATTCCATCATGATGAGTTTTCACCTAGCTGTTGGATCTACGTTGAATGTCAAATATCATCTCAACTCAGTTTGCTATTAATATATGATAAAAATAAGGATTACTCATATTTTTTCTTTCCAATTCACTTGTACTTGAATTCAGGATATCTTCAATAAACATAACCTCTAATTATATATCATTAATTGTGTTATCTACTTTATCCTATTATATCTTGGCTCAGGTAAATAGATGTGGGTCTAGTTTATGATTAGTTTTAGATTAAGGAGTAAGAAGTTCACTTTTTGTTTATCATCTCTAAGTAGATTTTCATGATCTAATCATCCTTTTGATATAACCCATCTCACCATAGCAAGATAACCTATTTTAGTTTTTGCATCTACTTACTTAATGCATCGTACTTTCATTATGCTATCAACAAATACAAATAAGTAATATAAAATAACTTTATAAAGTCACATCGGTCAATCTTGGATTAATAATTATTGTAAAGGTGTTCATAGAATATCCATCAATATCCTTTAGTAAAATGGTTAATAATTTCCTTTTTTTCTCCTAACTTGTATTCTCCATATAACTCTACTAATTTCTTAAAATACCTAAAGCCTTTATCTTTTGTGGTTTCAAAATTAAAAAAATAACATATAACTCCTATGTCCCATATTTTTCATTTACTTAAAGAACTTTTTATTGATAATTCTTTTTGTGTTTCAACCCTTTATTAAATAATAATTATAATTCTCCATCTTTTGATTTCGATAAATTTGATATTATATATTTGCATCTTACTTAATCTCTGGGCTCAAGTATCTTCCAAATGGACCATTTAAATTCTTCACTATGAAATAGTTTAGTCTTTAATTTATTTGGAGACTTTATTTGTATTTTTAATTTGTAAGTAACATGAATGATCTTTATTACCACATAGTAAAATATTTATTTTTGCTTTAATAGAGGTACTATGTTAATAATTTCTTCCATAAATTTTGGATAGATGGTTGATTATTTTGTGCATCTACATGTTTTTCATCCAGCCCAAACTAGTCTCACATTGCACTTCTTTGAGATTTGGGTTAAAATAAATTCCATAATAAGTTGAGAGGAACTCACATCTTCGATGATCATAGTACCAATTTATATTAGTAAATAAAAAATTCCTGATGATGTGTGTGAGGAGGGTATGACCTAGTTATTCTGTCACATCAGTCATGTTCATTTGTTAGAAATTATTTTCTTTTATTACCCATACATGTTTTTAAATAATATTTAAAACAATTAGTTAACGACCCACTATCAAGTAGTATCTCATTGGTATTAATTGATAGATTTTGATTTTTTATTAAAATGAAATTGGTGTGATCATATTATAGGTAATTGTGTTAACCTACATATGTCATTTGGTAGTACTAGGCTCTACATTCACATGCTTAAATAAATATAATTGGGCCTATTAAGAAAAAAATTCTTTGGCAGTGTAAAAATTTATGGTCCTTCAAAAATTTAAAAGTATTATTCAATACAAAAAGATTCAAGAATGCTGACACTGTATGCTCAATTCTAATCAATCCAAATAATAAAAAAAGATGATTCACATTGATCTATTATTTTTTACTCATGGTTGATGTTGGTAGAATTTTATTCAAAAATATTAAGTTTACTTTTATTAATTTAGTCACTCTATTTTCATTTCATAATCCTATCCTTAATTAAATAATAAAATCGCATTTATTAATAATCTCTCGGGAGAGAATGCCAATGTGTCCTAGTCAGTATACTTCCATCATTCACTTCATTGGAGCCACATGTTTTGTATGTACTTAGTTTGATACTATGTTTCAATTTGGTTAGGAGATTTATTAATTTATTACCTTGAATAAGTATAGCCGACCCCAAATAATTGGGAAAAGGCTTTGTTATTTTTGTTGTTGTTGTAATAAGTATAGAGTAATTAGTAAAACATGTGACTTGTTACTTTATTATATATTATTACACTCCATCTCAATTAAGTACTTGTACTATATCTATTTTATCATCTTCAAACCCAGATGTACTTTATCTTTAAATCATTTTTATAGTTTTAAAAGTGACTTAAGCATTTAATTTAGTCATGTAACGAGTATATAAATTATTAAATGCAAATATGATGATACTTGTAGTTTGGTATGGTAAATAATTTTTGTTGTTTCTATTAAGAATACTTGATCAACAATTCAATTATCTATTCTAAACAAATAAAAAATCATACTTGATCACTCTATTTAATGTTTTTGATACTGTATTTTAAACCTTATTTTTTTATATTATGGAATATTAATCTTCTCCTAGATCGACCCATTCAATGTGAACACTAAAATATATTCCTTTTGTCCTATTTTCTATTCAAAAAAAATCTCTTCATTCAACTTTTTCCTTTCTTTTGTATTTTAGACATGGCTATGCATGCTACTGATTCCAAGTTGTAAACTGGTAGAGGCACCATATGTTATGAAACTCCAATGGTCATGGTTATAGTCTAGTTAGGATGTTATGCAATGCCATGTGTTAATTTTCATGTCACATCACCCCAAATAAACACAAATCCAGAGCTTCAATCAATCTTGGCTCTTGAATTTAATTTTAAAATTTTATGGTTAATTTTCCCCTATATTGCTATGTATTTCTCACCTATTTCTCTTATTTTTCCTCATCTCATGCTATCTATGAAGTATTTCCTCTGCATCTATTGCCTTCTGTGGAATCCTTGCTAAAACTAGTAATCATTCCTCTGTAACTACTAATAAGACTACATTACAAGCTAGGATTAGTTGCATCATAGCTATCTGAAAGCATTTTGTTGTGATTGTTGCACCTCTGCACTCACAATTTGGAATACTTTTAAATTTAACCATCTTATTTTAATTTTAAATTTTTTGAGTTTATTTTAATCTTCTATCTTATTTTATCTATTTTCTTATGTTTAGTTATCATGACTTACCTGAATATAATTTTTCATGATCTTTTGAGCTATCATGCTTCTAATATCCTACAAATTATTAATAGCAAATTCTAATCTTACTTTCTTAGGAGTAAAGGAGATGGATATGATAATGATTTGATACCAGATTTTCACTTCAATATTCATTGATATGATAACACTATTTCTATTGGCTTCAAGATTGATAATGATGATAAAATTGAGTTTACACCTACTGATATCTCTCACATCAATGATATTTCAATCATGGTGAGCTTACGCTTTTTGGATGTTGTCATTCCTAATATTTATCATGGTTTGAATATCCCTAAATAACCTTTTGGTAAGCAAGGTTGCTCTTGTCTCCCTTAAAAAATTAGCCTTGTTTAGATTTTTAATCTAAAATATAATTCCCAATTCTCATGTTTTATATGTATCCAAATATGAATTAAATCTTATGCATATGATATCTATGAACAACCTCTTTGATCTCCTTACCTTTTTGATGTATCACTTAGTTTCTACTAGAAATAACATTGATAAGGTTAATATTTTTCTTATCTTGTTAGGAATATTATCAAGTATAAATATCCCAATCATGTTCCAGCATACCCTAAAGAGATAATTAATATACTAACAAGAATATCTTTCAAATATCTAAAGTACAATATTTATTGGTTTGAAATGTTCATACTGATGCTCAATCTCAGGTTCAAACCCATGTTAGAATTGGTCCTACATAAAAAGTAAGAGTTGGAGAATCACTAGGAATCCCTAATCCATATTTCACTATTGATACTCTTACCATTCTATCTTAGATATATGCTCATTAAAATTCTGGGTATGAAGACTTAAGCGCTAGGATTTCAAGACTAGAAGACCAACCATGTCTTTCCTCCTAAATTTCTATTATAATCTGAAGAGAAACAATAAAATATAATGATATGACTGGAGTTTAGATCCAAAATTATGTTATTCATTTTTTTTAAGTAAAAAATAAAAATATTCTTAAAATTAATTTGTCTTTCTACATGCTTAATATCTAACTTAATAATAAGTAAAAGAATTATTTTTGTAAAAGCCTATTTTTAGATGCACTATAACCAAAAACAGGCTGCATCATGGCCATAATAATATATCTATATGGTTAGTTTTCCTAGGCATTAATGTTTACTATCTGTTCATTAATTTACAAATTCCTAATTATTATTTGTGCTAAAATATTACTGATCTATTTTTTTAAGCATTTGTATTTTCTTAGATTAGAGAGTTACACTTCATAATCGAACTCATATTCGATCTATCTGACTTTTAAAAAACCATGACATATTACTACATCATATCATTGCTATGGAAAGTAAAATTTTCTATAGTTTTTACACTTAGTTTTATTTTTATTTTTATTTGTTTCTTAGCATCGATTAAGCTTAACTCAATTTGATTAAATTATCTTGGATTTTATCCTTGAATTTATTAAACTTAGAATGGATTTCTTAGTATATCTTTAGTTATTTAAATTTATTTTTGCTAGATTTATTTAGCATATGTTGGATTTATTTAGTACTCTCATATTCATTTTTACATTTATTTGCTAAAGGGACTAGCAAAATACTAGTTGGATTGTGATTGAGCAGTAAAATTGACTTTTTTTCCTATTAATTATTACTTAATTATATCATTTACTCAACTTATCTAGAAATTATGGTAATACTTTAGATTTCTTGGATATCTATCTATTGTTAATGTCATTTAGTACTTTTATAGAAGAAACTTACCTCTATTGCATATTTTCTGCATTTCTTTATCTACATGAGATGTATCTATGCTTCATACATGGATAATTCAATCTTTTGGGCTACAACTTAGATAATCTCATTCAATATTAACTCAAAAAGGATATGACTCATAATCTTCATCATGGAATTCTAGTCATCATCATGCTCTATGGACATCTTCATTAAATGGTGATTCATCTATTATTGGACTTGGAGATTATTCCACCCATAAAATTAATTCATCGTGGGGTGATGTAAAATAGAGTGTAGTGTCTATAAACATTCTAGCAAAGCATGGATAAGAAGAAAGTGTTAATTTTATCCATGGATACTTCATGAAAAAGATGTTAAGCTTTAGCAATGTGAGTGAAGAGACTTTCCATGTGGGTTAGATGAAAGGCAATTTGTTGGGACATGTTGAAAGGATTGGTGAATAAAGTAGTATGTGGAAGAATCTATGCATTTACTACTAACTTATCTCTTTTGTTTCATAAAAGAAATTTTATTCTTTGCATAACATGCACTGTTTTTCTTTCACATCAGCCTTTCAAGTGTATAATAATTCCCCCACTCTCTTTTGTTTCATATTATTGTTTCAATCTTGTAACAATTCCACCAATGTTAATCCTTGCTCCTAATGAAAATTCTCTCATAATAATGTTACTTATTACTCTATTTAATCTAAATAAAGGAGATTTTATAAGAAAGAAAAAAAAAAGCTTTATCCCTAGTAATTTAGAGTGGAAATCTTATAACTATATTTTTTTTTGAGAAAACTTGAGTATATTAGTAACCAGAATCGGATTTTATACAAGCGGGGTGAGGAGAAAAATCTCAACTCACTCCATATCAGAATAACTTAGAGTAATTACAATGGAAGAAGAGTGAGAAGTTATATTCCTTGTCTCTATTATAGCTTATAAGCTTCATAAAATTTGATGAATTCCGCCGGAGTGTAGCTGCTTAATATTTTTGCCCTATCTAGGAAGATTTTTCTATGTTCATGGCAATGATATAAGTGAACAGCATCATAATCTAGTTTCTTGGTTGCATCTGTGAGAATGTCTTTAGCAACATTGCATTCTTTAAACTTATGTGCTGCTTCTTCCTTTGCTATTGGATCTTTCTATTTGTCCAAGTAATAACTCATTAGCATTTGTCTGGCCTTGGAGTTGATAGCTTTAGGGCCATCAATGATGGAGACCCCTAGAACATCATACCAACATCTATTAGAATAAGTGTTGATGAAGGATCTTGAAATGGGAGGTGCAGTAGGTGTGGGAATTTTGGGCATCTCCAATCTTATTTTTAATTCTTCTTTAAGCTTGGCAGATCTTTCATTCAGGTTTGCCATTATATCATCCAGCTTAGACTATTTTTCCTTTTCTTTAGATGTCTATTTCTTCTTCCCCTTTTCTATGTGTTGTTTACTCCTCTGAGGAGTGCTTCCCTTGCCTTTTCTACCTTTGCTCTGTGGTCCTATGTCTTTATTCTCCTTAGTAGTAAAATTTTGGATGTTACCCCTGATGATAGTGGGGTTCTCATCCATAACTATGAATTTTGGTTGGCTTTGTTTCTCCGATTCTCGCTACTACATGTCCTCTGTATTTCTCTTTCCCAAGATAATGTACACTTTTGGAGGCGCGGTGTCATCCTTCTTTTTCATAGGATCCTTTTTTGCCACAGGCACTTGATCTTCTATTTTGTTCTTCCCGGGCGGGATGTCATCCTTCTTATCCATAGGATCCTCTGTTCTAGTCTCCTCTTTTCCCAATCTTACTTCTTGAGTAACAATATTCATTTTTTCAATCACAAGGACCCTTGCCCTGAGTTCCCCTACCTGTGAACTGGACCTCCTTACCCTTTTTGCAACATGTTCTCTTTTCAGAGTCTAAATATCTAGGCTGCAGAAGGAGTAGTTAGAGTCTTTGATGATGAATCTTTTCTCTTGTTTTCTTTTCGGCTTCTTCCCTATGTTTGGCTACAGATTTTCTCCCATTTTATCCTTTAGAAGAATGGAAAAATCCAAAGAAGCACCTTTAGGTGGGGGTTTGCTCTGTACTTCCTCTTCTTCATCTTGCGGATTTCCCCCACCTCTCTCTTCTTCTCTAAGTATTTGCTCCATTTTTGGGTTTTTGTAGGAGACATTATCTCCCTCGGAAAGAGCAACATTCACCCTGCTAATTTCTTCATCAGTTCTCCTATTTCTCTCAGAATTTATAGACTCAATAACACTTACCACTAGAGGAAGTCTATGTTGAATGTTATGTCTAATGGGTGAAGCATTCACCCTACCTTCTGTACCTTCAATATGCTGAGACTCTTCTGTAATATCTACATTATCTCTAGGTGGCTATGTGATCTCATTACCCTCATCCTCCATGTTTTCAGGAAGGATCTCCATTTTTTCAATTTCTGTATAATAGTTTTCCTCCATAGAATGAATATAGTCATTAAGCAGGTTATCATCAAAAGTATCTACTTGGGGTAATGGAGTTGATCCCTCGAATTGCTCATCCCCAGCTTGATGAACATGAATGTAGAATTGCTATTTATCTACACTTGCCTCTTCTTTCCTCTCAGTCTCCTTCTGAAATTTCCCAATTTTTCTAATTCTCTTTCTGTGAGGGTTTAGGAGGGTTTTTCCTTCTTCTTCCCAAGACTCTTCATTGTTGTGCATCTCAGTATGCTCTTCCCACCTGCTACATTCACCCAGCTTCTTAGGGAGAATTGGGTCCTCTTCCTCACTGGTGTTTTTTGGAGGACTATTCTCTAGTTGTACAGCCTCACCCCACCTTCTAACTAATTTCCTATGCCTTTGGTGAGGTTGGATCAGGTCCTCTCTACCCCCGCCACTTTTAGGATTAAGATCCTGGAATTGATCCCATTATTTTTTATGGCCCAAGACTCCAACAGAAGAATAAGTCCCGAATGCCTATTAGGGAGCTGCCATTTGAGTTCCTCAGTAAAGAAAAGGGGGAGGTTCACCACCCTCTCGTTCATGACTGCCTCCAGAAATCTCCAATTGAGCCCTTTGAGTTTTGCATGGGTTTCATATTGAATAAAATATCTATCTATTAATTCCACCACCACTTGCCAATCTGAATGCAGGAATTTTTTAGCTATGAACCCTCTTTTGCTGTACTCTTTCTAGTTGGTGCCTAAGAAATACATCGCCTCTTCTAACCCATACATATTAGGGAGAATGATCTTGCCCTCCCATGGCACATTAAGTGCCTCTGCTATCATCTCCTCAGAAATGGGGTAAACATCAACTGCTAGGTTCAATCTACCATCCAATCAATAGTAGTGATCCGTCTCCAACTTGGATTCCCCTTTTAATCTTGCAAAGATCTCATTCCACTCGATTCTAGAAATGAGTCCTCACGCCATGGTATTTTCATACTTATTAGTTGAGAATGGTTCATATTGGGGGTGTCCTCCTGGCATGATGCATGCAGCTTTTTTGTATAGATGGAACTCTATAATAATTGTTTCTGTAATATAGCTAGGATCTCTCCTTTCACCTCTAAAAATCCTATTATTTTGTTCTTTCCAAATCTCCTAATATATGAAGAAGTATAACCTATCTCCCCCCACCTTGATTTTAAGGTCATGCGTATTCAATGGGGTGACCCTTTGAACTGTGTGAAAAACTTCAACCACTAGTTGACATGTGAAGAATAAATGCTGAACACTTTTTGGAAAGCTATCACACATGTGACACGTGTTACTAGCAAATACACCCCACCTAAGCCCACTGTTATATGCCAATGAGTTATCTCTGACATTTACATCCCACCTTGCCAGGTTATTTGCTGTTAGCACAACATTATTAATTAATAGCCATAAAAAAATTCTTTTTTCCGTGGGACCTTGCTTTGTAAAACCAATGCCATCTCGGGGTTTGCTCCATATTTTTTTATTAGACCTCTTTTGGTGGACCATTTCTGTCCATCTATAATTCTTTTATCCTCACTATGCCCTTGCATCTAGTTGATGCTCTAAATGTGATTTTGAATCTCAATACTCACCTCCAGGGTATTTCCTTTCCCAAACTCCCTAATGTCTCGCATACCCCTGATAGAATCTTCATACTTATCCATGCATTATTTCTTTATAGCTAGCCATCTCAAAATCTGGGAGGGGATGGCTTTCCCCGCCACTTTGCTATGCCAGTATGAAATACTTCCTTTATTTAAATCCCATTCTTCTAATTCCTCCATAATGCTCATTTGTTTGCATAAAGACCTCCATAGTCTTGAGTCAGCCCATCTGTATTTCCACTGCTGGTACTTATTCCTTAAAATTTTCATCCAACTAGCCTGCTCACCCCACTCTAATCTAATAACCAGTTTTCTCTGAAGGATCATGATCTGATCTTCAATTGTTTGAAGCCCCCATCCTCCACATTCCACTGCTTTGAGCAAGGATAATTCTACCCTTTGAGGATAAAAACATATTAGCCTAAGACACCTTTCTCTTTCCTATCCACTCAATCAATTTCTTCTAAGACTTAATTCTATGCCAATTGTAGATGGGAATTCCTAAATATACATCCTTTTCCTCCCCAACTTTTGCCCCAAGTAAATTAGCAAGTCTTGTTCTAAATCTTTGGCAAACTTTGATGCTATGGATATAAGATTTTTCCCAATTGATTTTTAGCCTTGTTTCATCTGCCATAATCTCTAATGCCTGTCTAACTCTCTGGATCTTTCTTATAGTGGCTTTACAATACAAAAAGGTGTCATCTGCATAGTGGCTACTCAGAACTTTCACCCCATTAATGTTATAGCCTTCCACCCCTTCCTTCTTAAGGTATGCCTATATAGTGTCCATCAGAATAATGAATAGGAAAGGAGAGAGGGGATCATCTTGTCTAAGACCTCTTTCTGAGCTAAAGTAGTCATACAAAGTTCCATTAACCTGCATACTAAATTTGGCTCCTTTCTATATATTAATGATAAATTGAATAAAGTCTTCTGGAAATTATTTTTGTCTTAGAATTTCAGTGAGGCTTTTTCATGAAATACTATCATAAGCTTTAGAAATATCAAGCTTTAGCATAATTAATTTTTGATTTTTTTTTTCCTAGATGAATGAATGATTTCATGGTTAAGAAGTACCTGGTCCTGGATGAAGCGATTGGCAACAAATCCGGCCTGCGAAGCATCAATAACCTGAGGCAGCAAAGGTCTAAGTCGAGCAATCATCACCTTAGACATAAGTCTTTGTATCACATTACATACACTAATAGGTCTATAGTCCTTAAAACCCTTTTCTCCATCCTTTTTAGGAATTAAGCAAATATTAGTGTTATTCCAGTCTCTTCTTAACTCTCTTTTGTGTAAAGCTTCATTCATTACATCCACTATCACTTCTTCTAGATCCTCCTGATTTCTTTTGTAAAATTTTACTATCCATCCATCTAGTCCTGGAGATTTATTATTTTGCATATTTTTTAAGGCTTCTTTGACCTCTTCCTTTTCTATCCTCCTCAGAAGTCTCTCTTCCCCAAACTCTAGGATGTTCTCACTCTGTATACTAATGGATTTAGTCGGCTCACCCTGCCATAATTTCTTTAGGTAATGCATAAAACCCCCCATTTTTTGTTCTTCATCCTCTATGACATCATTACTATGTTTAATTTTATTGATTCTATTTCCTGTGTTCCTGGAGTTTGCTACCTTGTAAAAAAAGACTATATTTTGATCCCCTTCCTGTAGTCAAGTAATTTTGGACCTTTGCATCCAATATTTTTCCTCCGCTTGAATAATTCTATTCAACTTTTCTAGAACTTCCTTCTCTTGATCATATAAATTTTCTCCTTGTTCTTGTCTAATTTGAATATTATCAAGCTCCTTCAAAACTCTGTCCTTTTCTTTTATAGCATTTTGTAGATGTCTTTTCTGGGCCTTTAGCTTCTCTTTGGTCCCTCTTAACACTTTAGTAAGATAGTCTCCAGCATTATATCCTTCTGTGTCTTCTTTGATGCTTCATATAAGCCCATCCATTTCTTTAATGTCGTTCCAAGCATTTTCCTACTTGAAAGGACTCTTTTTGGTTCTTTTCCTATTTTTCACAGCTATGAGAATGGGTCTATGGTCAGAAGCCACTCTCTTTAATCCCGTAATTTTCCAGTTTTCCTTAAGCATGTCTTCTAAGACAAGGCATCTATCAATCCGAGAGAAAATTCTTCCGCTACTCGTTCTTCTATTGGACCAAGTAAACCTCACATTATCCATATCCACATCATAGAGGTTTTTCTCCTACATGAAGTTTCACAATAGCCTGGCTTTTCTCCAGTTCTAGGATTTTCCTCCCACTTTCTCCCATGGGTGAATAGCCACTTTAAAATCCCCCATTATGAGATGTCTATTCGTGCTCACCCCGCCACTTATAAATTCTAGTTCTTGTAGTCTCTCTTCACTCTTTTGTGGACTATAAAAGTTAATAACACAGTCCCCATTATCAAGTTTAATACTGATATAGTGTTGATCTTTCCTAATTAACTTATAATTACTATTTTAATTCTTTTTCACCATGATAGCCATTCCTCCCATCCTATCTATCAGATCAGTATAGAATATTTGCCATCTTCTATTGAAACTCTTGGAAAATTCCTCTTCTCTAAGCTTTGTTTCTTGCAAACATATAATCATTGGCTTATAATCTTTAATTAACTTCTTCAGAATATTGAATTTTGGATGTTTTACCCATACCTCTAATATTCTAGCTAATGTACTTCATTATTTATTATTGAAATTATTTCTTCTACCCCCTGTAAGGGTAGGTGTGGGATTAGTATTATTAGCTGAATATCTTGTTGCCATTCTTGGGATGCTATTGGTTAGAGCATTATTTCCCCCGCCTACCTTTGGTGGTTTTCCTTTTGGTGATGTCATCTCTTACACTGCACCCTTAATAGGCTGAGTAGACCTTTACCCTCCTGGATTAGTAGTATCCTTCTACTCTGGCCTTGAATTACTATCACTTCTTGCATCTTTAAAGAGGTCACCATCAATTTGAGCATCCTTAACATTCTGGGTCCCTCCTCATTATTCGAGGAACCTTCTTCCAAAGTAATCTTGTCATCTTCCAGATATTCTAGTGCATTGAAGCTATTTTTATTTGGATTTTTCTATGGATTAAGAGGCGGGATGACTTTGCCCCCTGCTCTGGACAAAGATCCTTGTATCACTGTGTTGGATTTTGATTGGTTTGGGTTGTTGCTTTGGTTCATGTTGGCATTTCTATTAGGGTTAGGATTATTGTTTTGATTATTCCATTTTTGTTGGTTTTGATGATTTTGGTTTTGTTGTATTGGCCTCCATTTTTTTGGTTGAATTGATTTTTAGCTTGCCTAGCTCCCCTAGCCTGAGTAGCTTTCCCCACCTTATTCCCCATTTTAGGATGTTATTTTGCACAATCTGGAACCAATCTTGGTCCTTCCTATGTCTATAGATCACCGAGGAGTGGCCTTGTTTTACATAATGCATGTAGGAGTTCTGGCAAAATTCTATCCTATGATTGCCTTTGTAAAAAGAGCACACAACCAATTTGTAATTTTGGTCATTATGTTCATCCTTATCGCAGATGCCACATGTAATGGGAATGTTTTCATATTCTATTTCAACTTCTGTGATTCCCCATTTGGATTTTAACTGGATCTTTTTGATGCTCGCTACCATTTCTAGCTCCATCCAAATACAAAATCTGGCCAAAACTAATCTAGTCTAGCGCTCAATAATTGGGTCTAGGTGGATTAACTCCCCCAGTCCTCCTGCTATCTATTTTAGTAGGTCTGTATCCTAGTATTCCAAGGGCAAGTCTTTCAGTCTTACCTAGATCGGAAGCTTCTTGAAGTAGTCTTTCATCTGGGTACCTGGTTTCCATTTAGCTAGAGCTAGCCCTCCCGATCCATAAAACCAGGGACCTCCTACCAGAGTCTTTTGCATGTCTTCCTCTGAAGCAAACTAGAATAGAAGGACTCCCCCCGCCCTTGTTGAAACTTTAACTTTTCCAATGCCTTTTCACACCGAGGTAATCCAGTCTCTCACCGTGTTCGTACGTGGCCTAGGGCTGCCAAAACAAATTTACCTATTAGGATAAATTTGTACTTATCTTCTTGGGAGTTGTAAGTGGACTCTGGGACTTGTACCTTCAAGACTCCCAAAGCCTTATTGATTCCTACTACTGCCAAAGCCGGAGTAGTAGCCTTCTTTGAGGGATCCTCTCCTCCTGCCCCTTGGTTCTGATCCTTGGGATCCACCTTAGAGCTCCCATCCTCAGGCCCGCCATGCACTAAAGATGGACCGTTCTATGCATCCACATTATCCTTTGATGACCCATCATCTAAACTAACCTTTGGATCGAAACCCTCTGCAAGACCATCTTTGCATGTAATAGTCCCCTGCTCACTTGCCACCGGGGAAACCATACCCTCACCAGATGTGAGGGTGGCCAAGACCTCCGAAGACATCTGCTTCTACATGCAGGTGCATGCAGACTGCATGCACCCCAAAAAAAACTAAATCCTACCTAGACTCTTCGAAATCTAGCTGCTCTAAACCAAGATCAACAAGATATTCAGCTAATAATACTAATCCCACACCTACCCTTACAGGGGGTAGAAGAAATAATTTCAATAATAAATAATGAAGTACATTAGCTAAAATATTAGAGGTATGGGTAAAACATCCAAATTCAATATTCTGAAGAAGTTAATTAAAGATTATAAGCCAATGATTATATGTTTGCAAGAAACAAAGCTTAG
>Ga0068627_1000111_pt1 | contig 13900 bp, 18 predicted proteins | sample InSIn1gowninarea_FD_77430 | JGI IMG/M metagenome (GOLD analysis project Ga0068627, IMG submission 77430) | Clean room microbial communities from NASA Spacecraft Assembly Facility at Jet Propulsion Laboratory, Pasadena, California, USA -... ... | reverse complement strand
GAGAGCCAAAATGATGATGCCTTGTCTGTACAAGGACGGTCCCAGAACAGAAACAAAAATAAGTCATCGAGTGGGAGATCTAAATCTAAAGGGAGATCTAAATCTCCAGGAAAACCTATAAAGGTGGTGTGCTGGAAATGCAGAAAGGAAGGCCACTTCAAAAGGGACTATAAATCTAAAGCTCCTAACAAAGGAAATGGATCTGATGAGGCTCCTTTTGCAGAGGCGAAAACCACCTCAGATGAAGGTGGGGATGTGTACTTGGCTCCTTCAAGTACACATGTAGATCATGAGGCATGGTTGATTGACTCAGGTGCATCCTTTTCACTTCATTCCCCATAGAGAGTGGTTCTGTGAGTATGAGAAATATGATGGTGGTGATGTCTTCTTGGGGGATGATAGGAAGGCTAGAATCATTGGTCATGGAAAAGTAAAGTTGAAGCTACAAGGTGGAAGGGTTAGAACACTTATGGATGTTCTGCATATTCCCGCATTAGCCAGAAATCTAATTTCTATTTGTAAGCTGGATGATGTAGGTGTAAAAACAGTGTTTGAGAAGGATACCTGCAAGATGGTTTGGGGAACACTGGTATTGATGCAGGGAGTTCGGATTGGAACTCTGTACAAGCTGCAAGGTAGAATTGTTGTTGATGGGTGCAACAGTTCCATGGTTCTTGAAAGTGGAGCAGAAAATCTAGTGGTCTCTGGAGAAAATACCACGCCGTGGCATCAAAGGCTTGGACATATTGGAGAGAAGGGCCTTCGACTACTTCATGGTAAAGGTATGGTAGAAGGTATTAGTAATAGCTCTCTGGATTTTGATTTCTATGAAAATTGTGTATACGGGAAGCAGAATCGGGTGAGTTTCTCCTCTGGTGGTAAGAGGGCGAAACATATATTAGAGCTTGTGCATGGTAATGTGTTTGGACCTATGAAGGTTCCATCACTGGGTAAGTCTATGTACTATGTATCATTTATAGATGACTTCTCAAGGAATACATGGATATATTTCCTTAAGAAGAAATCTGAAGTCTTTGATAGGTTTAAAAAATTTAAGGCTCTAGTGGGAACAAAACAGAGAAGAAGATAAAGGTGCTGAGGACAGATAATTGTGGAGAGTTTTTCAATAAGGAATTTGAAGAATTCTGTAAGAAGTGTGGTATAGCACGACAGAAGACTACTCCATATACACCTCAGCAAAATGGAGTTGCAAAAAGAATGAACAAGATGTTGAAGGAAAGGGCAAGAAGCATGCTCAGTGGTGCCGGGCTAGGACAGGAATTCTGGGTAGAGGCGGTGGATACTACATGTTACCTGGTCAACATGTCACCTTCATCAGTGTTGGAGGATAAGATTCCACAAGAGGTATGGACTGGTAAGAAACCCTCTCTTTCACATCTGAGGGTATTTGGATGTGATGCATATGTACATGTTCCAAAGGAGAAAATAACATAGTTGGATAGTAAATCTGAAAAGTGCATCTTTATTGGGTATAAGTATGGTTTAAAGGGTTATAAACTTTGGAACCCAGTAACAAGGAAGGTTATGTATAGCCAAGATGTGGTGTTCAGAGAGGTGAAAGATGTTATTAAACATGAAGTCCAACCAAAGGAACCTGAGAAGATGGAGTTTGAGTTAAAGGAGGAAGAATCAAACTCTACGGCAGAGGAGGAATTAGAAGATGAAGAGCCACAAAGTCCGGCTGTGAGAAGATTAGTTCGAGAAAGAAGGTAGCCAAAAAGGTATAGTCCATCTACTTTCTGTTCAAATTTTGCTTTGTTTGTTACTGATGATGATCCCAGAACTGTGAAGGAAGCAGTGGATTCAGAGGATGAAAAACTCTGGAAAGAGGCCATGGTTGATGAAATGGCATCTTTGCACAAAAATGAGGCTTGGGATCTCGTGGAGTTGCCGGCTGGAAGGAAACCCATTGGCAGCAAATGGGTGTTCAAAAAGAAGACAAATGCATAAGGAAAAGTGGAGAAATACAAAGCTCGGTTGGTAGCAAAAGGTTATTCCCAGGTGCCGAGAATTGATTTTGGTGATATTTTTTTCTCCTGTTGCCAAGGTAACTTCTATTAGATTACTTTTATTTGTTGTTGTTGCTTTTTATTTTGAGGTAGAACAGATGGATGTGAAGACAACATTTCTTCATGGGGATTTGGAAGAGGAGATGTACATGAAGCAACCTGAAGGCTTTGCGGTGAAGGGTAAGAAAGAACTGGTATGTAAGTTAAAGAAGTCTCTGTATGGGTTAAAACAGTGACCAAGGATGTGGTATCAGAAATTTGATACATTTGTACGGGGACTTGCCTTCACCAGAAGCAAAGCAGATCACTATGTGTATTTTAAATTAATTGGTGATCGTGTTATTTATCTGGTCTTGTATGTGATGATATGTTGTTGGTTAGAAATGACAAAGAAGTTATCCAGGATTTGAAGACCCAATTGTTCTCCAAATTCGACATGAAAGATCTTGGTGCTGTAAACTATATTTTGGGCATGGAAATTAAAAGAGATCAGGCAAAGAGGAAGATTTGGTTAAACCAGAGGAAGTATGTCGAGACAATATTACAGAGGTTTAATATGCAGGATAGTAAACATGTGAAGGTTCCTATTGCTGTAGGTGTGAGATTATCTATTGAGCAGTGTCCCAAGACACAAGAAGAGGAAGAGGACATGTCCCATGTTCCATATGTAAGTGCAGGGGGTAGCCTGATGTATGCAATGGTCTGTACTAGACCAGACATTGCACATGCAGTGGGAGTATTGGGCAGGTTTATGTCAAAACCAGGGAAGGAGCATTGGATGACAGTGAAGTGGGTTTTCAGGTATTTGCGTGGCACTAGTGATTATGGTTTGTGCTACCAAGGAAGACCAAGATTGGACAAAGTGTTGGATATTCATGGCTTTGTTGATGTAGACCGGGCTGGAGATTTAGATCTCCCTTTAGATTTAGATCTCCCACTCGATGACTTATTTTTGTTTCTGTTCTGGGACCGTCCTTGTACAGACAAGGCATCATCATTTTGGCTCTCCATATTTTTCCGTCTCATCTCCTCCGTGAGCAAGGCTGAGACTATTTCATCAAACTGCAAGGTAGTTGCATTGCTACCTATTGCAATAACCAGACTATCCCACGAATCTGGTAGAGAAGACAACAAACTGATGCACTTATCTTCATCTGAAATTTTAATATCAATAGATGCTAACTGACTTATCACAGTATTAAATTCGTTTAGATGCTCTGTCACCGAGTCTCCATCTTTCATCCTCAGGTTATACAACTTTTTCCGCAGGAACAGTTTATTCACCAGAGACTTAGATTGGTACAAATTCCCTAACTTGTCCCACAAAGCCTTTGCTGTAGCTTCCCCTGATGCATTCAACAATACTGAATCTGAGACACACAATTGTATTGTGCTTTTTTCCTTCCGATCCAACTTCTTCCATTCTTCATCGGACACTCCCGTTGGTTTAGTACCCAGATCTACCGCGATCCACTGACATTTATCCACCAAAAGATCCTCCATCTTGAGTTTCCACAACTCAAAACTCTGACCATTAAATTTCTCGATCTCTATCTTTCCACTGCTCGCCATCTTTTTTCACCACCAGAATCGACCTTGCAGATCTCCCACTAAATAGGGTCTACCATAGGCCCAAGCAAAACCCCTCAGCAACAAAGGCATCCATTTGAAGCCAAATCTACTTTGATACCAAAATGTAGGTTTTAACCCCGTACATAAATTACCTGCATACGAATTCTAAAATACAGAAAATAAATAATGTGAGAGAAGAACACATAAAACACATATACACAGAGATTTTCCCCTGAATCCCAAAACCGAGACTACCAGCTTGATTTTTCATTATGTTCCTTTCAATTTTATAATACATATTTATACATGCCAAAGCATCCAATACCATGGACTGAAAAACCATCGCGTCCAAAAAACATGTGCGAAAATCATGCACAAAACCATAGGTGGGTCCGCCCAACCTAACATAGGGTCCAAAAGTGGGGACCCCATAAAGTGGGGTTACAGGTGCCCCTCAAACCCCCTGTTAACTATGTGGAAAGAATATAACACAACCCAACAAATTTACCAAGAACTTCCTTTGTTCTTGGTTACATTACTCTTGTTATAATCATCTCTAACCCTGATACTTATAATCAACAATTTACCTCACAAATTAGTTGAAAACATAAAGACAGATTTTACCTCTTGTTCAACTTCATGTGAACATGCACAATGAAATTGCAGTTTCTTCCAATGTCCTTTCACGTCCTCAGAACTTTTTTATTTCAAAACTTCTTATCAAACCTAATATTTTCTACTTTCATCCAAGTATATTTCCTTTTAAATAATTTCAACGTTTTTTCTACACAAAACCTCAATTCATACATTCATCAATATAAATTGCAAATAAAACACTTTACTTCAATTATATTTCTTAAACCTTTGGTGTTGCAAGCTCTAAGTTTCTCCTCCAAAGATCATACCTACTTTGATACTCTACACCTTCACCTTTATTTATTATGTCTCGAAATATTATTGCTTCACTACCTAGTTGTGGTTATAGGAGTCTCTACATTATGTCCCATGTGATATCCCTTGGCTTGATAATTTTTGTAATTAGATGTGAATAGTGTGTTCTTGGTTAAGTATGCTACTTTGAAAGACAATTAAACATTTTAATTATTAATAATTTATTACTAATAATACCTAATTTCAAATTTCTATTTATTATGTTTTATTTTTATAAATAAATAAATCTGGAAAATTATTTGTTGAGTACAAATGACTGAAAAAGATGAGGATTCAATTTATTGTGGAAGTATCATTACCCATCAAGAAGTCCTAGGCATCTAATCTAAATGATTAGCTTTAATTTAGGAATTGTGATATTGGTCAATTAATTTTTTCCTAGAAGACAGAGAGTTCTCCTCAAGAATGGGAAACAAAAACTCATTAATGAGCAGGTAACTACCTGCCACCTATTGATGAGGTGGAGGCAGTTAATTGTTGGGTGTGGAGCCTGATTATCTTCCTAATTGTTCAGAAGGTTTTGTTTCAATCGTGTTGGATCCTTGTTCCTAACAAGGTGCAAATGTCGCCTATTTAATTGTCATTAGGGGGTCTATGGGGGTCTTGGGGGGGTGACAGTGATTTTATGAGCCGCCCCTGGCGGGGATTTGGGGGCAACACCCCTGAAGCTAAAAATAGATGAAATTTTGCCTTGTAAAATATTGTAATTTCGCAGTCAATTTGGGTAGTTCATTAGGCAGATGATCTGATGGTGGAAGTTATGTTAAATTAGGATTTTTTGCCCTAAAAGGAAACCCTCAGTTTATATGAGGTAATTGTATTGCGGTTGTGTATGATTATTCTGAGCGAGAGAGAGAGAGAGCAGGTTGTGTGAGAGCAAAGAGTAAATTACGACAAACTTGATGTAGGTTGTATCTCTTCATTTTGTTAGATAATATAAAAATAAGGATTGGTTGTTTCTTCGTGGATGTAGCCCAAATTAGGTGAACAACGTATATTTATGTCTCTCTTGTTCTATGCATATCTGTATTTGTGTTTCTGCAATATTCTGTGTATTTCGTTGCTTTGTTAATTAAGTTCTAACATTAATAACCACCAAAAGAGTGGTAGATGGGATGGAGAATGTCTTCTTTTTTTTTTTTTACCTTTTTTTGTCTTATTCTGAGGAGAGGGAGAGACTGAAGAGAAACAAGTAATTGAAGATAGAAAGCAAATTGCAGGTCTGGTATGCCTAGGGGGACATTGGTTGTTTAACAGTGTTATGGTTGGGAAGAGCTAAGTACTTGACAACTAATTTTTCAAAAAAGGAAAATTACTTCAAGTCGATAAATCTAACTACAAAATATACTTGTTGTTATTAAGAGAAATCAATTTTTTGTATGTTTGATGCGACCAGCCCAACACTATTAGGATTACTCAACAATTAAATGATTTAAATGTGATTAATCGTGGATTATTTTATGATTACAAATCGTTCTCAGATTTTTCTAGAAAATGATAAGGTGGCAATTATGTGTGCAATTAATACACTGTATTATATCTCGGGTCGCATTTCCCACTCCTCGTTTCATGCCAAAACCCTTCCACCATCTTTCATTCAACCACTTATATTCTTTGCACTTTGTCATCGAGGTTTGCTCTGTTGTGGTTTGCTACCTGTGTATGCAGCTGCGCTACACTTGTTGAGCGCACTTTCAGGGTTTTCTTGTCCAACAATGTGACTCTTATATTTGCTTGGATAACTTTTGGTCCTGGTTCATTAGGCAACCAAAAATGGTTCTGCCACCTATGTAAGTGTTTTTCTGTGCTCTTTTTGCAATTGTTTCGACTGGTCTTTGCTCCACGGGCTCGGTTTCTGGTATGAGGATGTCTTGCTTGTGAATCTCAATGGGTTGGCATGCACTCAGGTTGCGTAACCATGGCGCTCTCTGGTCTTCGGCTTCAATGCAGGTAGCCTCTTTCGTCCATGTTTCAATTTGCTTTTCTCATCCTTCTGTTACTAATGTGGCCGCTCCTTTGTCTCAATCATTGTTTGGAATTCAAGGTTCAAGGGCTTGTACTCTATTCTTGATGTGAACCCTTCAGGTAGGGGAATGAATCCCTCTTACAATTTCATTCATGCACTTGTTCTTTTTTTCCTCCCTCTGTTGACAGGTTGCTAACAACTGCGTTTTGGTTCTTGTGCAGGTGATAGGGTTTGCAGTTGGGTATGCTCGGAACAATCATGCCGGCCTCTGCCTAGTAGGCTCTGTCAACGCAACTAATCTTTAGTTTTCGGATTAGGCTTGTGAGATTGAGGGTTTGGTTTTCGTCAATGCTTGGTCAATGTTGTCTCTCGATTGTAGCCCAGCGTCCTGGTCGTTTTGTTTAGCGTAGGCTTCCTCGATTATGTGCTTGTTGACTGTAATTTATAATGTGTGGAAGCCACTTCCCAAAACCCTCACCTATGGTTTGTCGACTGTTGGCTATGTGACTGTTCGTGGGTTATGTTGGAACTTTGCTATATATGCTCATACATTTCATATTATAATTGAAAGAAATTTTTTAGAGAAATGTTGGTTTTGATTACCTTTGTTTTAATGGTAATTGTTGGATGTCATTCCTTTCACTCTAACTTAAATGCCCTCAAATTAGGATTGTTAATTTGCAGCTGTGTTTGTAGTTTCTTCCACGAACAGAAAGCATTGTAGTTGCTCTGGTATTCATTCTGGTGGTCGATTTCAAAATTAGGAAATTAATGTATGGCTCGTATGTGCTTAACTTCTCTGATTTGTTTGTCTGCGTTTGCTCCTGTTCATTCACTGTCGATTTTTTTCACGGGTTACAAACCCTTGTTCTAGAAGTGCATATTTGTCTCGCTGTCTGGACTCTGTTTCGTAAAAAAAGAAGAATTAAATAAACTTGTATGTATGCATTGTATTGGTTACTCTGATGTTCGGTGAATTAGGAAACAAAAACAAAAATGTTATGGACACACAGATGGATTCGAATTGTCTGTTCTTTTATTTTTATTGCTTGAATGCTAAAAATGTTGAACCCTTTCAAGGGATTTTTCATGTACATTTGTAGTCTCTGTTCACAGCTACTTGAACTGTGTACTAACTCTTTTCAGTTGTAATTCTATTTAGTTACATAACGATGCTTGTATTCGGTTCTGCTTTTTGACAAGATTTTACATCAAACACATTTTGTTTTTTTTCTCAAAAATGACAGAACAGTTATTAAATTTCTATTGATTAAAGACAGACAAACTAATGACCCTAACCAACCAAACTATCCCTAACTAGTACTGAAACTGAAAGTAAACAAAATATTCCACCCTACTTTGACAAACTAACATAAAAAAAAAACAATTTGTTAACACAACTTCCATCTTGGATGCTCCTACATCAGGCTCCCGGGGTAAAAAGAAATCATGACTCTGGTCCATGAGCTTCTTGACTGAAGAACCCGCCTGCTCAATTTGCCTGGCATCAAGCCACAAACTGTCCTCAATAGGACGGTTCTTCCACTTGACCAGGTATTGCAGATACTCCTTCCACCAAGTTCGTTTGGCCACCTGAGTGTCGAGGATGCTCTTGATCTCGGGAGGCTGCACGTAAGGCATCTGTCTCATCCAAGTTTCTCCTCCATCCTGGGTATTCTGTGTAGGCCATGTGGTTCTGTCTTCTTCTTCTGGGTTAGCAGTGTAAGGAAACAGGTCTGCTACATCAAATATGGGTGAAATGACTATTCCTGGTGGCAACTGTATCTCATAGGCATTCACTGAAAATTTCTAGAGGACTTTGCAAGGACCTATCTTCTTATACTTCAGCTTATTGTATACACCTCTAGGGAAGCGTACCTTGCGCAAATGCACGGGGACTTCATCTCCCACATTGAACTGTACTTCCCTTCTTTTCAAATCTGCTTATTGTTTATACTTTTGTCTATTGTCCTGCAATTTAATTTTCACCTGCTCATGTAAATCTCTCATCGCGTTAGCGAAATCTTCTCCATCTGCACTTCGCCTTTCCTACAGTCCGAGATCTTGCAACTCATGAAATCCGCGAGGATGTATGTCGTACAGAATCTGAAATGGAATGTAACCTGTGCTACGATTAGGCGAGTCGTTATAAGCGAACTCTGCCTGGGCAAGCACTCGATCCCACATCCGCGAATTCTCACCAATCAAAATTCGTAGCAGGTTTCCCAGACTCCTGTTTACCACCTATGTTTGTCCGTCGGTTTGCGGGTGATAAGCAGAGCTATGACTCAACTGTGTATCCATCTTCTTCCACAGGGTATGCCAAAGTGCCCCGTAAACTTCACATCCTTGTCCGAAAGAATAGACTTAGGCAAATCATGTAGGTTGACAATCTATGTGAAGAACAAGTGGGCCACGTGAGTGGCATCACTAGTTTTTCTGCAAGGGATAAAATGCGCCATATTCGAGAATCTGTCCATTACTACCATTACCAAGTCATAACCTCGCTGTGTCCAAGGTAGACCCAAGACAAAGTCCAAGCTGACTGAGTCCCACGGTCTGCTTGGAACTGGCAATGGTGTATACATTCCCATGTTTTGACTGTGACCCTTTGCCAACTGGCACACTTTACATCTAGTCACGAACCGCTATACATCCCTTCGCATCTTTGGCCAAAAGTAGAAATGACTGAGCTACTCGAGTGTCTTGTCTATGCCGAAATGTCTGGCTAGACCTCCATTGTGCTTCTCCCAAATAATGTTCTCTCTCATCGAGCAGTGAGGAATGCATAGCTGTCCTCCTCTAAATAACAGTTTCTCTTGCAAGTTGTAGTCCAACTATGGATTGTTATCTCTCACCAAGGGATTCTGACATGCCTCATAGGCCTCTTTAAAATCTGTGTTAGTCTGATATAAATCTTTCAAGTGCTCAAAACCCAACACTTGTATAGTACTCTCCTGCAAAAGTAAGGCCCTCTAACTCAACGCATTCGCCACGTTGTTGGCCTGCCCGCTAATGTGTTTCAACACAAAGGTGAAACTCTGCAAATATTCCACCCACTTGGCATGTTTATGATTCAACTTGTGCTATTGCATCACATATTGTAGTGCAAAATTATCTGAAAACAACACAAATTCATTTCCCAGCAAATAGTGTCTCCAGTGCTTCAATGCCTGTACAACAGCATAGAACTTCTTGTCATAGGACGAATATTTCTGCCTGCTTTCATTTAGCTTCTCGCTGAAAAATGCAACAGGTTTATCCTCCTGGCTGAGTACAGCTCCAATAGCCATATCGCTAGCATCACAATGAACCTGAAAGAGCTTTTTAAAATCTGGCAATCTCAGGATCAATCTCTCTATGATCTTCTTCTTTTGTAGCTGAAAACTCCTCTCCGCTGCATGAGTCCATCGAAAAGGCTGACTGGCCTTTTTAATAGTGTCCAACATAGGTGCACAAATTTTGCTAAAATTTCTTATGAATTTCCGGTAAAAACTCGCCAACCCATGAAAAATACGTACCTCAAATAAGATTTTCGGGGATGGCCAATTAACTATCGCTGCGATCTTCTCCGGATCCATCTTCAACTCGTTTTCTACTATTATAAAGCCCAAATAAATCAACTCTTTTTGCAGAAAAGTACACTTTTTCAGATTTATCAGCAGCTTATTCTGCTGCAATTTTTCTAGCACTTTCCGAACATGTCGAATGTGCTCCTCCCTTGTCCCGCTGAAAATTAATATGTCGTCCAAGTACACTATCACAAATTTTCCGATGTATTCTTTCAACATTTCATTCATTAACCGCATAAATGTATTGGGTGCATTGCTCAGTCTGAATGGCATAACTATCCATTCATATAGTCCCTCATTCGTCTTAAAGGCTATCTTCCACTCATCCCCCCTCTCGAATTTGGATTTGATGATTCTCGCTCTTCAAATCTATCTTAGAAAAATATACCGCCCTGCTTAGGCAATTCATCATGTTGTCCATCCGCAGTAGTGGAAACCTATACTGGATGGTGATTTTGTTGATGGCCCTCGAGTCTGTGCACATCTGCCATTCTCCTCCTTTCTTGGGAGCGAGAACTGTTAGAACTGCGCAAGGGCTCAAACTCTCCCTTATCAATCCTTTGTCTAGCAGTTCCTGCACCTGCTTCCTAATCTCTTCATTGTCCTTGGGGCTCATTCGATATGTTGCCTTATTCAGCAAACTTGCCCCGGGTATGAAATCAATATGGTGGCTTATGCTTCTTTTGGGGGGCAGTTTATCTGGCAAGTCATCCACCACTATGTCTGTAAATTCCTGCAACATCTACTGAATTTCTGGGGGTAATTATGATTCCTCTGTATGAAACAGTATCCTTTTTACTCTTCTTACAACTGCATAACTCACCTCGCTATCCTCAACTTGTTTCAGAAACTGTTTTCCGCTGACCAACAATGCTCTTGGCTCACTTGTCCCTGTTGTTTCTTCTTCCTTGATGGGCACAAGCATGTGCTTGATTCCATCCTTGACAAACTTATAGCAGTTTGTCAATCCATCATGTACCACCTTTCTGTCGTACTGCCATGGTCTGCCTAGCAATATGTGACATACATCCATTGGCATGATGTCACAAATGACCTTGTCCTTATATCTGCCTATTTGAAACTCTACCTCGCATTTCTCATCTACCAGCAACTGATGGCCTTTTTGTAGCCATGAAACTTTGTAAGGGGTGGGATGTTTCAGTCGCTTCAATTCCAACTTTTCCACCATCTCTGTGGCCACTAAGTTATCTGTACTATCATTGTCAATAATTAGCTTACAACACTTACCATGTGACTTACAAACCATTCGAAACAAATCCTTCCGCTGAGTTTGTTCGGTGGTTTCTTTGGCTGGTTTTAACAATACCTTGTTCAAGACCAGGGCTTCCCCTATTTCTAGAGCATTCTCTGCTTCTTGGGGAGGTGCCTCTGCTTCTTCTGGTTGTGCAACATACGCACCCCTCTATCCAGCTTGGTCTGCCTCAAGACACTCAAATGATCTGTGTCCCCACTTATGACACCTGTATCATTGATAACCAGCTCCTCTGCCTCAGCCATTTCCCTTGCCTCGCTGATATGGCCTACCACCTCTTGCATTATCACCTTTGTCTACTGATCCGGAAGTTTTAGAATTGTTGCCTTCCTCATTACTACTAGTAATCCGCCCTCTGCCATATGACTGGCCTCTTCCTCTGCCAATTCCTTGTCCTCTCCTGGAATTTTGCTTTCTAGTAATTTTCTCTTCAGCTTTCATAGCACTCTGATATGCTTCTTCAATGTTCTTTGGAGACAGAATACTAATTTCATCTAAAATTTCTAGCCTTAAACCATTTACGTACCTGGCTATCTTCTCCGAGGTATCCTTTGTATAACCGGCCCTTAGGTTCACTCGATAAAACTCCTCAGTGTACTCCCCTACAGCCATTCCTTTCTGTTTCAAATTCAGCACTTGCCTCTAGTGCAATCTAATAGTCTTTCGGCAGAAATCTGCCCTTCAACTTGGCCACCATCCTTGACCAGGTTTTGATCAGAAACTTATTCAATATCCTTCTCTCTGTTTGGACACTGTTCCACCACAGGGCCACGTGTCCCTTCAACTTCGTCGCAACGAACTTAACTCTGTGGTCTTCACTGACATCCTCACACTTGAAATACTTATCCAGCTCGCTGATCCAGTCCAATAGAACCTCTATGGACAGGCTGCGGTCATAATTTGGGAGTTCTGGTTTGGGTTTACTGCTTGCCACTAAGACCGATCTCAACAGTCTCATTTCTAGGCCCTCTCCATCCGATCCATCTGTTGTCGCTTCAGCTTCCTCTTCGTTGTCATCGCCTACCTCTAGATCCCTTCTTCTCCCTGCTTCAACTACCTCCAAATGGCAGTAAGAACCTTGATCTCCTCTCTTAGTCCTTCCTCTGCTATCCTCCGAACACCTCTTCCACGACCTCTCCTTCCTACTTCCATTTCTTCAGTCAATTTCAACCTACTCTGATACCACTATGATGGGACCATCCCAACACTATTAGGATTACTCAACAATTAAATGATTTAAATGTGATTAACCGTGGATTAGTTTATGATTACCAATCGTTCTCGGATTTTTCTGGAAAATGATAAGGTGGCAATTATGTGTGCAATTAATACATTATATTGTATCTCGAGTCGCATTTCTCGCTCATTGTTTCACGCCAAAACCCTTCCACCGTCTTTCATTCAACCACTTTTGTTCTTTGCACTTTGTTGTCGAGGTTTGCTCTGTTGTGGTTTTGTTGCCTATGTATGCAGCTGCGCTGCACCTGTTGAGCACACTTTCAGGGTTTTCTTGTTTGACAATGTGACTCTTATATTTGCTTGGATAACTTTTGGTCTTGGTTCATTAGGCAACCAAAAATGGTTCTACCACCTGTGTAAGTGTTTTCCTGTGCTCTTTTTGCAATTGTTTCAACTAGTCTTTGCTCCACGGGCTCGGTTTCTGGTATGAGGTTGTCTTGCTTGTGAATCTCAATGGTTGGCATGCACACAGTTTGTGTAACCATGGCGCTCTCCAGTCTTTAGCTTCAATGCAAGTAGCCTCTTCTGTCCATGTTTCAAAATTTCTCTTTTTTTGTCCTTCTGTTACTAATGTGGCCGCTCCTTTATCTCAGTCGTTGTTTGGAATTCGAGATTCAAGGGCTTGTACTATGTTCATGTTGTGAACCCTTCAGGTAGGGGAATGAATCCCTCTTACAATTTCATTCATGCACTTGTTATTTTTTTCCTCCCTCTATCGACAGGTTGCTAACAACTGCATTTTGGTTCTTGTGCAGGTGATAGGGTTTACAGTTGGGTATGCTTGGAACAATCACACCAGCCTCTGCCTGGTAGGCTCTGTCAATGCAACTAATCTTTAGTTTTCGGATTAGGCCTGTGAGATTGAGGGTTTGGTTTTCCTCAATGCTTGATCAATGTTGTCTCTCGGCTATAGCCTAGCATCTTGGTCATTTAGTTTAGCGTAGGCTTCCTCAATTCTTCTTTTTCTAAGAAACAGAGTCTAGACAACGAGACAGATATGCACTTCCAGAATGAGGGTTTGTAACCCGTGAAATAAATCGACAGTGAATGAACAAGAGCGAATGCAGACAAACAAATCAGACAAGTTAAGCACATACGAGCCATACATTATTTTCCTAATTTCGAAATTGACCACCAGAACGAACACTGGAGCAACTACAATGCTTTCTGTTCGTGGAAGAAACTACAAACACAACTGAAAATTAACAATCCTAATTCGAGGGCACTTAAGTCGGAGTGAAAGGAATGACAGCCAACAATTACCATTAAAACAAAGGTAATCAAAACCAACATTTCT
>Ga0068627_1000110_pt1 | contig 13922 bp, 10 predicted proteins | sample InSIn1gowninarea_FD_77430 | JGI IMG/M metagenome (GOLD analysis project Ga0068627, IMG submission 77430) | Clean room microbial communities from NASA Spacecraft Assembly Facility at Jet Propulsion Laboratory, Pasadena, California, USA -... ... | reverse complement strand
GTCGACCAACTGCACCCCACCATGCGTTGATGATCGGAGCAGTAGCCCATATGAAATCCTTTGTCTCGACCTTGTTGTTCAGTCGGCCAAGACCATATGCGACGACGGAGAGACCACCATGAAGGGCAAGTGATGGATAGATACAATCCTTGAAGATACCAACATCGTACAAGGTCTTCTGCCAGGGATAGTGCTCTGTGATTGTTGACGAGACTGGAGCTGAGTCAATGTCCAGACTGCTCAAGTACGTTTGACGAGACATGCTGCCGGGTCATCCACTCCTCGAGTGTCAATGGTTGATAGCAGCAGTGCAACAACCAAGGACTCTTGGACAGGCAATAGAGATGTTGTCGAAGCTCTGAGGTTGTAATTAGCCCCACGTCATAGAAGGAGGAGAACAGCTAGACTAAGCAGTCCGTAACGGCAGCTGATTCGCCTACTGCTCGCACGTGGGGATACCGGAGCACTCAGAGTCCGGGGAATCTGACTATTGACAAAAAGACGAATTCCGATTGGAAAAGTCTCAAAGTGTAAGAATACACGCTATTTGGGGGTGTTCATCGCGTTTTGAGGTTCACGAACACCAAAGCTTACCGTCTGCAGAGATAGGATTGAGTGTTGCAACTTCTGCATGTGAGACACAGAGCTAACAAAAGCGCTTAACAGCTATATGAATCAGCGTTTTGGCAGGTATTGCCAATGAGAGATTCCATAAACTCTGCAAATGCAACCTGATCGACTGCTTCTGTCCGTTGCTGCACAGAGCCTCGCCCCGTGCAAAACAAGCCACCGCTTGTTTGTATGTGACTTACGAGTGCAGACCGGGAAGTTTTGTGCTGGGCAGGGCGAGAGAGCTATTGGTTTCTTCGAATGGGACTGCAACCTTGACTTGTGTTGGTGTACAATAGTTGTGCGACCTTCCAGTTCGAGTGCTGCTGATCAAGGAGCACAGCTGACCTTCCGAAAGACTCTTAGAGTATTGCATTGCCAGTTGTTGTGCATGCACTGTGTCAATACATACACCACTATCCTCTGTAGACAAACCATGTGCAAACCAGCTCTTCCAGGCGATTTACCTCACACCAGCTCTTTTCGGTCCAATCCAGCCAACAGGAAGTAACAATGCGCCGACTCCAGCACCGTCCTCAATACCTCTCTCCTTAGCAAGCAGGTTATAAGCCGCAGCCGCATTCGCGGTGTCCATCACATCCAACCTGCATCCTAGCACCTCATTGATATACCGTCTGGTCTCACGCTCCAACATCCACAACTTTCCACCAGTACCCACAATCAACAGGTCCGGTTTAGGATGTACAAGCTCGAGTAAGCCCAGACTCGCCGCGGGAAAGCTCAGGATGCCCTTCCTACTATTGAGTAAATTTCCCAAATGTGGCGATGTGCCCTCGGAGTCAGGCAACATAAGCCACGGCTGCCATGTAAATGCTTCTCCTCCGACCAAGAGTATGCCAGCGCCTCCTTCTGTTTTCACGCCGTTGTCCAAATGGAAACCGTCGCTTGTGCATGCATCGACTGAAGTTGCGGGGGCGGCAATGTGGCCCAAGACGTCCATCACGCCGAAGTCAGTTTGTGTGTCTTCTGAGCTTTTAGGGCCTCGATCGCGATGAGTCGGTGCGTAGGGATTGCGAGCTCTTGCTGCATTTTGTAACAAGCTTGAGGTTGTGTAGTTTCGTGCTTTACTTTGTAAATGAAAGGAGTTCTTGGGTAACGTTTGCGAGCAGGCTCGTTGACGGGTACGAGCTGGTAGTGGGCTCAATGTTGAACGAAGAGCTCGGAGGAGCTCGATGGATGGTGGTCGCATTGCTCGAATCGATTCGTTTTCTGGGTTTAGCCTCCAATATCCAGGCTCTCGGGAGCGAGTGTGAGAATTGAAGGAATCCCTTTGCGGTTATAGTGTTATGCGACGTTTTTGCCTCAGCAGAAGAGATGCAGTTGCTATTTTCCAAAATTGACTATAGTGAAGTACAGAACCGAAATCATGATGTTATTTTAGCTCCACGGCACCAAACTCGCCTGACGCAAGCCAATCGTAGCCAAGCTTTTTGTCTGGAATACTACTGACATCGGCTTGGGCCGTGATGTGGGAAGACACATTTCTGGATGTCTTCTGTGCAACAGTTCATGCATACGTGCTCCACCTAAAGCCCAGCATCTGGGTTACACAAATGATACGTGAGTTTGTAGTGGCGGTTCTACTGAGGCTTTCAAGAGCATTAGATTCGTAGCTATCCCAACAGCTGCTCGCTAGCTAGACTTGCAACAAACGAACGAACAACCACCATGGCTCAGATGCAGCAAATTATCGACAAACTCATCACAATATGCACAACCCTATGATAGCCACAACCACTGCAAACAGACTTCCACTGAGCACATGCTCGGGCTGCACGTTCGACGAAGCACCGCTTGAGCCTGAGCTTGAGCCGTCTTGTACGAACCCTCCTGATCCGCCTGATCCTCCAGATCCTCCACTACCAGATGAAGTGGATTGCGAACCCGGTGCCGTGCTTGAGCTGCTCGAGTCTCCTGCATGGTTGTCGTTACCTGGACCAACACCACTCATACCTGGCACAGTGTTTGCTGTTTTGCTGGCTCCTGCACTCACACTAGCTGATGCTCCGAGATCCATATCGAGACCTGAAGCAAGGAACGAGCCAAGCACAGTTGGGTCGTCAGTGATTTCAAAGTCGCCTTCATTCGCATTCTTGCTTGTCAATTTGTAGGATGTCTTACCATTGCCCTTTGCATCGGAGGGTGGGTCGTAGCAATCAATGCTGACACTGTCAAATTGCGAATAGTAATATCCATTGGTCATATACGGCGAGTTCCAGCTAATCTCGCCACCTGCCCAATTTATGGTTCCTTGTGGGTTTGTTGGCAGGCCAGCGGGCCACAAGGATAGCTGCACTCGAGCGGGAGATTGGGGATATGAGAATCTATTTGAGGTCGAGTTCCACGTATCGCTCTTCTTCAGGGTTCGAACCTGTTTGCCATCGATAGACCATGTAAGTTGATCCGGAGTCCAATCGATCTCGTAGTCGTGGTAGTTGGCCATGGAGTCGCTTGAAATGGTAGCGTTCGCGCCATTGTCGTCTATAGTTCTGTTAGTGCCATACGAATGGAACGGAATATAGGTCTCGGCTCACAATTTGTTATGCCCAAGGAATAAAAGTTGGTTTGTGCTGTTAGTAAATCGGTACCGACGAACTCAAAATCGATTTCGTCCTTAGTATCGGACAAGAGAATGAAAGCAGTGACTACACCAGCGCCAGCACTGGTCTTCATCCTTGCTGAAATCTTCCCATACCAGACGTAATGTGTACTGGCCAGTAGTGTTCCAACGGAGCCTCTGGCCATGGTAAGGAGCACTGAGTTATCGTATTCAACAGGTTCACCAGATGAACTCCATGCAGCTTTCGAGGCATCTCCAAGATACTTTGTGTTGGCTTGTATGTTGTTTATACTACTGAAGTCGAATTTAGCCGATTGGCACACCGGCATAGGGACGCATGCGTCGAGGGAATATGAGTTGACGGCGTCGCAGCCGCCCAGGCAATATGCGCCAGTGCCACATTGTCCGTACTCTACACCAGTATTAGTATCGTTGCCACAACATTGTACTTGCTAAGTAAACATACGGGAGCAGCAAGGAGTGTCCTGAGGACAAGTGCTTCCACCTCCACAGGTTTGCGCGATTGCTGGTACCACGGCTGCTAATAGGACAGACGCCCTCAATAATCGCCCCATTGTGTCGATGCTGATGTGGTACGGGTTGGGTAGTTGCAGGGAAGGATGGTAAGAGTCGCTTCCTCAAGCAACGTGGATAGTGGCGTCGTGTGAGACAGTGATTAATGTGACAGAGATGAGTCTGATGGTGGTTACAGTTTTCGTGGATTGGCCCCAGGAATCACGATTATAGCAAGGGTCAGTCCAAGAATTGTGGTGGTAAAAACGAATGTTGTACACTGTCTGCACGATAATACTGCGCAACGAGTGACAATCGGCAGAAGGATGATGTAAATAGACAAGTCAAAAAGAGATAAAGGACAATGAAGTTGTAGTGAACGCAGGTTACAGAAGTTGCCAACGCAGTCAAGTTCTTTGCCCACGAGTTATTAGAGGGAGCAGCAGGCGAAACTTCCAGGGCTCCCTGTCAAATGCCGCCGAGTGGATCTCATCCAGGAGCTCATGGGGTAGCTAAGTTTTCTCTGCACCTTGGCTTGCGTGTCCCTGGAACATCGTTTTGCAGTTTTGGGCCTGGTGCTTGATCTAGCTTTGCTCACGAGACCGCCGATTGGGCCATTTGTGATCTGGTGGGCGCGGCAAGGTCCAAAATAAGCCATAAAAAGCTCCGCATGGGTTTGCCTCCAAATCGCGAATACCAATGTCGCGCTCGAAGGCGAGCTCGAGAATGCCACTGGCAGTGCTGCGACATGAACATCGAAGAGGCTATACACAAATCACGTGTGGATTCACTCACTTGATAGATATATCTCTCAGGCACTGCGAAGTATACCCTCGTGCGATCGTGCGATGGTGTGCATATCACCGGAAGGGTAGTAATCAATAGAGGCTTTTTATTCGTGACAATTTCCATTCATGGCTCTGTTATAGATTACCCTCGAAAGGGTACCTTCCAAGCTTCTTTATCGTAACTACTTGGCCACACCCCGTTCTTTCCTGGTGCTAAAATTCCTTTCGGATCGAGCGCATCTTTGATCTTCTGATTCAGCTTTGACATCGCATTGTCGTTGAAGGAATACGTGCTAGCAATTTGGTCCATCAGCGCTAGATGCGTTCTGTATTCTCCCCAGCCCTGTTTCGCAGCATCGTCCACCAGGATGCTGATAAGTTTGTGAGCTCGTCGTCTGCTGTCAGGGTCCTTGCGGTCGAAGACGATGCAAACGATATGGTGCATCTCGCGCATGCCCACGACGAATGTGCCGATGAAGTCGAATCCGAATTCTTCGCTGCGCCTGCGGGTGAGCTCATATTGTGCTACAGCATCGTCACCTGAAACTTTGGCGATAGGCGAAAAGAATAGATGAGCACCATTCGGTAGCCAGTCCACCCATCTGAGCTCAGTGACGCTAGGAATGCCTTGAAGCGTATCATGCCGTGTCTGGAGCACAAGATTGTCGGGCATCTCTTCCGGAAAGTAGAACTTGGCGCCCTTGATCTTGCCGAAGGAGGCCTTGACTACCTGCCACATAACATCACGAACTGGGGGAGGACCATATCTAAATTCGTCAGTTCAACATCGACAGAACCTAGGATCAAGACTTACAATGCTCCATAAAAGTTCCAACGTCCCAGGTTCAACTTTTCAGCTATCGCATCTATCTCTGGATCGGTTAATGGTTTGGTCGAGCTTGTGTAGGTCTTTCGGTCACCCATCACAGCCGCATCCAGGAGCACATGACGTAAGGTCGGTACATTCTGCAAGATCATTCCCACTCTCAGAGGTCGGATTATCTCAACCGCTTGGTGTAGGTCTTCGTCTCGTGGAATGGTTATGAGATAGCTCTGATAACCACCTGGATTTGTCATAAGCTAGCAAATATTAGCCTTCTGGGTCAAACTCGTCGACGGCCTTTGGTAGACACCGGTACGTGTTTGAGAGAGTACCTACCCATATGCCGAGCTTCGTCACAATTCCCAGTGAGCCTTGGCTGAATATACCGTCGTTATATGGCCCAAAGCCATAGTTGAAGAGATGAGCACACTTGTTCCAAGATTGCTCATGTGGTGGCAGGCTAGGGTCAGCGTCTGGATCAGGAAGAGCTCCCATGCCAGTTCTGATCAAAGAACCGTCGGGTAGCACGATTTCCATTCCACAGTGCATCATCCAATGGTCTCCGTATGGCGTATAACCGACACCTCGCTCAACCGTATTCCCTAGCACTGAGCCTCCACCTAGATCGGGCACATCACACCATAAGTGATCCCTCAAGTTGTTCTTAACCAGATAATCATGCAAATCGAAGAAGGTTACCCCAGGCTCGACAAGTGCATAAGCACCATCGACGTTGACCTCAAGTACTTTGTTCATATTCCTGCCCATGTCAATGCCAATACTGCCTGGTACACGCGGTGCTGAACCGCCATAACCGACATTTCTTCCAATGCTGAAAGGCCAGGCTGGGATAATGAACTCATTACAGAGCCTCATGATAGCCTGCACATCTGGGACATTTCTTGGCGCCACCACACAAGATGCCACGAAGTACTCTTTCTCCAAGATATAGAACATGTCGTGCACCTTGCTAGGGTTCAGGTAGGAGTCTTGTCTCAATTCATCCGCCTTGTCAATGATGGTAATATTCTCCTGACCCACAATGTCAGCTAAGCGTAGTGTAAAGGTTTTGAATGTGCTAGAATCGACGCCTGGTGGAAGACACAAGGGGTCTCCTGCAATTTGTGGTGCAGAGCCATTAGGTCGACGATAAGCTGAGGCTGGAGTTGGCCCTCCAACCGTCTCCTCTGGAGTGACCTTCTCAGGCTCCTTCATGTTGTAGTTTCCGTATGTTAGAGACTTAAACGATTGAAGGGATAGCGATTATCTGGTATGGTTCTCTGCTGGACTGCGCGGGCGCATTTATCTCCATACTGTACAGTGATATTCCCACACCAAGCCATTAAAGAGGAGGTCCATATCCGAGGTCCCACATTGTTCATCGGCAAGCGTTGCCTCTCCATGCTGCAGCAGGACATGATCGACCTCAGCTATGAGCAGTGGAGATTAGACTTCTGCTGTAAGCCCCAGCTGTTCGGTACTTCATCAACTGAATCCACTCTCTCGAGGACCCTGCTTGGATCTAGCAACGCTTTTCCGTGTATGCCCACACTTCCGCAGGGCCGACAACCTTCAGTCTTGCAGTCGGGACTGTTCATCAGAGCATCGCCTTGACTTGAAATGCGCGACTCGAGGCGTCTCAAGTACACGTTGAAGAGTGAGAAGAGGCCCATCGTCTTATGGTGCCGAATCACTGTGCGCCGCAAATTGGCCTGCCTCGAGAGTACCGCAACCTGGATACATCGACCCTGAAACAGGCACAGACTTCTCTTCAAAGGTCGACCTACACTGTTCGAAGTCGGCAATACACCAATACAATGTATTTGCTTGCTTCGCTTGAACAGCTTGACTGGTGCCATTACAGGGACATTTGCTCGAGTATACGAGGAAGCGAAACTGCCTATTTTTGCATTACATGGCTACAGCTCCAAATGCCGAGCGCAATGGCCTCCACTTGATCGCAGCACGCGCATGTGGAGCCACATAACGCGTTCTTTCTCAAATACAGATGAGTGTACACTGCATCATCAGATTCACCCAACTGAACTCACTGAACCGGCCAGGCTAGTGCAGCTAATGACACACGGCGATAAGAATCAATGAGTACACGCCGACTTCGACCACAGTCAATGAGCTTCAGATCTACATCTATACACTTATGCAGTGGAACTCAGTTGAGAATGCAGTAACACTTGTATGATGTATATGCTTCAGGTAATTTTTAGCATGTGAGCACCATCTCTTCAGTCCACGCTCTATCGTCCTCTCGGTGTCCATTACGCCTTATGCTTTGTCTTTCAATCCAATCAGCTCGAGCACTACGAATGCGCAGTATTCCTGTTTTGCGGGGGGTCTTTAAGCAAGACTGCAGCCTTGCACAACGCCTTTGTATTAACCACACCATGCTCACCGATCGTGGTACGTGTGACATGAGGCATTGCACCAAGTCTAACATGCAGGTCCCTTGCTGCAATTGCCCCGGAGCTTAGACTTCTGTACTCCTGATCGAAGTTCACCATTGTGTTAGCGTCGAACATTTGGTTGTATACCGGAAAATAAATCTGATATTCCGCAGAATCGGTGAACCGCAGCTCCGCGACCGAATATGCTTGCTTCATCAGGCCTTGCAGCCTTCCGAAATCGCCAGGCACCCTCTGATGCATGATAGGGTGAACAATACTCCAGAGGGCATTAGCTCTTTCCCATGCCTTTCGAGATGTAAAATCCTCCCAAGCAGGATGGTTTCGGAGCTTGTTGTGTTTCTCAGTGATCTCTCGCAGATAGAGTCGACGGATTTCGTTAGGGGTGTTCGGTTTTAGCTTTTGCCTTATCGCCGCAACAGTTTCATCGATACTAGCGTCAAGCCCGACAAAAGTGAGGACGCCGAAGACGGCATCAATTATATCACCTAGGATAACCTTGGCCACCAACCAATACCGTGTCTGTTGGCTTTGCATTAAGCGAAAGGCTGTAGTCTGTGTGGCCTTGCTCATTAAGATGTCTTTAATGTGCTGTGGCATGGCTTTATCAGCTGCATTGCTTGGAAAGTTGGCAAAAGTGTAGGCGAAATCGACGGCTTCGTCGAAAAGTACTGCGAGCTTTTTACTAAGCTCGTCTTCCCTAGTGCCCGTCGAATACGGAATAACGGCGTCTTTCATACTCCGAGGCCTAGACATAGCGGACTCCGTCCTCTGAACCGGAGTTTGTGGCGGGACTGGTGGGAACATTCGACCGCTTGCTTCTGTGCTTGTAGCAGAAGTACCGTAATTGTTGCTACCGGTACTATCAGATGCAGGATGACCACGAGGTGGTGTTCGATATTCGTTATCTTGGGAATTGACGTGGTTTTGGAGGGTCATGTTTCTCATCTGATTGACAGGAAATGGAGACCCTTGCCTGTCGGCACCTCCTCGAAATGGTTGCGCAGGATTGCTAATAGAGGGCTGACGCACAACAAGAGTTTGGTCCGGGTTGGAAGAGGCGTTCGGAAATTTGAAGGTACCCCACTGAGTATGATAACCCGGTGGGAGAGCTACTTCAGAATTTAGAGGTGGACCGAAGCCATTTTGGACTGGTGTTTCGTGAAACGGTGAAGAACCTGAGTATCCAAGAGTAGTAAAATGGCTGCGTTGATGGGAAGGGGTTGTGTGATGCGGTTGCTGGCGGTCCTGGACCTTTGACAACTCTGCTGAGTGGACTCTAATCGTTCGCTCTTGTTGCTGAATTCTGATGTTCTGGTTATAGATTTCGCGGTCCTGCTGACTTAATCTTTGTAGTACTAAACTAGCATTGCTCTGATGGAAGGCTAGCTCCGCCTTCAACCTTTCAATCTCGGCGTCTTTCTCTTGCAATAGTCGCGTGTCATTTCCAGGAGTACGTGATCTCTGGGATATGGCATCACCAAGTTCAGACTGTACTTTCGTCAAATTCTTTTCATTCTGCCACAAGTAGTGTAGATTCTGTGACCAAGCCACAGGACCCTGGTTGGGTGCAAATTCAGACATGTCGTAAAGTCTGCTGTTGAACCTAGAGCAAGTCAGTCTTGGGTCAAGGTGGACAAAAGGTCGATAGGTACTTACATGGCTGTTTGTGGAAGTAGCTGTTTGACAATTCGGAATTAGTTGCGGCAGTTGCGTTGAAGAATGCCACGAACCTTATCAATATTTGATCTATGACAGTTTTTTTCTGGCGGCAGCTGGAAGCTGTGGAATGAGACGAGTGCTTGCCTGACTTTGCAATGTCTGCTATAGAATCCTGTGGAAGCCTGCGTTCAATTGTTAGTCGGTGTTCCTGTAAATCTTCTGGGGTATGCAGTAGTAGATGAAATCTAGAACTAGCAACGTGCTTCAAGGTAAAATAGCTGCAGAACAAGTTCCATGGTGTTTCAAATTGGTAAGTAAAACTGCTAACCTGATAGGTATCAGATTTGCTGTTTGTAAGTTTCAACGAATGCTGAAGTGTTTGCTCAACAGATGCTTGAAGTGGCACATTCTGAATCGATTTTGTTTTCGCGTCGTCGTAGCCTTCGCTGTCGTGCCGCTTTCACCGTTGTTTGTTGTAGCATTGTTCTTGTGTCCTTCGGCCTTTCGCTTCTCTTGATCGACCGACTGCCGTGAGTGACATCAAATTTGTGGAGACGAGACAACAATCAGGCAGTAGCATGTGCCGCCGACATGCTTGGCCAATCTCAATCGATCGCACGGAAACATACCTTGCAATATCTGAGTTCCAATGTCGCTTGTGTTGTGTGAGTTATATCGACTGTGTCCTCGAAAGTCAAGATCAGAGTGGGATAGCCTTCTGCAAGTGTTTTGGCTGGAGAGGTGTCCTTGACGAGAAGAAGATCCTTGGATGCGAGTATCGATGAGGAAAAGGAAACCGCGAAGAAGAAGAGCAGTCGACGCCAATAGATACCCTTCAGTATCTGCCAGAATGGATCCATAAAGACCTCACCATTGAAGTGAATTCACCTTGTGCTCACCTCCGCCACAGAGGCACCCGCTTCCATAATCCTCAAGCCCGGAGTAAAGATGACTGTCATTTTGGACTTGCAGTGACTCTAGTCTCAATTGATACCACTCGACCATCTATCATTCGGTGTCGTTCCTCTATAGCTTAGGCTCATAGTGTCGCTTAGTCTTAAGAGACGGTTTTTTGCGTGATCGACATCTCGCAATACCCTGCTAACGGCGTACTGGACGTTTTCTCGACATTTGCATGAGAACAAGCAGCTTGCTGAGCATATAGTGGCATGTCTTGCTATACCTCAACGAGCTATCGCGTTTGCTGGCAAGGACATAACAAGAACAAGCTATGCAGTATTTTAGCAATCATAAAGCGGTGATTACTGAAAAGAGGGATAGATACTGCGGTATCACAGTCATCACAGTGTCAACTAGGACAAAAGTACAGGAGGCCACCTCTATTGAGGTGATTCATGCTTTTCAAGAGCTTGCTTGAAGCCTGACTATTCACATGTGTGTAGCCTGGGTTCGAAGACTTGCTCCTAGCTGCCTGCCTCGTTGAGCCCTCAGATCCGTCGATTGTCCTTTAGTCAGGGGAAGTGTTCGGCCGAGGTATCCAGGCATTAAGGCACGACTTCAGCTTTCGCAGAAGAAAAAGGAAATCGGGAACTTCAAGTTGGCTCTGGAGCTCAGGTCTAATTTACATATGCATGTCGAGAATTATCGAGGCAGTATGTTTACACTGTGAATTATTGCCTGGAAAATTTTGCTTGCGATTCAATTTCAGAGGCTTATAATTGTTTGGACCTCAGAGACAGGACAAATGGCCTCTGTCGCATCCTGCTGCAACTAACTACTTGTGTCCTTTGTTGCCACCATAGATTGACACGATGTGTTTGAAGTAACCTGGCACCAATTTTGACACGATCCGTGAGCCTGGCGTTTCTCCCGAAGGGACTGGGACCACCCTTTGACCTGAGTCTTGCGATACTAGCCGGTCTCATGATTGTAGGGTAAGTTCGGGGCGAGGGCGAGGTATTTGTTAGATCAGAGGTACTAGTGCAGATACAGAACAGGAACCAATTTGCGTTCTGGCAAGCGTCTAGCCTACGCCGGAAAACTGTGCACAAAGAGGAATGACATTTTTGCAAAGGTTACAGGACTTCATATCGTCCTGGTGTTGAGGCAGGTACTATGCGCAACACTAAGGCACGACTCTCGTGATGCAGATGTGTACAATCATTTCGTAGTGGGTCACAATCTAAGAACAGTCAATGAGCTGCCTATGCAAGGCTTGTATACTCAATTGTAACTCAGGAACAGATTCCCTCATCCGACTTCGTTACAAAAGCACCCTTTCTTATAGTCCTAGAGACAGTCAGATGCCGTAGCGTGAAGCGTGCCTAGTTGAATGATGAGCTAGGGTGAAGACAGCTCAAAGAGCTTTCGTTCTCGAGAAAAGAGAGCTGTAAACTGCGTCAACGACTGGCTGTGCGCTGATCATCCTACCGCCAAAGAATCGTCCGTTAAGACCTTTGATTGCATTCTCGCCTCCAGATACTTTATCGAATTTGAGGTAGATATCACCCTGAGTGTTAGGATCCAGCGAAATGTGGACGACATGGCCGTATTTCTCGTCGCATTCTTGTCGAACATCGTCTTCGAGTTCTTTGACCCAGACATCGCCTTCTTCTCTGTAGAGCTGGTTAGCAACTTGCAACTTTGATGAAGGGAAGTACTTACTCGGCTGGGTCGAACATATTTCTTAGGAGCACACATCGGCTTGCTTGGCTAACACTGACAGGCACGGATTTGGCTTCCTTCTTGGGAGCGACAACTTGTCGAGGATCTGGCTCGGGGTCGTCAGTCCTAGCGAGCTTTCGCATCAATGCATCTCGACTATAGTTATTGAAATTGACACCTGCCACATCCGTATCGTCGAGAGCACTTGCACCGCCTGCACCTTTCTGGTCGTCTCTGCCTCCCGCTCGGTCGAAAGTGCCACCGGAGCCGCCAGCATGTGCACCTCTCCCTCCAGAGCCAGAAAAGGCGGAGCCCTGGTAAATTGATCGATCTTGGCGATCTTGTCCTTGAAACCGCTGCAGCAGATTAGCTGTTGATTCAGGTGTGAACTTATCGTTTCCGAGCCCGACTCGAATTGGACGGCCAGCCAGTTCAAATCCGTTCATCTTCTCGAGCGCCTCACGTGCTTGGTCAGGATCACGAAACTGAACAAAGCCGTAGCCACGACTTCGACCCTGCTCTTCTTTCTGGAGCTGTACAAATTCGAGCTCGCCAAAAGGTTCGAAAACGTTCTGTAAATCTTGTTCAGTAATGCTGAAATGGATGTTGCCTACATAGAGGCGATGGAAGGGAACCGAATTCTGGTTACCACTAGTGGCAGTTGTGTTTCGGGCTTGACGATTCTTTTCTGCTTCAGTAAGCTGAGCAATGATGGGAATGCCGAGTAATTTCTGTCCTGTCAGCTGGATAGCAAGCTGAACAGAAGATTCCTCCCTGAACTCAACGTAACCAACACCTTTGGATCGACCACTGACTCTGTCTTTGACGATCTGGGCTTCCTTGACGGGGCCAACTTTTTCGAAGAATTGGATAAGCTCTTTTGTACGCAGTCGAGCAGCCAGCTGCTGAACGAAAACTGTTCTTCGATCTCGTTCGTCTTCGTTAGGTTCAGGAGTCTTGGACTTGCGATCGTCATTGCTTGGGCGCGGCTTTTCTCGTTCTTTAGGCTCTTCGTCGCGATCTCGCTTCGGGCGGCCGTCTCGTGGTCTGTAATATCTATCGTCTGGAGAACGTGAGCGCCTATTGCTTCGATAGTAGTCACCACTTGTGCGGTGGTCATCACGATCACGTCTGGCTCGTCTGTCATCGTCTCTAGATCGGCTTCTGCGTCTGCTTCGGTGACTACCGTTCTGACTTCCTCGGTCACTGCGAGGGCTCCTCAGATCATCGTCTCGATCTCTTCGATGCTCACGGCTTCTATCGCGTCGCTTCCTGTCCCGGTCTCGATCACGCGAGCTGTCACGATAGCGATCGCGGTCTCTACGTTCCGATCGATCGTGCTGATGGCGATCACCCTCGTCATGCTTTGCGCCATTGGTTGCTACCGCAGTCGAGTCAAGGAGCGCTTCAACATCAAGAGCGGACATCTTGGGACAAGGTTGAGCGGAAGTCTAGCTGGCAAACCCAGAAATGCGAGGAATTGTATTCCACCTATCACAGCAGAAGGTATTAAGCTGTTTCGTCTTGGTTTTAGCGGTACAAGAGACTGTGAAGCTATGACACACTAACACAAGTATCCTTCGCTGGAAACACTGCGGAGTGCACAAATGGTGCGACTGATGGGGTGACAATGTCAGATCACAGGAAGAAAAACTCAAGGCATCTCTGCAGGTTTCAGTCACGTGACCTCGAGTCACTATATGAGACCAACGCTGAGAATTTAACTAGAGTGTAATGCTAAGGTAGGCACGCGTCCAGACGCGGTCGTGGTCGGTCCTGCTCCCGCAAAATGTCGAAAGTTTGTTCATAGATTGTTGCCGCCAGACACCCACTCACATCCTTGCCAGTGAAGCCTGTACAAGCACTTTACCCAATGCACAGGAGAACCTTTTGGCGAGCTC
>Ga0068627_1000109_pt1 | contig 13979 bp, 17 predicted proteins | sample InSIn1gowninarea_FD_77430 | JGI IMG/M metagenome (GOLD analysis project Ga0068627, IMG submission 77430) | Clean room microbial communities from NASA Spacecraft Assembly Facility at Jet Propulsion Laboratory, Pasadena, California, USA -... ... | reverse complement strand
TCTTATCTTCTTCCCCTTATTGTTATTTCTCTTCTCCATCAGTTTATTCCTTTGTTTCCTCCTCTATTTCAACATCATCATCCTTCTCTTCTACTTAATCATGTTCCTCTATAATAGTTTCTTCTTCATCCATGCCATCCCCATCTAGCTCTATATCTTCTTCTTCTTGTTTTTCCTCCTCTTCTTTGACAAAAGGACTAGCATCATAGGTGAGGATTTTGATGTCATCCTATGTTGGTAAGTCTTTGAATACTGACCATGTTATAAGGATCCTCAGGTTTTGGAGGGCATCCTCAATGAGGATCCTGATCAACCCATGGTGAGCCAATTGTTGGGCCTTCCCTTCCTTTAATTTGGTGTTGGAATCTATGAGTGATTACATCAAGAAATAGGGTATCCTAATGCTTTGGTGAATTGGTGTTTTTACCCCAAATATTAATTATTCAAGCATCCTAAAATGACAGCCATAAACAACATTGTATCTACCCCCACATGAGATATATTTGATGAGTTGGTAAACTACCTCACTCCACGGGTATGGCAGACTGTCCCTCCTTACTCCATTTTTATCCTCTATGGGTTCTTCATCTTCTAAAAAGAATTTCCTTTTTTCCACCTGACTGTCTGATTTGTCTTCTTTTCTCCATGGAATTCCTAGGGGAAGTGTGGTGACCCTACTGATGAACCCTGGGGTGAGATCTATAGTGAAACCTATGACTATAACAGTGGCATGGATTCTTGATCCAAAATGGATCAAAAACACCCTCTAAGTCTTCAAAATCAAAAACTACCACAAAAAGAAAACCTTCACAAAATGGCGGAAAACACTATCTTGAGTGAAAAACATGAAGAAATAGTGGAAAACAAGCCTGTCGGAGGCAAAAGGAACGACACACAAGATCTGTTGAATCTGGCCGATCAACGGTCCAGATTCGATTGACATATCGCAATTGATGAAGACTATTGGAGGCTACCATATTAAATATGTGATAGCGATCAACGTGGGTCAACAAGGATTGTCAATCAAGCGTACAGATCGACAGCCCAGGTTAATTCGCAATATCGCAATTCGAAGATTACAAAGGAGTGCTTACAAACGGCCTGGGGTCTATGCGATATGCGATTGTGATCAATTGCATCACAATATTGCATTGGAGTAATACAACGGAGCGGGGCCGATATAAATATGACTTGCGATAGCTAGACCCGATGGGGTTATAGATGATATTTAACATATTTTGAGATCCGAAAAACGACATTTTTCTATGTATTTTGCATTTTCGCCAAATAAATTAAATACAAAGGAAATGTGTCAGATGCAATAAAATCAGACCTAATGGAACTTATAGGTGCAAATATATAACATTTCAAGTCCGTCATAAAGCCATTTTGCGTGATTTTCAGTGTTTTAATGTATTTTTACAAATACAAAGGAAACCATGGCTTAGGGGCACTTACGACTTGCAATAGTGATTATAGGTAGACCCAATAGGAGTATAGAGAAGAGTTAAGGATATTTGAAGTCTGATAAATGGCACTTTGGTGAATTTTCCTGTGTTTTTAGTGTATTTCTCTGTGTAAACAAAGAACGCTATTTTTGGGGATTTCAAAGGCCCGATGGTCTCTTCTGTTGCAGAACAGGTGGCCACCTTCCCTGAAGACATTATGCCATGATTGGTTAATGCTCAAAGGGGATTTGAGCAGATAGAGGCCAGGAGCTAGAGAGCCCAGAAGAGGAAACGAGTAGACAACGCCAATTGGCTTAACGGCCACACAAGACAGAAGACATAGACACGCGGTGTTGAGATAGAGAGTGAGAGAAAGAGTCTGTGTACTCATAGAATCTTGAGGGATTCAAGAAAAACTCCTGTTGTTTTGTATCTATTGTGTTGAGACTCAATTTGAGCTCAAATTTTGTAAAACTTTGCTCTTGAAGACATAATAGAGAGGTCACCACTGAAGGTTGGACCAGGAGACATAGCCCAAGAGTTTTGGGTGAACTCCATATTAAACTTGTTGTGTTTATGTGTATTTTTCTATTATGTTTATCTAACTGCTAAATTTTCTATATTACTCGCAATCTTATCGATCCATTGCACTAAGTAATATAGGCAAGTCCAAGCACATGAGGCTGTAATACCTTAAAAATTTTAGATCAATTCTGCTATGTGGATTGAGGGAATGAGAAAATTCTTGAGCCACTTCATCATCATACCCTGTGAATTTTTTGAAAAACCCCATCCATTGGTGTCTTATAAATATTTCAAGCACTTGCGGGTGTTGTTGCATCCTCGCAGTGTTTTTGGGTTCTCTCCTATTAAACCCTCCTGCCATCTTGCTTGTGAGGCTTGAGGATGAAATGAGAGGTTTGACACAAGAATTTTAAATTCAGGAGAAAACAAAGTTTCCTGTGTATGTAATTCACCTCCCACAGTTGTTATATCCACTAGATTTTAGAGCATTTCTAGTTCATTTTCTTGTAAATGGGGATGGATTTTTAGATCCTATCTCTTTATAATGGTGGCAGTGGACAGTTCCCGTGCTATTCCCTCTTGAAATCTTCTTTGCCTATCCTTTGGATTGCCTTTGTGTATCCTGTAGACTATTCCTATAGGAATTCTTGTGCATGCTCCTATAGAAATTCTCTTGCAAAACAATGGACCCTTGCTTCCGGTGGGTGGCCAAAGTTATAAGAGCGACTTGACTGAGGGACTTTCAAGGAGTTGGAATGCATGCATGCATGAAAATGATGTTTTATTTCCCACTCCTCGTAATTATCTCCCACCTCGTAGATCCGTAGTTAACCACTTCTTGTCCTACTCCTCCTCTATCTTTGAGTTTCCTGCAGCCATGGGTGAGAGAACACTCGGTTTTGTATGTGACGATTGAACGAAGGTGGCCAAGTTAGCTGGCCACCTTTTCACTTATAAACCAACTACCTCGTAACCTTTACAATTTTTGATCAAATGATGCATATGAGTGAGTGAGCGGGATACTTACCTATGGTTATGATGATATGCTGCAATTTTTGAAGATCAGGTGTTATTGCTTCTATGGAGCTCCTGGATCGTCCTAGTGAAGACATGTAGTTGATGATTGATATGTTGTGGGATAGGCTACTACAGGATTTCCTACAGGATGTCCTATAGTTGCTTTTCCCTTAGAATTTCTTAATCATGTTGTTGGCTGGGGCTGTGAGGATGTTGCAATGAATTCCTGTGTGTGGAGCAAGGGAATAACTAGTAGAAACTAATATATTTTTTTAAAACACAATCTTCACCTAAATTGAAGAAATGAAGTGAAAAAACAATGGAATTCATGGAGGGATGCATGGTAAGAAGTGGAGGAGATGAATATGTGAGGCAGGGTTCCTTTTGGATCTTCTCTTCACTCCTTGATTATCTTTCTCGTCTACCTACAAATAACAATGATGTATTTTTTCTCTTCTTTTTTTTTTAAACACCTAGGTTGCCTCAGAGAGGTTTTCAACCTAGATGTTTTCCCTGGGCGCCTCAAGGAATTTTTTCACCTAGGGATCTTCTTATTCTTTTTCCATTGTTTTAATCATTGGGACGCCTCACGAGGTTTTCAACCCAAATATGGGACTCAGGCACCTCATGGAGGTTTTCACCTGAATCCTTATTCTTTTTTCTTTTTTTCTTTTTTTAGTGACCTAATGAGGGAGGAGTTGGAACTTGCTCCGCCATCATCACTCTCTTATTGATTTTTTTTTTCCCCTGGGAAAAAGTCGTAATTTCTATTAATAATTAGAAATTACATTTTGTAGATGCCGAAGCATATTCATATAGAGGCAGCAATGCCTGACGAGTTCACAGTCTATAGATCTGTCAATAAACACAAGTTATCTCCACGTAGGGAGTCTGCAAAAACTGGATCTAGCAGTGATAAAAAATTATCCATGCTCTACGCAGAGAGCTCATATAAACAGTATGCAACCATAACAGAGTTTGTAACTCATGACTAAACAGTGGATATATATACATGTTGATAAACAAAAAGTGAACAGTATATGTGAGGGCTTATAGCCCTTCCCCTATCTGATCATCAAAAGGTCTATGGTAATGCTGGTAGTAAATGCCGTCGATTTCCTCCTGTATCAACCAGTCATTCCCATGTTTGTGTGCAGCCTCTTTGGAGAGCTGGTCGGCGACTGTGTTCTGTTCCCTGTAGATGTGTCGACAGACAAATGATTCAAAAGAAGTAGTCATTCTCTTAGCTTCCTCTAAAATGCACCTCAATGAAAATGCATAACAATGAGATGTATCATTCAGCTAGTTGCAAACAATTTTAGAATCTCCAAAAAGTTGTAGGTGTCTGCATTGTTTTTGAATTGCAAAATATATGATGTGTTTGGCCGTGCATAGTTCAGCAAAATTGTTGGTTCCTCTGCCCAGATTTATTTGAATCTTGAAACAATGCGATTCATTTAGATATAGAATAGCTCCGCCCCCACAGCCTACGTCTTGTGCCGAGCCATCAAAGTAAGCCCAGGGCTTGGATTTGTCAATAATCTCAAGTCTGAGGATACGAGGGGGGGCAGAGGAAACCACATCAGGTATCAGGTCGAAGTCAACAATCGTGTGGTGTAAAATGGTGGGCCAATGTGGGGGTCTTAAGTTGAAGATGGCCTGATTGCGAGCGATCCATAATTCCCAGCAAACCAACAGAGGTAAGTTAATGGATTTTCCGGTATGAATCACTCTCTTATTGATATTTCCAATAAAATCTTGTTTTGATAAAGGCCTCTTTTACATTTTCAATCGGTATCCATTAACAAGAAATGGAATGGCTTATTCATCTATAGTTCTAATTTGCACTGAACAATTGTCATGGCATCTTTCCACCACATAAAGTTCGAGCCATATTGTCCTTCGCTTGCCCTTGAAGTCTTTATACCTAGAATCATATAACAATGCCCAATCTCCCTCTTGAAATTCCTTCTCCTTAATATGTCTATCATGCCAGATATTTGTCTAAAGTTGAACTATCTTTGTGTGTAGGAGATCCTGCATTCTGAATTCATCCAAGCCATTCAATTGGAACAATCTTTCTTTTTGTGCATGACTAAGATCCAAATCTAGTTGGGCTGCCATCCTTAATGTGTTGTATTCAAACTCAATGGATAGAAAATCCTTTTTCCCATAGACCAGCTCATAGGGTGTAAATCCAATGGTGGTCTTCCATGTTGTATTATAGGCCCAGGTGGCCTCAACTAGTCTCTCTGCCCAATCCTTCTTGCTGCTACTCACTACCATTGTTAAAATGCTCTCCAATGCCCTATTGGTCACCTCCACTTGCCCATTAACTTTTGGATGATAAGGAGTGGAGGCCCTATGGTTGATTTTGTGATGGTTAAGCAGTTCTTCAATCATGTTAGAGGTAAACTAGCTACCTTGGTTTGTGACTAGCTCTCTAGGGTACCCAAATTTGTAGAATACATTCTCCCTTAGGAACTCAGCCACCTTCTCTTTTGTTGTTGCCCTAATTGCCTTGGTTTCAGCCCACTAACTCAAATAATCAGTGCACACAATAATGTACTATTTTTTCTTTGAAGGAGGGTTGATAGGCCCAATGAAGTCCATGCCCCACTTGTCAAATGGTTCGAAAGTCACTTGAGGTTGTAGAGGCATCTCATCTCTTGGAGTAGGATTTCCCATCCTCTGACACCGATCACACTGACTAATATACTTCTTAACATCCTAATGAAGAGTGAGCCAATAATAACTTGCTTGTAACACTTTGAATGATGTCCTCTTTGTTACAAAGTGACCTCCACAAGGACCATCATGACAGGTCAGAAGGATGTCAAAAGCTTCCTCTTCCCTTACACACCTTCTCAAGATTCGATCTGGGCCAAATTTGAAAAGATTGCCCCCAATCCAAGTGAATGGGGTGCTTTTCCTGAATGTCTTGCTCTTTTCCTTAAAGGGGAATTTTGGTAGGAACTGTGTTGATACCAAATAGTTTGCTATATCAGCAAACCATGGGGAGAGAATTGAAATAGCAAACAAATGCTCGTCTAGTAACTAGTCATCCACCATTTATTCTTCACTTGCAAGTAGATTCATCCTAGATAGAAAATCTGCAACAACATTTTCCTTACTAGGCTTATCAACAATATTTAGATCAAATTGTTGTAATAAAAGCCACCATCTTATAATTCTAGCATTCACATCTGCTTTGTTCATTAAATATTTGATTTCAACATGGTCAATATGCACAAATGTTTGATAGCCTGTAATTTAATGTCTAAATTTGTTTAATGAATGCACAATAGCCATGAGTTCCTTTTTAGTCACAGTATAATTTAACTCATCCTTTGACAGGTTCTTACTGATAAAATAGATGGCATAGGGAAATTTCTTCTCTATCTGACCTAAGGCTACTCATATGGCTTTGTGTGAGGCATCAACATGAATATGAAAAGGGAGGGCCTAGTTTGGACCTCGAAGAATTGGTGCAGTGGTAAACTTACCCTTTAAAATGTCTAAGGCCTCTTGACAGCTTTTTGACCATATAAACTCAGAATCTTTGGCCAACAACCCAAATAAAGGAGAGGCCAACTTGCTGAAGTCCTTTATGAACCTTCAGTAGTATACAACTAACCCCAAGAAAATCCTAACATCCATCTACTTTTGAGGAGGTGGGACCCTTTGGATGATTGCTATTTTGTTTGGGTCCACCTATAGTCCTTGCTGAGGTATTGAATGACCTAGCACGTCCCTTCGGTCATTAAGAATTCACATTTTTTTGGATTGAGAGACAGGTTCATTTCAATGCATTTGTGCAATACTTTTCTTAGGTTAGTCAGGGCTTCTTGAAAATCACAGCCATAAGGTGTAAAATCATCCATATAGATTTCCACTACATCATGTACCAATTCAGAAAAAATACTCAAGACTGCTCTTTGGAAAGTGGCAGGAGCATTGCATAGGCTAAAAGGAAGGACCCTATAGGAAAAAGTACCCCAAGGACAGGTGAATGTGGTCTTATCCTGGTCTTCTGGGCAGATTTGAATTTGGTTGTACCCATTGAATTCATCTAGGAAAGAAAAGCACTTCTTCCTTGCCAATCCATCTAGCACTTGGTCAATGAAGGGTAGGGGAAAATGATCCTTCTTTGTGGCTTTTTTCAACTCCCTGTAATCAACACAAATCCTCCACTTACCATTTTTCTTGGGAACTAACACTAAGGGAGAGACCCACTCACTATTAGAGATAGGGTAAATGAATCATGCATCTAACAGTTTTTGCATTTCCTCTTTGACTATATCTTTAAGAACTGGATTCATCCTCCTTTGTGGTTTCCTTACTGGCTTGCAACCTTCTTTGATGTATATGTGGTGAGTACACACTGAGGGGTGTACTCCCTTCATTTCCTTGTAACTCCAAGCGAAGGCTTCTAGATTTTCTCTCAACATGTTGCATAGCTTTTCCTCTTCAAGAGCAGAAAGAGATGGATTAATTTTCAAAGTTTTATCTGGGCCAAATTCTATGGTTTTGACATGGATTGGGTTGGAATTGGCCAAGCATAAGTCAATTGGATGATTTTTCTAGGTTTCCTTTACTTCTTCTAATGGTAACGAACTAGGAGTTGAACTTTGGAGCAGGTGTTCAATTAAGTCATCCTCATCTTGCTGTCCTCCTCCTATGGTTTCTTCCAAAGCATAAATTTGGGCTGAATAAGCCTTATCTTCTTCCTCCTCCTCTAACCATAAAGGTAAATCGTGCTCTAGAGAAGGTTGAGCAGTAGGGTATAGGAATAACTACTTGGACATATGCCCATTCTTGATGGTCATATTCCCAGCTCTACAACTAATGTAAGCATCAGTTGTGGCCAACCATGGCCTCTCAAGGATGAGAGGGCAACCAGTAAGCTTATCCTTAGGCTGGAGAACTAGGAAATCTACAGGGTACTCCCAGGAGTCAATGAATACCATCACATCCTCCACAATTCCCTTAGGGGTGACTGTGGAACAGTCTGCAAGTTGCATAACTATTGTGGTCTTCCTTAATGAACCTTGGAGGTTGATCTTGAGCATGGTGTCCTTGGTCATCACATTAATGGCAGCCCCAAGATCAATCAGAGTGTGTGGGACAATGGTGCCATTGATGTGCACATCTACTACAGGGCTTCCAGGGTCCAAATATTTTGGACATATTTCCTGCCCCAACATTAAGTCAGACAGTTGCCCAATGACATTAATGGTAGGGGCACCCCTTTTTATTCTTCATGGATGCTTGAAGCACTTCCCCTTAATCAACTTATTGTAAATGGGAACATCTTTTATTGCTTGGAGAAGGGGGATCTTTACACATATATTTTTCAATTCTCCCAGAAGTTCAAGTTCTTCTCAGGTAGGCTAGAGTGGTTGGGCTAATCTTTCAGGAAAGGGTGGATTTACTTCAAGGTTGCTTTCCCCTCTTTCTTCCTCAACCCCACTATGTGGAGAGGGAGGTTGGTCATTTAGGAGAATTCTCCTAGACCTTAGGTTGATCTCTTGGATTTCTACAGCATAAGTTGCGTATGATGTCTCTCCACTGTATACTTGTTGAGCCTGCCTATTGTTTGGGTTTGGATTTGGCTGGGTAGGCATCTGGGGTTGCTTGGGTGGAGCAGAGTGTAGGAATTTTGGTTGGGTAGGTGGCGGAGGCAATAGAGCTGCAGCATTGTTGTATTGGGGCCTCCACCCCTGGTGTGGGGTATTCCACTGAGCTTGTGGCTGAACATAAGGTTGAAATGACTAGTTGGCTGGCTGGGAATGACACTGAGATGCATAGGACCAAGGAGGGGGTGTAGACAAGGAAGGATGAGCAGGGGGTCCCCAAGAAGTTATAATTGTGGTTTGGTTGGGGTTGTAATATGCATGGGATGACCCTTGCATACCCTGCTGGTATGGTCTAGGCCTAGGAGGTCTCCTTTAGTTGATGTAACAAAGCTTATTAGTGACCTCTTTAGCTCCTTGATATATAGCTTTGAGTTCAGGTAAACAAGGACACTTATTTGTGGAGTGTTTTCTTCACAGACCGAGCAAATATCAATGCAGTTCAATGGACATTCGTTCCTAAGATGCCTCCTGGTGCATCTAGGAAAAAAGATGGCCAAGGCTCTCTCTACTTCCTCTTGCTTCCTTTTGATGTTAATGGTATCCAATTGCAAGGCAAGGGTTTGCAACATCTCACTTTTGAAATCTTCCAGCATATTTCCAATTTCGCCCTTGATGGATGAGATGGAAGATGATGTAGTGGCCATAGGTTGACTGCCCCTACCCTTTTTCCTGGCTACCCTAGAATGGTTTCTAAAGACAATCTTGATATCCTCATAGGGTAATTGGTAGATATCCCTCCTGCTAGCAGATGTAAGGTATCTAGAAGATCTTCCTTTACTCCTTTGAGCAAGACCAACTTTAGTGACTCAGGGTCAAGTGTGCACTTGGCCCTTTTGTAACTGAACTTGAATGTTTTTTCATAGTCTTCTAAGGATTCATCCTGGCCCATGGTCATCTTGAAAATATCTTCTTTAGTATCCTTTGACCTACAATAGTCCCTATATTTTTTGTTAAAATCTTGTTGCATCTAAGCCCAAGTTGTGATATTATCTCCAGGTAAACCCATGAACTAGCGCAATGTTGCATCCTTGACGGTAGATGAAAACAACTTTAACTTTTGTTCATCATCTGTATATTCATAGGTTCAGCATATGATAGCAAACTCAAATAGGAAAGTGTTAGTGTCCTCTGTGGTCATTCCATCGAAATGAGGTAGAGCAGAGGGGCTTATATTCTTCATTTTAGTGTCCCCACTGGTTTCCCTAATGGGGAAGGCACCCTCAATTCTCTCCCTATTTCCTCTGTCATTTTGGTTTCTAGCCATTGGTTCAGTAGAATGGGTTATTCTACTTCTTCTTCCCCTATAGGTTCTTCAAATATTTCAGGTTGCTCACCTAAAGCTTCCTCTAGTTCATAGCCACCGAAGAAGAGAGAAGGTTGGTTGTTGGATGCGGTGGGGGTATTTGACAAGAATTTTCCTAAATTGTCCCTACTCCTACGAGGCATGAAAGGAATTTTTTTTTGGGTTGGTTTTTGGAATATTTTTTTAGCAAGAAAGTAATTTGCAGAAATGAAATTTTTGATTGAATGAAAACTACTAACAGAAAGAAACTACTTGCTGAATTGAAATTCTACTTGTAGAAAACTATTAGTAGAAAGAAACTACTTGCTGAATTGAAATTCTACTTGCAGAATGGAAAGGAAAGCAGATAATGACAAATGAAAGAAAGGAAGCTACTAGGTTACTTTTGCATAAATAAACTAATGGAAGAATATTGGAGACTAGAAATAGAAGAAAAGAAAGCAATGATCACATTATACACTAACACCTCCCCGACAACGGCGCAAAAAAGTGATGAGTGCCAATATTGCAGCAAGGATGCTGCAACTCCTGGGCTACCAGCTTTACTTATCAACTCGGGGTTTGTATAAACTTGGAGGTGACAATGTTATATGCACAAGTAGAAGTGAAGGTCCTACCTTTTGTCACTTGTTCATCTGGCAAGAGACTCCAGGGGTTTCAAGCCAGACTTCTATAGAGTCAGAAGAAGCTTCAGTCTTTGATGGAAGAAGAGAAAATCTATTCTAAGATAGCTACTCTATTGTAGTAATGAAGAAAACAAGATATAATGCTAAATCACACCATATCCTAGTTAACCATTTAAACAGCTAAACTAAGCAGAATTGCTAAATCAACACTAACCTAATGCTACTATCTAAGTTGTAGAAGTAAAGAGCATCAAACCATACTAAGGTGTAAGAAAGGAAGCTAAACTAAATCTATTTCCACTTTCTTTTGGTTTTCTGGAGTTTGCGATGATCAGACAGTATTGAATGACCAAGTCAAAGCTCAGAGCGACAGCATATTAAGGATATGCATAACAAGGTTCGGGAAGGAGTCAAGTAGAAAAGAAGTCGGAGGATGAAATTAGTGAAAGGAGGACATAACGCAGCAGAAGTGCGGAGGAACCGTTGGATCGATCGGGAACAGTATTAATGGGAGATGAGTGGCAGAGATCTTATCGTGGAAGATTACGTGAATAGATGGATGAATAAGACTAACGAAAGATGAATGGCAGAGATCCTATCACAAGAGGTTTAAGTCGAGAGATGAACGAACAAGACTAATCGGAAGATGAATGGCAGAGATCTTAGTGTGGGAGGTTTAAGTCAAGAGATGAATGAACAAGACTAATCGGAAGATGAATGGTGGAGATCCTATCGTGGGAGGTTTAATTCAAGAGATGAACGAGCAAGACTAATTGGAAGATGAATGGCGAAGATCCTATCACGTGAGATTGAGTGAATAGATGGATGGATAGGATTAACGGAGGATGAGTGGTGGAGACCTTATCACGGGAAAAATGTGCATAATGATGGAGCAGGTTTCATAGGCAGTAAGCAATTTCTTGCACGCCCTCAAGGCTGTAAGTAGAATTCCAAAAATTTGTGCAATTAGCCTAACTGGGCGACACTTAACATGAGAAAACCACTTTTCTCGCATGCTCTTAGGTGGATATCGGCCGTGCAAGAATCTACGCGAGATTACACGATAATCATTGGATCAGGTGGGGTTGATCAACGGTGGAGATATGCCAAGCTAGTTGGCAATCGGGTGACGTGATAGCCATTGGATCGAGGGTACGGTAGATCGATGATGGAGATTTGGAGTGCTTAAAGTAGGTGGAAAAATTAACAGTAGTCATTGGATTAAGCTAGACAGATCGACGATGGAGATCTAGAGCGCATAAACTCAAGCACTGAAATGAATTGGACAATGATTTGTCAGGTTTGTTGTGGATTATACGGTGAGGAGATCTAAGGTATAATCCACTTAAGACGTGATTTATTAGCTAGCGCTTAAGTATTTTGTGCTGAAGTAAATGAGAATACAAGTGAGATCCAGAAAGTGAGTGATTGAAGATGATAACGATGAAATGAACCAAGTACTGAATCAAGAGAACAAACTCCAAAGCTCATGCGATAACAACAAATCTGAAACAAAACCAATCTACTCTACATTTCCGTAATGAAAATGCATCTATTTAAGCAAATGAATGCTTAAACCATGAACCTATGCGTTATACTGCTATAATGGAAATGCATCTATTTAAGCAAATGACTTATTAAACCATGGATCTATGCTAGCATACATGTACAGTAAAGGGGAGCCTTAGCTGCTAGGGTTGGGCCCTAACCCAAGAGCTTCAGCCCTCTAAGTTAACTCAGTTATGGCTCGAAAAAAACCTCATTCTTATCATCAAAAACAATGGATTACATCAAAACTGTCACAAGTCTTGCAGCTTGAAAATAGAGTAAATTTTTACAATCAAAAGTACGAATAAAAATCCAATCCTACTGAGGTCCTAGGCTTCCCTGCTTATACGGCTGAAGTCTCTAATGACTTCTTTAAAATTATGGAGGCTCATCTCCCAAACCAGAGATAAATTGGTGCTTTGACTTCCATTTGCTCGGTTGCCTTCTAGTCCTCATGATTTGGCTGGTTGCACTTCGAGCTGATGGAGAAATATTCAAATGGAGGGGTACTTCGAGCTAATGGAGAAATATTCAAATGGAGGGATAGTAAATGAGGAGGATTTCCCTCCTATAATTCCCCTCCCTTGTCCCATTTGAGTTTTGACCAGGGTCTTTGGTAAAATTCCTTGCTTTTATCATTTAATCATGCATTACATGCACATTATACTACAAAGAAAAATATCCAACTCTAACTCATCTCATAAACAAAATATAATCAAAAGTATGCAATAAGTTGTGGGAATAGTTGGTTTGACTAAGCTAGTAGGTGAATTAAGGCCCATATAATTACCCAATGATGACGCTTATCACTTGTGCACCAATATACCCCTCATCCCCAATCGAAACAACTATGTTGAATTGGCTTGGAATGTGTGTCGACTAACCAAGAGCTTGGAAGATGCTACATATTACAATCAAGCAAGTGTGGAAACCAAGAGAAACAGAGAACTAAACAATACTACTGGAGGTGTTAGACTTTTTTTCACGAAAAAGGTCCATTAAGAGAGTTGGAGTTCTACTAGTGTGTCGCCAAGTTTTGTAGTAGCTACAACCACCCTCCAAAATTTTGCCTTAGCTTCATTTTTTATCCAGATGGATCTCCAGACACAGTGGCAAAGAAAATGCTCAAAATTCAAAGTGGCGGAAAGGCGATTAACTTGACACCAGATTGAAGCGCTCGTCGCCCTGATTCCAACTGTGCAAACAACAATCCAATCTGAGTCTGGATGAAGGAGATAGAGGCAATCAAAGTTAGGTTGACTTTTTGATGACTGGGCAAGATTAATGAAGGCACAATTTGGACTTTTTCTGGCAGATGGAATCCAACCAACTTTGGTAAGATTCCAGGTGAAATCGTTGCCTGTTTAAAATGACCCCTTCGATCAAAAACCGAATTTCCAAAAATAACAACGTAAACTTTGAAACGGGCACTGACACTGTTACCCGTTTTGTAGAGATAGCAAAAAAATGACCCGATTTTGAAAAGGGGTGATGCAGAACACACATGTTTTTTTAGAGCATAGTTTTTGGCACTATAATTTTTTTTATGTACATTGCGTTTTAAAATGGTAGTGATTTTGATGTTGATTTAAAAAAGTGATAATTCTACACCATGCCCTTTTTTTAAGAGGCTTTTTTTTTACTTTTAATTTTATAATGTATGAAATGTAAATAATTATTTTGTAAATTTAATAACTTTAGAAGTGGTCTACTTCTTCATATTTTCTTGTTTTTATTCTTATTCTTATTTTTTTTGTAATGAAGTTTTTATTGTTTTGCATACTTAAAGAAGATCGATATTTTGCATTTTTTATATTTTACATATTTATACATCGTTAATTAAGTTTTCAATCTACATGAAATAATTGTCTAT
>Ga0068627_1000105_pt1 | contig 14177 bp, 12 predicted proteins | sample InSIn1gowninarea_FD_77430 | JGI IMG/M metagenome (GOLD analysis project Ga0068627, IMG submission 77430) | Clean room microbial communities from NASA Spacecraft Assembly Facility at Jet Propulsion Laboratory, Pasadena, California, USA -... ... | reverse complement strand
GCCGCCAGTCTACATAAGAAACAATAGAAGACACATTAATCCTGTTGGAATCTAAGAAGAAGAAAGGAAAGGAGGACAAATATATTCCTAGTGACCCAGAAGCAGAAGACAATAACCAGACAACAGAACACCACCCTAGCAAGGAAAAATTAGGAACACAAGAGGAAAAGGAAACAAGAGATAGTAGAGAAAGAAATGAAATGACTAGAAGAATAATAGAGGGCCAAAAGGGAGGATGAAAGGAAGAAAGTTAAATGGGGAGAGAGTAGTAAGATGTTCGAACTGGACAAGGAGCAAGATGAACTACCCCCATTAGATGTCCCTCCTTCCACTCCCCTCACTGGAGGGCACCTTCCCTTGCAAGAGTTGGGCTTCTTAGAGGAGTAAGAAGAGGAAGTCTTAGATCTCACCAAGCTCACCTTTGATCAAGTTAGCCATAAAATCATGCAGGAAAGGAAGAAGTTTTGTGCCAGAAACCCAATAAAACCTTTGTCTTTCACCGTAGCCAAAGAGATTATGCCCGACACCATTGTGAACCTAGAGATGATATCCTCGACAGGTACGTATTTCATAATGGCCATGGAACATAATGTGGCACACATGAGCAAGTAGATTACAAACCTTTAGAATAGACTTTATGCATTAGAATAAAGGGCCATCAGAGCAGACGAAGCTAGGAAAAGATCAGAAGAAGAAAATGTAGCCCTTCAGTTGATTCACTCAGGCACAATGGAATTACAATCAACAATCAAAGGAGAGGCAGAGACCCTTAGAGAAGCTATGGAAATGGTCTACAAGGAAACGTCTAAGCTACACCACATAGTGGCCCCAATTTTGACTATACAAGCCCACATAGAGGAGAGAGTCACAATAATGAAGGAGGTTCTGGTTGATATAGATAGTATGCATGAATGGTGTATCAAGTACATAGGAGCACAAAAAGTGGTCCCCAAGAAGGAATGGATCACCATGAAAAATGACAAGGTGAGCTCTACATTAAGATCCAGTCGAAAGAAAAATTAGCCAAGGATGAAGACATGGTGTTAGTTTCATATCGATACCCTTTTTGCATCCTAGAGTCTATGATCGAAATTCACAGAGTTCCATCCATTGAGGAAGTTGAACACGTAAGGAAATGAGAAGACATCTCAAGGGAAGAGCAAGCCTTCGCTGATACATACAAACATGCATCCCTTGTAGAAGACCTGTCCATTACCAAAGAGAACATCATACGCTATATAATGGATTCGGTAAGGATGTACACCAAATAGGTAACTTTGAACAATCAAGTGAATGCCAAGAGGACCACCCTCATTCAAGATGCACTCGAATGCCTACACAAGCACAACGAAGAGTAGTCGCAGATCACTCCTATTGCAGACGAGTACAAGCTATGGCACACATACATAATGGAGTACCTCAACCTAAATGTCCTAGAACTCACTATTATGAAATTGATATATTAGATTAGCAACTAATTTTGTGATATTTGTTAATTAGATAGAATAAGAGAGTTTTCTTTTGAAATCTAGTAGGTGATAAGGAAGTCCAAAAATCACCAGGTATTTGAAAGGTCATGATGAAGCCCAAATGTTAGGGGTAGTCCAAGAGTCACCCTCATTCTATAAATATATCCTCATGATACATTATACTGGAGCTTTTGTTTTTGGCTTCTTCCTGGGTTCTTCATTCCTCCTGCAGTTCTTCTTCTAGTCATTTATTCTTCTCCTCCTCTTCCTGGAACCTCTTCTTCTCTAGTTGGCCCTCGTCACTAGATTCTTGAGACTATTTGAGCTCTTGTTTCCTTTTCCTCTTGAGTTCCTAATTTTTCCTTGCTAGGGTGGTGTTCTGTTGTTTGGTTATTGTCTTCTGCTTCTGGGTCACTAGGAATATCTTTGTCCTCCTTTCCTTTCTTCTTCTTAGATTCCCACAGGATTTATGTGTCTCCTATTGTTTCTTCTTTAGAGTGGAGGCTCCCTCCTAAAGACTAACATTATCCTAGGAGTGTACGAGGAGCTCTTCATCCCTTTCTTACTACTCACTAGGTTTGAGTTCCCTATTAGTGTTATATGAATTCTTTACCCCATCCTCATGGTCTTGTCTAGTGTGCAAATATGACTAGTTAAACTTTGCCTTCTTGTAGTGGTCATCCACGAGTTTCTCCAGGTAGTAAGTTTGATAGTTGAGGTTTACAAAGTGACTACCTTCCAAAGCCTCGACCTATACTTCCACTTGTTTGAAGTTATCAACAACGTATGCTCCAATGATGAGTAGGAAGTTCAGTCATGGTTTCTTCTTCCCTTTGCTTAATACCTTTGAAAAACCTTGCATCATCTGGTAGCACACTTCTCGCAGGAGCACCTTATCTATGAAAAAATAGAGTAGAGCATGAGGGACCTTATGAGTACAAAAAAATTTGATGAACGTACCCTCTTGGATGGGGAACTAGTGTGCTACTTTGACAACAATTTCCATGGCTCTCTTTGACATGCACGGGAGCTCCTCCCTAAAAAATCGTTGGTACAGAGGGGCGATAAAATACTTAGAGATGACATCTATCATACCCTTATAAGTAGTAACCTAGAAGACCCTATTGTGGTGGTGCATGAGGCTCGCTACAAATTTATCCCAGTTATAGATCCAATTATTGAAATGACATCTAGGAGGTATGAAGCCATGTCGAATTCTGATGGCTGCTTTGGCTCTGGATTCTTTGCTGAAATGATGTTTGTCCTTAGGGCTGACACCGGAATACTTGCCCAGTTAAATATTTTTCCATGGGAGGCGACAACATGCATGAGGGTAACCCAGGTACCGTGGAATATGTAGCAGTCTGGTTTTCCATATAAGAAACATATCATGGCAACAATCAGTTGGTAGACTTTCTCAGCCCCTCTATCATGTACATTTGATCTACTCTAACCTGGAATTTAGATGAGTGTTGCCACCATTCCCTTAGGATGTCTTTAGTCAATATCGTGAAGGTGGAGAGCCACCAAGTATTGAAGGTCTCTTTCTTCTTAGGAAGCCTTTAGTAAGTGGCGATATCTGTAGAAGAGATCAAAGCTAAGGGTGTACTAGTGTGGCCCCTTACCATCCAGGAATCTATGTAAGTGTTTTGTAGGATCCATTCCGTAGTTTAAGTGCATGGAAAGACTGGAGGGTGAGATGTTACCTTGTGGAGTTTAGACCTCTTGACATTCAGGTACACTAGGAAATCTTCCTGAGTTTCCATTATTTCTAACTTGGAGAACTCGTCATAGACGTTATACTAAGAGAGCCTTGAGGTCCTACTGATATTGCAGGTCATGTCTCCATAGATGGGTGGCTCCTCATATTGGTATATCTCCAATGAACTACTTCTCGAGCTTCTACAAGCTTTCTTTTTAGTTGGAGGTGTCATCCCATCTTCAAAAGAGGATATGGATATGCACTCAAGATCTATGTCACCTAGCATGTCGTACAAACAATCCCATGATAAGAGTGACAACATATAAAATAATGATGAAGACTAATTAAAACAAGTTATCTTCAGTTGCTGTAAAAGGAGCGTTTAGGTAGGTGGCAAGGAAAAATGATTGCAGGGGTTGCAAGGGAAGAAATGAAACCTAGCGACCAAGTGTAGAATTCGCAACTCGCGGGGTCATAGGAAAATAGGGAATCAAGGTCGCGAGGTCATAGGTTGAGAGGGATCACAAGGTCACAAGGTTGCACAGTCATGATGGTCCTTAGGTCATAAGGTTGCGATGGTCGCTAGGTCGAAAGGTCACAAGGTCTTTGGGTCGCGACGGTAGTAGGTCATAGGGGTCGCAAGATTCATGCTATCACGGCTTCAAGGCATGTGACTAGTTGTTTTGAGCAAACAACGAGGGCATTTCAAGGCTCCAAGGGTTCTCTAGATCTCTAGAAGTCCATGTGGTCAAGCTCATGGTGGAAAGCAGGGGTGGTTAAGGGTGAGGAACGACTGTGAGGGAGGTATAGGGATTGCATTAGGTTAGAGGCATTGGCTTGAGGTTTGAGGTGAAGACTTAGGATGAAAAGCAGATAATACCCCCTGAGAGGAATATGTAGGGTTAGGATGGAATAGGGTGACACTTGGATGGAGAAATAATTGTAGGGAAGGGGAAAAGTCACCTACTTGTGGCAAAATGTGCACACGCCCTAGGTCACAATCCTCCCTTTCTCCTCATGCAACCAAGAAAAGTTGTTACTAATGAGAAAGAGCAACTTACTATTTATAGATTTGGTTGCACGTGCAGTAGTCACATGGGTTGTGAGCCATTGTATAGGGCAGGAGCATGACCTTGTGACCTACATAGGTCATTGGGTTACAAGGGTCGAAAGTTCACAAGAGAATGGAGTGCGACCTATGTGACCTATGCAACCTCAATAGGGTCTCAAGGGTCACAAATTGCAGATATGCTACCCATGTGACCCATGCAACCCAGTGATCTATTGGTCATGTGGTCGCAAAGGTTGCAAGGGTCACAAATTTCGAGGACCTGACCAATGCAACCTGGGCTGACTGAGTCACATGGGTCACATCAGTTGCATGCAATGGGGAGGTCACATTGTTCACCTATGACTACATGACTTGGGATGGATTGTGACTATGCTAGATTTGAAATAAAACCTTAGGTTTTGACAAGGCTTTCAGGTCTCTCTAGATCTTGAACCGATTCTTAGGATGTGAGCAACTCCTATAAGGAAATAGGGTCTCCTAAATTTTGAAAGGTTTGAAATTTTGGAGGGGTTGTTGTAGTGGCTACAACATACTCAAAGAAAATTACTATCTACTCTAGACCCTAAGAGAGGGAAATTTCAATTGTCATTCCTTAAGCCAAAGGTTCTAGTTCCTAAAAGTGAAGAGCACTTCAAAAATCCAGTATTTTCTTTTGATACGAAGAAGATTCATCCAATAGATAAGATTGATCTACACAAAGATGCTAGTGAGATGATTTATTTGTCCTTGACATGTTCTACCATAGCAACTTCAAAGTTGTAAGATTATCTAAACAAAGTTAATTCTCAACTTAAACTAAAAAACATGTCCTCATTAGTTAAATATACAAGGATAAAAGGTTTGGAAGATTTGGTAATTAAATTAGGATTATATCCTAATGATGCTAATGTTGTTGTAGAAATTATCAAGAGCAAGAATGCATATATTCAAGAATTAAGAAGGCAGTTGAAATTACCCAAAAAAAAACATCCTTAAACTCAAGAAGTCAGGAAATTGGAGAAAGAAAATGAAAATATGTTGCATATGATTTTTTAGCAAAACATTCAGATTCAAAAGATGGAAGAAAATATGGAAAAAATATTAAAGAGAAGGAGCAGTAGATGAGTGCAGGGATTTCTACAATATAGACAAAATCAACTAGCCAAGAAGTTGCCACTAAAAATTTGTCAAAATCTATGGGAGATGTATCATTAAGAAATGTTGAAATAGAAAAGCTAAAGCCATCACTACAAAGAATGGAAGAAAATAAACTTAAGGCAAATAATGCATACATCTCGGAAGTGCAAAAGAATTTCAGGCTAACTAAACAAGTTGAAAAAAATGCAGACGAATCTACTAGCGCACAGACATTAGCACAATCCAAAGAGAAAATATGGATTGATATCAATTCATTAATTTCATAAATGTGGACATCTATTGAAATTATTTTTGAATAGGAACAGTTGGTACAAAAAGCCAAAGCATCCATAATAGAAATCAAAGAAGAATCGGACCAAAAACTAGGAGAGGAAACAAGGATAACCAAAGTGCTAAACTCCAAAACTAAATATAAGCTTGAACACTTGGGAACGAGAAAAAGACATATACAGTACTAGAAGTTAGAAAGGTATTAAAAAAAATAAATTTAATGTTGCATATGGAAAAAAATGTCAAAAATTAGAAACTCAAATCAAAAAGTTTCATATAAAGTTTTCTATCTTTCAGAAAAAGGGACTCCCCTCCTTAAGAGATTCTCGTGGAAAATTTATTCCACTAGAAAATTACCAGTACATGTTACATGATATAGAAATTGATAAATCAAAGTTTGATCAAGTAAGAGGAATCATAAGTGGTAAATATTTTCTTGAAGGTTTGGAGAACGATCTATTTATTTCTCATGAGGTTTATCATATGTTTATTACTAAGCAAAATTTTGAGAAATATACAGAAGTGGATGAATCTTATAGGAGGGTAACTAAATTTTCATGTCCCAATGATGAGAAATGGGATAACTTCCTTGAACTTCTTGAGTGAACTAAAAAAAAAATTCTAGGTGGAAGAGAAGAATATCAATAAATAAAATGCATATTTTTAAGAGTCAATATAGTAAAGTCAGGAGCACAACTAGCAGGATCAGATTTTAAGGTAGTGGTTACAAACAAAATCTTCGAATAGTGTGTTGTTTCTATAGATCAGTTGAAGAATTCCTATTTTGAATTGTATTAATTAGAAATATCCAAATTATTTTGGATAAAACTTTATTTTTGTAAAATATTGTATTAATATTAAACATTTTTGAATTATACTCTATATACACATTGTAACTCGAATTAAGAAAGGTTGAACCTTTGATAGAACCAAGAAAAATCATTGTACTTTCTACAAGTTTTTGAAGATAGTTAAAGGTTCTTGACTTCAATTTTAGTAGAAATTGTGTTCATTTGATTATTTCTGGTATATTAATTTATTTTTTCCATCATATGTTCCAATAACATAGGAGTTAGGGTAAGTCTAAGTTAAATATTAACTTCCCTGATGGCCCACTACAAAGTTATAATCATCACTGAGAATAAGTAATTAAACAAGTTTTTTAAATTAGCACCTCTCAATCATTTAATGATTTCCTTTCCTCATCTCTTTAATGTGTATGCCTTGGCTCTAGAAATTTATCTACATGCTTCTACTAGATCTGGTGGATTAAGTATTTAGGTTGAATGTTTAATTATCAAATATATTCTTTTTTTCCTCTGTCAAAATAAATTGAAGGCTCTATGTTGTTATTATTGAAGGTATGCATTTTGAGAAGTATTTAGAGGTTTCTGGATTATATTGATGTAAATGGAATGAATCATTGGTCATTCATTTAAATTGAGTCCCTCACCTATATTCTTTCGCACAACTCTCGAGCCTAGAACTATCTATAAATATGCAATAGAAATCATCTCCAACTAAGAAAAAGATTTCATCCTCGAAAATGAAACACCTTCAACAACTTTTATGTCACCAAATATCTATCTACAACATGAGGAATTTACTAATATTTAACACCACATATCATCAATCAATGAATCCTCCTACGTAATCAAGTAGTTAATATGATCATTTCACAAAATCCATAGGAATGCACATCATCCCATACGAGTACAAACACCCTAAAATCATTATCATCCAAACATCCTCCTCTATAATTATCATCTTTGTGTGTGACAAATGTACCCCAAGCCACTCTCACACATCTAATACTTTCCACCCTAAGAAATTGACAAATTTACCATCTCCAAATGGCTTAGTGTGAGGTTGAAGTGGCATAGCCTTAAGGAATACCTCTCCTAACTCCATGCTCTACTCCTACTCCTGAAGGTGCACCTCATGCTATGAAGTAAGCTCTATTGAATTTTGGAAAAGGCCCTCAGTATCCTAGGAGCTATCGTCCATATTTCTTTGTAATTTATCTTAAAAAAGGAGGGTAGGGTGAAATCCTACCATCACTCTATTCATGAATATTCCTGTTAGGGGATTTATATATTTATATTAATTTCCATTCACTTTAAAATGTCAACTGAGGTTCTTAAACTTAGAGCTACAAAATATCACTAGTCTAGGCAACTTAACAAACCTATTTAGAATGCAATGCTTTTTTTTTGAAAAGCTTCAACAAATTAATATAAATTGTTTCTCTCAAATCACTGTAATTGATTACTTTATCTTCCTAGTACAAAATCAAGTAGCAGACTCTTATCTCTATTATAATTCCTAATTGAAATCCATTTGAATCCTCTAATCCTTTAATCCAAACTTGCCTTAGTTATGTTATCAATTAACCAGATCTAATTCGAACTCAATTAACTATTAACTTGAATAAGACTAACCTTATAAAAGTTCCACTCGCTCAGAATTCTAACTTCTTCAATCAATAATTAATATACCAAGTCTTCATTCAAACCTCAATCTCTAAGAATCAACACAATCAATTCCAATTCTAATCCTATTTCTTATCAATTAACATGCAAGACTAGGAAGAATTCTTCAACTCGAAAGGAAAATTTAATAGATTAAACGAAAGTCACGAAAATTAAGTGCTAGGTCAAAATCAAAAGCTTACATAAATTAGAAATGAAATCTACATAAATTTGGTACTTATAGAAAGCTATGTAAATTCGGTACTTATAGAAAGCTACAGAAATTTGATACTAGATTTCTAACTAAAGCTAACTGATATAGATTGGGAAATATTAGTGGTGGGTCCTTTCCATGACCTGTGTCAAGCTAGGGTAACTATAGAAAATCATATTATTCACAACAGATCAATAATTAAGGAATAAAATTTGAAGTATTATATTATAAGTCTTCAATAAAACCAATACATCATAACTTCCATGGTCAAATGAAAGAATGTAGATGTTCTAGGAGAAATATTATGTCTAAGATATTTTTCTTCCTCTCTTTATTGCATATATAGGTCCTATTTTAAAACAGAATTGATCTTCTATAATCAAAACTAAAATTAGCTCAGGTTTAAGCAAATAAGCCCACTTTGACTAAAATAGATATATGCTACCTCAAATGGTTGATAATTTGATTGCTTAGTTAAGATGCCTTCATGGATATCTTAGACAAGCTAAAAACAACACAAAACCATATTCTCGATCCCATCAACAATCTTTTGTTCCAGCTAGAAAAATCCAAGATTTCAGAATCTAGTACCGAAACTTTGGAAACTATTGAACTGGTACCGAAATTCTAGAAATTGAAAGCCTTTTTGTTTGGTGGAATTTGGGTTTTACTATAAATTTAACTAAGGGTTGGACCTTCACACATTTGAGCTAATTATGATACAGTGAACATAAATACATCCATAACATGTAGCTGCAAAACCCATTTCATAAAATCGTAACTTAAGAAATGCTAATATGCCAACCTTAACACGTGTATAAGTACCAAATTGTCAAATTAGAGTAATATAACTTGTTGTTTGGGAACATAAACATATTAGTAAATCGTCATTGGAAATTCCATGTTAAAAACTCATTTAACCATTAAAAATATAAGAATTCATTAATATTTAACGACATGGTAAAATTAATGCATTTAGTGAAAATTGGTAATATAATAGTTATGGAATATGTTACAAAAGTATGAATATGGATTGTAAATGGAAGGTTTGGATAGCCAATAATATAACCTATCTGGGGTCCAACATTCCCTCATGCCTAATATTTTGCATGTCCTCATGAAAACTAAACCCTTACTTATTACATACTTTTATGACATTAGTTCTTGTGTAGGTATTGGTTTTTGCGGAACAAGAGTACATAGAGTGAAACAACATTCTTCTCAATTGATAAAGTCATAAATTCGATTTCTTTTACAATTAGAGTAATATAAGTTGAAGACAGTGATAAAAAGATGACTTATTGACGGAATTTTTTTTTCCATACTTTGTGATTTCTTTTAAGACCAATTCTTATTTGTGGTTCTTTTCTTCATCCTTTTTAGTAGCAAATACTTCATCCTCTATTTTGAACATTCAGATGATGATTTTGTGAACACTTATGATGTATAAGGAGAAGAAACCATAAATTCTACTTTGTATTTATGAACCACAATAAATTTTATTTCTAATCTTATGGTCATATAAGAGGATACACTTGATTATAGATGAGGGATTATAAATGGCGGGTTAAATTTTTAAATGATTAAATTAGTGGAAAAATATAGTATTGTTTGAAAGATGAAATGTGTAGTGGTTAACTATCAATTTTACCTTAATCCTTAATGAATTAAAGAGTTTAAAACATAAATTTACTCAAGTATACCTTTTTATTTATGATTTATACTATGAGCTCCAATGGAGGTTGTATGGAGCTAAAGGTGAAGAAGAGTAAGGTTGAGAGTCTGAAATTAGTTGATGAGTGCTCTGATCTGTTGAAATAATTTGAAGGTAATGGAATGGAGATGCTGAAAATAATCCAATGGTCCCAACAACCACTCCCCCATTCTTGAGGTTTTGCATGTGTTCATGCAAACAAGGTGAGGTATTGAAGAAGTGAGGAGGTTGTTGAGATGGCTGTAATATAAAAAAGAACCTAGAAAACAAAATAATGGCACTAATGAGATGAATATTAAACAAAAAGAAGTCATCCTGGATTTATTAAAATGATGTAGAACTAACACCAAGCATAAAATAGATTCCAAATAACTTATTACATATGATTTCATCAATCCTTAACAATCTTATGCTCAAGAGAAAGAAACACTCTACTTCTTTGTAGATACAAAAGGAGGATGCTTATTATGATCACAACAAAGGATGAACCAAAGAAAAATTAGTTATTACTAACCAAATCCCAAAGTCTTATCATTATCAAAATATTAAAGATAATCTTTGCAATTGAGTTTTATTAATTCCCAATGATCATATGCCCCACTTATAAGATCATTAAATCTTAGATATCATATGAAAAACCAATGATAGAGGTATCAAGGTTACTTTAAGATCATTGTTTAGAAGCAGATTTATGTAGTTAGTTTTTCCCTTGAACTCATTGACACATGCTTCCTTTTTATTGTAACACTATAGAGTAACCATAATACATGTAAACAAAAATCCTTGGTTTGGTTGACACTTCTTTAGATAGAATGCATTGTTTCCCGTGAGCATCCATAGCCCCAATGGATTTTCTTAGTGGTACCACAGGTCAATACTTGCTGCCAGCAGGTGTCCATAGCCTCAACAAGTTAATGTCTTAAACCTATTTTACACTGAAGGCTCTAGTCCCATGTTTCCTACCATTTTTTATTTTTATTATATACATTGCTTTCGTAATGGGTATGTGGGGGAGCGGCTTTAGACAAGTCCCTTAAAGGCATATGATGATACCCTTCAAAGTGACTTTGATTACCTACATAACGTCTTGGATGCATATCAGGTAAACACTTCTTCTCACTAAAGTCACTATACATCACTCTATGCATAATTGAAGCCAAGGCATGTCATTAGCACCCACTACATTGACAATTGGGTCGTATTCTGAAAGGGACTCCTACACCAAATGGTGTGAGGTATGATTAGGACTTTATATTTGGGAGATCCCATAAGTGTTCATAGGCCTGGCACCATCTACATATTACCACATAAGAAACAAGTGGAACAAAATATATAATTACTTTTTGACACCTCGTTCCCAAATATTGTGTTCTATAGATAATCAATCCTAGAAGAAGATAAAGTGAAGAATCAATTGCAATGACTACTAGAGTAAGAAGTAATTCAACAAAGAACCTCACCTTCTAGGTCACTTTTCATCATAGTACCCAAGAAGGACGGGAATTGGAAAATGTGCATTGATTATAAAGATTGAAGAAGATTTCCCTCAAGGATCAATACCCTTTTCCCATGATAGATTATTTACTAGATTTGTTGTAGCATGCCAAGTACTTCACCAAATTGGATCTAAATTTGGGATATCACAAGGCATGATTTAAATACAAATACACCTAATACCATCCTTAAGGCAAGGAAAAGTCTATATGAATGGCTAGAAATTACTTTTGGTTTATGTAATGCACCAATGTAGGCCTATCTTAACCATGGATATAACAAGAGATGAGAGGGACAAAATATCTTGAGCTGCAAACCCTTTCTATAGTGTAAAACTTAAAAGAATTACACTTCCAAAGTTTTCATCCCTCTAGGGACTTGATAGATGATGGTTAAGATGAATCTCTCTCTCTCTCTCTCTCTCTCTCTCTCTCTCTCTCTCTCTCTCTCTCTCTCTCTATATATATATATATATATATATATATATTCATTTTTTAAATTAAATTTTTGAATGCATATATATATTTGCTCCATTCATAATTAACCCTTAATAAAAGGGTGAAAATGTAAAATAATGATACTTGAAATGCTATAACAATAGCAATTTAATTTTTCAATTACTTTATATATATATATATATATATAATAGGTTATGGGCCATGGTTTCACGTGACGTGAGATTGAGGGCCTATACTCTAAAAAAATACATGAACGGGTTGACAATTGTGTTTCAATAAAACACTTAAGACCTCATGTCCATAATGTTATGCAACCATGATTTAAAGTGCTTATTGCAATGAACAAGTCGACAACCTTGAATTTTCACAGACTGGGCCACATTTGGTGATTTTCCATCAAACTAGTATTACACTAAACTTGTGATAAGAGAACATGAATGAATTAGAAGTATTTTGTAGCGTAAAAATAGTTTGGAGGAAAAGTTAGAAAATTGGCAAAATTTGGTAATAGCGAAATTTATGAAGTCACTGATAAACCCTTATATTTTCTAGAATTACAAATTTGGGCAGTTTAACTCATTTTTTCTCACAAAGATAAGAGATTAGAGATTGAAGATTTCATGAAAAAATTAAGAGGAACTAATAGAAGTGGTAAATGAGTTGAAAATAAGGACTTATGCCTGATAAAGAGATGAAGTTAACTAAAGTTCTAAAACTAAAAATATTTGTCCTTATTCTTTATGAGCATGATTGACCTAGAAAGAAGGTAACAATTGTTGAAGTTGATGTTATTAGTTTTGCTGGTGTGTGATGGTGCATTGATCATAGATCAAAGATTCTTGAAGGTGATTTTGATGGTGTTTGGGGTATGTGCTTCAGGAGTGATTTTTTTTTGTATGAAAGGATGTGGCCTTCATTTTTTTTTTTTTAAGCTACAGTAGTTCCTTCCTTTTCTAATAATAAAACAAGTTGTTCCATATACAGAATTTTGGTGGCTTCAACTTGCACATGTGGGAAACCAAGTCTGTTGGCCACCTAAGTCTATTATATGCCATCCAGTACAAAAATTTTATGAGTCTTTCAATCTAAGCTAAATACACTTCACATCTAGAAACATTGTTCATGTTCTGAACTAACATAAAAACACAAGAAAAGTAAATGCTAGCCGCTAAAAACCCAGTAAAAACTGGAAGTTAAAAAACTATTCCTTTCTATCCTCTTTATCAGATTCCATGATAGCTGGTGCAGCCACATAGTCACTTGGCACGAAAGACAGCTTCATCATACGTTGTTGGATCTCATCCAGCTTGCTATCTTGCATAAACAACATAATTTGCAAATTTTTCATGTCCTTTTTGAGGTTGGACATACCTTGTGCTATTTTCGCCATCTCTCCCGTCACTTGTTCCAGGGCTCTGGCTAGCAAATGCTTCATGGCCTAGTGAACATGTAGGGATTGTCTGTATAGCATCATCCTGCCCCTGGTGTGCCTTGGGTCGAGGATTATATCCCCCCATTCTTCCATTTCTGGCTCAGAATCTTCTTCCATAACACTATCCTCCATCTCCTGGATCAGTTGACGAATGTCAGCATCCATTCCTTCTCTGTATGCACAAGTTGCTCCATGGACCGCTATCTTAATAGATTTCCTGCCTCCTCTCTGACCTGTTGGTGTCGAAGTGGTAGGATCATTTTTACGTGGCCGGCTCTAGCACCCTCTACCCCCACGGCCTCGGCTTCTACCCAGGCATGCCATCTCTTCTTTTACTAACTCCTGCTTACAATTGTTAACAGAAAACGTTAGCTCTCTAAGAGCTTCGGTCTTTCTGTAAACTGGCATATCCTTGTTTTTAAGCACTCCCTCCCCACTCCAACCTTCCCTGTCACTCTGGGGAATCATAGTTCTCTCCCCCCCTCGATTAAGGGTGGTGGTCAAGCCATCTACCATTATGTCCTTCTTATGATTTTCATCCTTAGTTTCCCAGGGCCAGCCCTTTGCCCTGAGAATACACTCCCCGGGCATGCTTATGCTCTGGTCCTCTCTCTGCCTCTCAATGTGGTCCTCAAGCCTACCCTGACACGCCCCTCCCCAGCATATCCTAGCTTTCCCCCCTCCTCCAACATAATATGCTTGTCAGAGTAAATTGTAGGAAGTGAGCATAGAATGTGGTGAAGG
>Ga0068627_1000104_pt1 | contig 14272 bp, 14 predicted proteins | sample InSIn1gowninarea_FD_77430 | JGI IMG/M metagenome (GOLD analysis project Ga0068627, IMG submission 77430) | Clean room microbial communities from NASA Spacecraft Assembly Facility at Jet Propulsion Laboratory, Pasadena, California, USA -... ... | reverse complement strand
TGGTTCTGTGAAGTGGACGGTGACCATTGAGATTGATATGCATTATTCTGCCAGAATGGTGGGAAGTAAGGGGAATTTGGCCAATTCTTATTTTGGTTTGATTTGTTTGGCCAAGGTTGCATAGAGAATGGTTGTTGTGACCAATTGGAAAAAGGTGCCTGGTTCTATCACATAGCTCCTAGGTACTATTGAAAATTATATTTCGAGGGTTGAAAGAAAGAAGACAGATCAATAGGCGTACATATTTGTCATGGTTTCCATTGGCAATGCTGATTTAGTAGGTAGACTAGTTTTATTTCTTCCTCTGCCTCCTTATAGATTTCTTTTAACCCTAGGAGTGATGGGAAACTTTTTGTGGCATGATCTTTAGTACACATGGCACAGGTTTGCACCATATTCAGCGTGCACTCTTTATGACTATGTTTCTTCTTGCATATAGGATAGAATATCACCAAGTTTTGTTCTACTTCAGCCTGCTTTTTCTTGGCTTGCATAATGTCCAATTTTATTGTCAGAGTTCCCAAAATATTTGTTTTGAAATCCTCTAGTAGGTTGTCAATTTCCACACAAGTTATACCTCCACTAGAAATTTTGTTGTCCCTAGAGGTCATGTCACATTATGGTAGTTTTAATCTCATACTACCTCTTGAGCACCTGATACACAATTTAATAATGTTAGCATACTCTTCTTGATATATATCACCTTTACCCATCATATTTAATGTCTCTATCCATTGTTCTTTCACCCCTTTAATCAGTGTAGTTTTTAGCACATTATTAGGAAAAGGTAGAGTTGCATAGGGATACCGCTGGAGGTTATATTGAAAGTGTTCCACATATTCCTCTAACGTTTCACTGGTCTTGCTCCCATTTGGAATATTTTGTCTTTCAATTCCCTAGATCTTCAATAGTCCTGATATTTTTTAAGGAAATTGGTTTTCATTTGATCCTAATCATTTATTGTGCCCCCATCTAATCTCATAAACCAACACAAGGCTACTCCTTTTAATGTAGAGGGAAACATCTTTAGTTTTTGGGGTTCAATGGTATAGTCATAACCCCGACATAACACATCAAATTCAAATAGAAATGCATTTGGATCCTCTGATGTTATTCCATGAAAGGTGGGAATATTTTGGAGAAGGATAGCTTTCATGGGTGCATTGGTAGCTGTGTTAATGATGGGATACTACAATGTAGAGGTCTAGGGTACTTGTGGGTTGTTGGCCATTTGATCAAATATATGCTAGTACCCTTTCGGGATTTCTAGAGAGTTATTCCTAGGATGGTTAGAAGGGATGGGAATGATCTTAACAACACTCCCTCAATCTGGGATACTAGGTGTTCCTTGTTGAATTACTACCTGAGGGGATCTTGGCTCCTCTATTTCCCCTATTTCTCCTCCTCCTTCATGAATATTACAAGAATTCCCTTCTTGCGATGAAATTGGGCATGAATTTTCAATTTCTTGAAAACTCTTCTCAGTCCCTACTATTTTGATGTGGACCTTAGTGTAGGCTATAGATGGTGATCCTATGGCCAGAAGGGAGATAGTAGGTTGCCTCGAAGAAATGTTTGTGGGACCTATTGATGGCTGAGATTCGACTTTCTTTAAAATGTTGTCTATGAACGTTGATTGTCCAAGGGTCACCGGTCACTTAGATATTTCAGGTTTGGGTAGTGGAATTGGATTGTTTTCGTGTTTTTTCTTCATAGTCATTCATGCAAACAATTCAAACATTTGTCTCTACCCTAATTTACTAAGAATTCTTCTAGAAAGTCAGTGGGGGAGAAGGAATTTTACGTGCTTCGTATGCAGGTTCTTACCATTCATTTTTAATACCCAACGCTCTCCAATAGACAAGCAGCAAATACCTACTTCAATTTTCTGTAATTATGCTGAAAAACAGGTGGAGGAGAAATAACTTTACTTGCTCATTACATAGGTTCTTACCTTCCATTTTCAATAACCAATTATTCTTTAACAACAATAATCAGAGGTACTTTACTCTTTAGAAATGGCTACACTCTCCCTGGAAATGGTGCCAAAATGTTGGTGGATAAAAGATGCCTTTTAAACTCCTAATTATCCTCGCATTAATTATCAATCTTGGAAAGTCTTCTTATTTCAAGAGTGTACACAGTGTGTGGCTACTATTTAACTTAGAGAGTAATGTTTCTACATTGCAATATAGATCTTTTATATAAAAGAGTAAATAGATGCATCTAGTAAATTCCAATTGCAATTAAAGAAAACTCAATCCTTTAATGAAATCAAATCTTACATTCATCAAAGTAACAACAACATCAGTTGAGAGTACAATAATGATAACTCATCCCTCTTTAACTCATTCAATCTAAATCAAACCCAATCTTCAATAATTAATCTTAAATAGTGAATGAACATCAATTTGAGAGTTTCAGCAACGATAGTTAATACTCTTTACAGTTGATTATATCAAGTGGAATATTTATCTAAGATACTTGATCTAAAATGAAAGAAAATTGAATCAATGACAATCCTGCAAATTATAAAAAGTAAAGAGATTCTGTCAACACTTGGAAAATAATAAACAACGCAATGATAAAATCATAGAAAGAAAGAATACTATTAAACCATCACACTTGCAAGAATTGGAAATGTATGACACAGGTAGAGCAGTTGAATCCACCAGAGGTCGGGCCCTTGGCCACCAATGAAAAATTGCTAAGTTACTTCAGGAAACACGAGGGAACAACAAATTTTCTTATATGTTAATCATCAAACTAAATGAGCATTAAAATATATTTGTGTTCTTCTCGACAGCGAGGAATACAATTACAATTACAATAATACAGAAACTCCTCCTCTCCTTCTTCTTACAAAACATTTCTTTTTATAATCGGAAAGGGTACAAAGATAAATGATAAACGTGATTCCTTAGGATCTCTCAATCTTGATGGTTTCGCAACAGTTTTCCATCTTTAGACATCATTTCCTTTGTTACACTGATCCTGTTGATTTTCTTTTGGTTGTATCTATGACTGTCGTGTTCCTTCCTTAGCTTGTCGATGTTTGCTATTCCTTCGTAGGGAACAACATTTGTTACTTTTGTTGTTTTCCTGCATAAAGGAAGGTAAGAATTATCTAAGTTGTAGTTGTAGATAATTTCTTCATTTCTCATCATATTTCCTTATAAGATTAGTGCATTGAGATGTAGAAAGGATAAGAATAAAGAAAAAGGGTGATGAGTTTAATAGTAAATGCATACCTTTTCCATGACCCAAAACTTATAACATTTTCCTTCTATATGCAGATGTTGGACCAGAGTGGCCAACTGGGATGTCCCCAACAGCCAGGCGCTACCCCCGTCATATCAATGTTGTCACCCCTTATCATGAAGGGAGTGATAATGAGGAGGAGATTGTGAGGAACCTTGAGTGGTTGACTCATGGTATCCTAGAGTATGCTTGGATAGGAGACAAGCCTGGTGGTACCAGAGGAACATAGTGGGAGTTGCATATCAGATCCATCGATTTTTGAGTCGTTTCGTACAAGATGTCTCATGTTATCATGATCACCATGCTGAATAGTTCTTAGGTCTAGTACTTACATATTTTTTTAGGCCTGTGTGCCATGGACGTTCAAGGCCTATGAACCGTTGATGTTATTATGGACATGCATATTATTTTTTGAGGTTTTGATGTATCAAAAATTCACACACACACACATATATATGTTGTATTTCCTATTTATTATGGTACAAATGATTTGTCTTATATTTTACATATTTTGCAAATGTCTATCCAACACATAATTAGCTAATGCATCTATTAATGTATTCATGTGTCTAGGAATATGATGATATGTAATATAATCAAAATTTCTTTCCAACAGATGGATACGAAGATACATTTGTAAAGTTTTAGGGTTCCAGATGGAATATTACCCGTTGAGCTGAAGGATGACAAGTTGTAAATCTAGGTTGACAACCAATTCTCTGATACCCAAAGTGATGGCTTCTGATAACAATTTGATGACCGCACTATACTCAGCAATGTTGTTGGTCATGTAACCTAGGTAGATAGCTTGAAGGTTAATCAACTCACTTTTAGGGTTATAGATAGCCCATTCTATGGATTATAGGTTCCAGGTACTACGACAAGCACCATCGGTGAAACCAACGTGTGGAGACACAAATATATGCAAAGCAAGAAATCATAGTAAGCAGGAGGGTTGTTTGAAATCTTATCACACAAAACAATGCTATACATAAATGAATCACACACTAACGTACATAAGTAACCATACAAGATGTTGTAAGCATAGTACCTTTTGAGGTAAAGCCCATTGTGGGGCTTATTGAGAGGATTTCCTTCATAATAAATAAGTTCATAGACTCCTTTCTTAAAAACACGTTTTACAATATAGGGTCTATGCCACATAGTTTGAACTTACTTCCCCCAACTTATCATTAGCTTGGTCATATAGCATGACCAAATCACCCTCAGAGAAAGCACAAGAGGGGACCGACTAGCCGAAATGGGTTTTGATCCATTTCTTTTGTGCTTTGATGACCATGGAAGTGAGATGGCAAGTCTCATCCAATCGTTCTAAATATAAGAGGCATTCCTCTATAGTTGATGGTTCAGGGATGAGTTCAATAGCTAACTTAAGTAAACAAATCTCACATTCAATCAGCATTATTGCTTCTAGACCACAGACCAACTAGAATGGTCTAAAACGAGTTGTGTCTTTGGGTGAAGTTTGATAGGCCCACAGTGCTTAAAAAATCATGAGATGCCAATTTGACTTGTGCATCCCAATAGTAAGCTAAAGCATGGTGACCAAAACTTTTTTCACGGCTTAAACTTGGCCATTGGATTGAGGGTAATATGGGGTCTAACCATCGTGGGACAAGACCAATGCAAATGTCAGTTCTGCCATCATGTAATCTTTGAAATGGGAGCCATGATTTGTGGCAATGGCTTGGGGTATGCCAAACCTAGAAATAACATGGTTAAAAGGGAATTGAGTTGTCATCTTACCATTTGCAGAATATGTAGACATTTCTTTGGCCCATTTGGTAGACATGCCCTCCAGCCGAATGAGGGTTACATGTCATATAATCAATGCCCCATTTGGAAAAGGGACTAATAGTAATGATAGGGTGTAGGTGAGAAGGTGGGGCATGCATCTTGTGTTGGTATATTTGGCATTCGTGACACTTGCTAACAACAGGAATGAAGTCTTTGAAGATGGACGGCTAGAAACAACCAGCGCGAAGGATTTTCTGAGGTGTAGCATAGCCAGACATATGACCACCACATGCTCTAGAGTGGCAATCATTGAGAGATCTTTCAACTTCTTCAATTGTGAGGCATCGCCGAAGAAAAAGATCGACAACGACACAATATAAAGTATCATGAATAATGCAGTAGGGTTGAGAATGATGTCGAATCCTTCGACGATCATTTTTTGTCAACATGGGTCGAAACATGGAGGTTTGGAGATACATGATTATATCACCATACATTGGATCAAGGGTGCTAATAAGGGAAAGGGTCTCATCTAGGAGTTGTTCATCTATAGCAGCAAGGAAATCTTTGGAGGGAAGGGAACAACTCAATTCAATGAAAACAAGTGACTTCTTATATTTGGGTGTAGTGAAGACAAAATCAAATTCTTGCAGGATAATGATCCATTTAGAATACTTTCACCCCAACACCTTATGAGTCAGGATGTAGTTCATAGGGTTGCATTAAAAAATAACTACGGTCATTCATAAGAGAATATAATGCCAAAAAAATTGAACAACCTGGACAACAACCAAAACCAACTTCTCGACATGTGAATAATGTGTTTCAATGTCGAGGAGATTCCGACTTAGGTAGTAGATCATGTCTTCACTGCCTTCACCATCGTCTTGAATAAAAACCATAGCTATGGTGCTAAGGGACACAACTAGGTAAAGGAAGTAATATCGATAATATTCTGGTGGATGCAATAGAGGAGCATTTATGAGCACAACCTTAAGATCATCAAAAAAAAATTTGGGTTGTCTCATCCCATGCAAAGGGTGTTCCTTGTTTGAGCAACCAGGTAAATCCTCTAGCTAGCCTGACTTATTTGGGTATAAAATGATGAATAAAATTGGTGTTTCCTAAGAGGCTTTGGATTTGGTTAAGTGAATATGGAGGGGGTAAGTTTACAATGGCCTCAACATTTAGTAGATCTAGGAAAATTCCATCCTTGGAAATGATGAAGCCGAGGAGTCATCCTGATTCCAAGCAAAAAAACGCATTTGTGTGTATTTAACTGCTTGTTATAGTGTATGCAGTGTAGAAAAATCTTCCAGAGGTGGTTTGTGTCATCTCGTCACTTACGAGAATGGGTAGGAAAGTCATCCAAGTAAGGTTGGACAATGTTACGAATATCATGAAATGCATATGACATTGCCCATTGAAATTTGGCCCTGACATTTTTGAGGTTGAAATGGAGCTTTTTGTATGTGAACATACCCCATGGGCAGATAAAGGTTGTCTTCTCTTGGTCAATTGGTGCAATATTGATATGGTTATAACCAGAAAAATCATCCATAAATGAAAAGATTTCGCTCTCGGCACATTCATGAATGATTTGATTAATGAAGGGAGTAGGATAGTTGTCTTTAGGACAAGCATGATTAAGATCTAGATAATCCACACAAATGTGGATCATGCCTTGTTTTTTAGTCACCAGGACAATATTGGACACCTAGTTTAAAAGGGGAATCAGATAAATGAACCCAACTTTGAGCAGCTTTTCGACTTTTCCCTTAATAGCAGTGGCCTTCCTAGGGTGCACTAGATGAAGCCGCTGGTGAATAGGTGTCACATTCAGATATGTTGGTATTTCATGCACCACAATGTTGGGATCAATGCCCAGTATTTCTTCGTAAGACCATGCAAACACATCACAAAATTCCTAAAAAAGAAGAGTATATGTCTTCATCTCATTTGGAGAACAAGATACCCCAATATGACTGTGTTCAATGATACCGAGTTTGAAAGAAATGTCGATCGACATCATTTGGGTAATATTACCCAAATTTCCTTTCAACCATATGTCATGAGCAATAGTCGGTGGTGTAAATGGAGAAGAGGACTCCTCGAAATAGGTAGACATGATAGCCAGGTGAGGTAGGAACAAGGAATAATGATGGTTATCGATCCTTGGCGGTTCCTCGAGAGACATGATTTCCATGATACCTTCATCAACGAGGAAGGTCTTGGCTAAGGTATCATATGATTCCAAAGCGGCAAGACAGGGGGATTGAGAATACAGATTGAGAGAGGTCTTTGAGATATGAGTATCAAAGGATGCAGAGTTCGCAGCCGAAACAATTTCCACATAATTGACTTTGGTGGGACTAAGGGGCATGATGTCGCCATAAGCATCAACCAGATCTAGTGTAGGTATGACCTAAGGATTAGATCTGACCAAGATCATGTTGACTGAGGCAAAATGGGGAGGTGGGAGTGGAAAAATCCCCATTAATTCAAAATATTTCAAGATACCTTCCCCCACACTCTGAAAGGGAGCACCATAGTGCTTGACATATGGAACTTTGTCATCAGATGAGGAAGAGGCAAGGAAAGATAGGTGATCAATAGTGACAATCCTCCCTTGATGGGGAAAATGGATCACATGAAATAAAGAGGAGACCATGACATGCATGGCATGAGTCCAACTTCGGCTGAGTAGACGATTATAATTGAGATTAGTGTCAACAATCTCTACTTTGACTTGCACTATCTTGCCTTCCAAGTTGATGGCAAGGTTGGGTAAGACATCAAAGGGTCAAGAATCACACCCATCAAAAGCTTCCAATGTGTTCAGAGACTGGTTCACTGCAAGGGAACTAATAGCCTTCTAGCACACAGTTGACATGATGCTGGTAGAAGAACCTTCATCAATGACAATGCGGTGGATGGTCTGTTAATTGATGATTACCTGAATAGGAAAGGAAATATGATGAGGGAGTCTTAGAAAATGGTTCTCTCGATCAAAATAGATCAAATTAGAAATTTTGGGATTAATGCCCCTAATATATGATAGCAAATATTTCTGCTACAATGGGCAGCTTTGGAGTACCTCAAGAGCCGAATATTCAACAATATTGTAATGTTGAGTGGCTTAGGGGTTGGGATTATATGAGTATTTCTGTAGCACACCTCAAGAGAGTGGCCGTGTAGAGGGATCAGGGTTAGGGCACTTGATCTGCAGAGGGCCAGAAGTTAGGATAGAAGAAGAAGGTGGAGCTTCCTTTTATCTCCTTGTTGTGGGAGTTGGAGTTTGATAATCCTTCGATCAGGTAGCCACGTTAATGGGCATGCTCATCATAAAAACTTGAGATCCAGAGGAAGTGGATCGGGGTTGGTCTACCATCTAACTCGGGGTTGGTCTACCATCTAACTCTGTTGAGATGGAAAAGGCTCTTTGAGGATAGCAGGGGTCCCTTTGAGCAAATGACTAACTTTGGATCATCATGGACAATCCTTAGTATAGTGATCCTCCTCACAGATGAGACAAGGATACTTGGGTTTCTATTTCAAGGATTCGCCAGCACATGATTTGGGAGGATCCCATGTTGGGGCATTGAATTTACCTTTGCATTTTCCTTTCTTTTTTCCTTTTGATGATTTTTCCACTGTGGTAGACTAGACAACGTTGACCTCTAAGGTTTTACTAGGGCCTGGAGGGTTTTGAGATTAACTATTGGGAGTAGTATTCGAGACCAACTTCTATTTAGAAGAATTTTTAGAAGGGACCTAGGATTTGAACCAATAACTCCATCAACAGGAGGAATAGCGAGTGACTTCGAGGTCATAATAATAGATGATGGTCACGAAGCATTGGGTAATAATTCATATAAAGTTCTAGACTGAGAGTAGACTAGGTCCAAGTACTAAGCATGAGCAATGGCTTGCTTTTTAGTGATGCATCCACCCATGGCTATATCGCGAGAAATTAGGGCTATGAATGATTTGGTAAACCATTCGGTGAGCAAGACATCGGTTATCTTGAACTTGATCAGTTGACAACTACATCTCCATTCATGGATATGATTAGAGATGTGTGTCATAGTGTCTTTCTTAAGCGATGTGAGCAGATAGGTGCCCATTTCATAACCAACCAGCAACTGAAAATGCATAATAAAGGGCATAGCTAATGAATTGAAGTCATGACCTTCGAGGTAGCTTGATGTAACATTTCGCTGTGGCACCCACGAGGGTTCATTGGAAAAAATGAAGACAAATCAAATCATCCACATATGAGTTCGATGAGCACCAGAGTTGATATGTCATCACATGGGCCTAAGTATCTTCTTAGCTTTTCCAAAGAACTTTGGGCAATAACTTGGTATCCTCGATGGCACCAGAGGCCAATATGGGGAATGAAGGATGAGGTCACTTTTAATATGCAATACATTTGGCAACTCAAGTGTATCAAAGAAAGGTAACTGAGTGTTAAAAGGCAAGGGAGGTCAATAGGTAGGCCCATCAGGAGGAGCCCATCCCTTCTGTAAGGATTCTGACCCCATAGTGCGGAATTTTGGACATATGGCATCTGAGGCTGCACCCATTGTGGATTACCTTAACCAAAGGAGGATTCATACCTTGAATACCTTGAAATTGTCGATGCACAGGTTGTTGATAGGAAACATATGGGTTAAAAGGCTGCTGAGCCTATTGACCTTGGACATATGGGTATGGGACCTATTTTCCTGGAACATAGGGCTATTGGGTGTGTTTTCCTTGAGAAAGATGGTTCTTGTCCTGCAGTCCTTGGGCATAAGGTTGATACACTTGTTTCCCTTGCACGTAGGGATTTTGTACATGGTTCCCTTGATCGGAAGGATTCTTAACCTGTTGGCCCTGGATAAGGGTATTTTGCACCTGCTACTATAGGACTTGACCTTAAACTTGTCCCTGCAAGGGTTTCCCTTGTTGATAGGTATACAAGGGTTGCTACTTCCTAGGTTGGTTTTGCTAACATCGCAGTTGCAAAATTTGTCCCTGGGTTTGAAAAGGTTGGCCCTGCGAGGGTATGGGTTGAGAGGTATGCAGATGATATTGCATCTGCTACTACGCAGCCTACTACAACTATTCAAAGGACTAATCTTGTAGTTGTTGCAGGTGACCTTGTTGTGGGATAATCTGCACTTGATATTGCACAGAAAACCTTTTCTACAACAAGGGTTTCCCTTGTGGTAACAAGGTGATGAGCCCCCAAATTGGGTAACTTATTGGGCTCATTTTTTCTAGTTGTCCTTGTTCAATCCTCGTTTTTTCATATATTATGCATGTTTTCTTAGTATTTTTGTGTTATTTGAAAGAATAAGGGTGGTCACTCTACCTAGGAGGCTAATATGTGGTTATTTCATGATTTTTGGACAAATTTTGGAGCAAAACCAAGAAATCACGAGGCAGATGATAGCCAAGCTTGAGGGGAGGATTCATAGGGAGGTTGTCTCTTGCACTAAATTTCCTTCCTCGAAATCTCCACCCTCAACTCTGAGCTCCACAGGCCACCAAAACGAGTTTGAAAGGCAGCCAAGCAGCTTTGGGAAAAGAGACTATTTACTAGTAGTTGGGACAGTTAAGTCCCTTGAATCTAGCAGGGCTGCTAGCCCCCTCGTATTGTATAAGTAGGAAGGCCTCAACCTTCATAGTTTACTTTTGGAACTGTTGTTATTTTTCCACTATAATGCTGTCATTTTGCTTAGCTTGTTTTATTGTAGCTACAGTTGCACAACTTTCATATGATGATTACTTTTGAATAATGAGAAGAAACCTTACTTGCCCACAGATCTGAGTTCTTTATAGGAGCTTGCAGCTCTTGGGGTTGGGGCCAACTTCAGTGCTAAGGCCTCCTTTATGTATTTTTATTTCTTCTTTATGCATTTTCAAAAACATTTATGTTAAGTACAATAAAGTTTGTTGATTAACTAGGTCATTGTTAGTGGTTAGAAAGACTTTTGATCCTCACATTTAGTTGATAGGTTGTTAACAGGAAAGAGCTTCAAAAAGGGCCATCAAACATCTCTACTTTCACCTCTCCTTCAGTGGGATTAGGAGCTGGGACCAGGATGACTTTGCTGCCCACAAAAACATTGTTTTTTCTTTGCCATGCAATCACTAGTGTTTGGTTTTCATGTTTAGAAGTTGGTTACAAGTTCAGAATTTTTCTTGCTTAGTTGCATGAGTTAAAATACATGGTTTCATTGCAGGTCACACTTCTGTTCATTCTCTTTGTTGGTAGCTAGCAAATTAGGTAAAAATATTTAGGTTTTCTAAATTTATAAGTCTTTGTTGGATCAGTTGGAAAAACGCCTTGCAGAGCACCTGTACCACTCCTTCATCTACTTATTCTCCATTAGCACCATTGACTCCACCCTCTACTTAGAATACTTGCCTCCTGTTTTCCATTTGCTCCCATAACCCTAGTTTTGTGTGTAACATTGCTTCAATCTTCCTTGAACTAAATCCAACCATCTACACCTATCCACAACTCCAGCCACTAACTCCTAGACCATCTACAACCCTCACCCTACCTCCAAACTCACTCCTTTTCCTTTTCCTCTCCACTCATCCACCAAAACCTCATTTCTAAACATCCTGTAGAAAGTTATAGACATCCTGTAGAGGCTCACGAATGAGGTTTCTTGATAGCCAAACTCGGTGAAACTCTCTGGAAGGTTGTTAGGGACCCCTTAGGCCCTATATGAACCTTCTTGACCTTTCCCAAGCATCTCTTCTCACCCATCCACCTCTGCACAGCCAAAAACAGTCAAATCATATGCATAATAACTCTAGAAACTTATTCAAAAATACAAAAAGATGGTTTTTTTCAGATATTAATGTAGAATTAGCTTAGATGCATATATTTACCTTTCCAGAAATCAATGGCATCTCCTTCGGTAGCTTGCATCCTCTTTCTTGCATCAATAGGGTTAGCTGGTAGAATTAGGGTTTGCTAGGGTTTACGTTTCCTTTTTACTTTCCAGTTTCTTTTTACAAGTAGATCAGCCTTCTTTAAGTTAGCTTTCATCCACCAGTTAAAAAGCTTCTTGTCAGAGCTCATAGAAGTTAGCTTAAGCCCCTAGCGGACTTGTGCCAGCTAACCAAGTGAAAGTTGCGGTAATAGCTAGTACTTGTGCATACAACACCATCGCTTCCAAGTTTGTTACGAACTACCAGGTTGATAAAAGTAAAGAAGGGAGTCCCAGGAGTGCAAAATTATTGCTACAATACTGGAGGTCACCACTCTTTTTGGCGATGTTTCCGGGGAAGTGTCAGAGTATTTTTAATTGCTGCTTTTCTTCTATTTTCCTATTGTAACCTTTTTCTAAGTAGTTTATTTCGTTTCCATTCTGCAATTTCATTTCTGTAAAATTAAATTAGACATTTCATGCTTTCAGAGATTAACCTTTCAATTCTACAAACATAAAATAGAGTTTCAATTTTGTAAGCGTATTATAGTATTTCCTTCTCGCAACTTGATTTCAACAAAATAGATTAGTCTTTTCCTTCTTTCATTTCAATTCTACATATTCATTTCCACAAGATAGATTCTAGTTAGTGTAATCCCATCTGTTTCAGTTTTGTAGGTACAAACAGAGAAAAAAGAAAAAACAACAAAAAAAAAAGAAATCTTTTCATGCCTTGTAGGAAAAGAGATAATATCGAGAAATTCCTACCCAACACCCCCACCACTTCACTGAGTCACCCTTCTCTATTCTTTGGTGGCAGTGATTCAGAAGAACCTATAGGTGAAGCTCTTGAGATATACGAAGATCCTATAATAGAAGAAGAGCAAGAAAATGTTCCTTTTGAGACCATGGCTAACAACAAATATGGTAGAGACGATGATGAGAGAATAGAAGGTACCTTCCCCATCCGAGAGACTAACGGGGACATGAAAATGAAGAACATAAGTCCTTCAACCTTACTTCATTTCCATGGATTGACCACTGAAGACCCTGATACCTTCCTGTTTGAGTTTGTTGTCCTTTGCTAAACTTATGACTATACAGAAGATGAGCAAAAGCTGAAACTCTTTCCCTCTACCCTCAAGGATGCAACATTACACTGGTTCATGGGGTTACCTGGAAATAGTATCACTACTTGGGCTCAAATGCAACAAGCCTTTAACAAAAAACATTGGGTTAATTGTAGGTCAAAGGAAACCAAGGGAGAGATCTTTCGGATGACCATGAGAACTAATGAGTCTTTAGACGACTACGAGGAAATGTTCCAACTCAGCTATAAATGGGCCAAGTGCACACTTGACCTTGAATTTCTAAAGCTAGTTCTACTCTGAGGAGTCACTGAAGACCTTCTAGATACCCTTCACATGATAGCTGGAGGAGATATTTACCAACTACCTTATGAGGACATAAAGACTGTGTTTAGAAACCACTCTAGGGAAGCCTGAAAAAGAGGTAAGGGGAATCCACTTTCAACTAGTACTGCCTTCTCCAAGCATGAGTTTTCTAATCAGATGGAAGACCTCAAAAGTGAGATGAGATAGATCATTGCCATGCAACTTGATACTTTCCGTATCCAACAAAAGAAAGAGGAAGTTAAGAGGGCTTTGGCCATTTTCTATCCCAGATGTACGAGGAAGCACCCTAAGAATGAGTGTCGATTGCACTCAATAGAGGTATGTTTCATTTGTGAGGAGGACCATCCCACAAACCAATGCCAAACCTTACCCAGATTCAAAGCCATATACCAAGGGACTGAGGCACCCACTGAACCTCTCTACTTCCTCAACCAAAGGAGGCCGCATGGACCCATACCTAACTAATAGGGGATGCAAGGGACATCCCAAGCTTATTATAGCCCCAACCAGTCTTCTCACATGCCTTCTTGGGGTCCCCCTACTCATCCTTCCTGGTCTGCACCTCCTCCGTGGTCTTATCCACCTCAATACCATACTCAACCCACTGCTCATTCGTTTCACTCACATGTCCAGCCACAACCTCAGTGGAATGCACCTCAACCAGAGTGGAGGCCCCAATACAACTCTCCTCCCGCCATTCTACCTCCACCACCAGTTTAGCCACAATCATTACCTCCTGCTCCTCCAAGACAACCCCAGATCCCTGCTCAACCGAACCCGAACCCCAACAAAAGACAGGCCCAGCAGGTATACACTAGGGAGACAACATGCCCTACCTATTCTATGGAGATCCAGGAGATCAACTTGCGATCTGGGAAGCTCCTTCCAGATCGCCAACCT
>Ga0068627_1000103_pt1 | contig 14286 bp, 13 predicted proteins | sample InSIn1gowninarea_FD_77430 | JGI IMG/M metagenome (GOLD analysis project Ga0068627, IMG submission 77430) | Clean room microbial communities from NASA Spacecraft Assembly Facility at Jet Propulsion Laboratory, Pasadena, California, USA -... ... | reverse complement strand
TTCAATGCCTTTTAAAAATTGTTCAACCACCACCCTGGCACTGGCTTCTCCAAATTGCCGGTCTTTAATCATCGACGTAAATACTTGTTTTGCTTCAGAGGCATCTTCGCATATTACCACACCTTTTCCGGCAGCTAATCCATCGGCTTTAAGCACAATAGGCAAACTGTGCTGTTCAAGATATTGCAAGCCTTCTTCGAAATTAGATTCAGTAAATTCGGCATAAGCGGCTGTTGGTATGCTTTGCCTTTGCATAAATTGTTTACTGAAAGCCTTGCTTCCTTCTAATTGGGCTGCCGCCGCTGAAGGACCAATTACTATAATGTGTTTTACTTCATCATCGTTTTTTATAAAATCATATATACCTTTTACCAATGGTTCCTCCGGACCAACTATCAACATATTTATCTTTTGCTCTAAACAGAAGTTCTTAATAGCAACAAAGTCATTAACACTTATGTCAATATTTACTCCGTATTGCAACGTACCTGCATTACCGGGGGCAATAAATAGCTGTTCACACTGTTTGCTTTGTTTTATTTTCCAGGCCAGTGCGTGTTCACGTCCTCCTGCACCAAGTATCAATATGTTCATAATTAGATAAATAAATGATAATTATGGTGCGAAAGTAAAAAGTATTTATATCTGAAGGTGCAGTTATACGGGTAAGCGATAAAGTAATTGGAATAATCAGTATTTTGAGCCAATAATGAGTAACCCTAAAATTTACAAAAATTAAAAAACCTATGGACATCGTAACCCCTGTTGAGGCAATAACGGAAAAAGGACACCCTAAAGGACTTTATGTGCTTTTTGCAACAGAAATGTGGGAAAGGTTTAACTATTACGGCATGAGGGCAGTTTTGGTTTTGTTCATGACTAAAGCCCTTTTATTTGATAAAGTTTTTGCATCACAGCTATACGGGAGTTATACCAGTCTTGCTTATTTAACCCCATTATTGGGTGGATATATTGCAGATAGATATTGGGGTAATAGAAGAGCAATAATTTCGGGTGGTATAGTAATGGCTGTTGGGGAGCTTATTTTGTTTTTCTGCGGCTCTCTGTATCATACCTCGCCACAACTATCCGGAATACTATTTTATTCGGGGCTGGGATTTATGATAGCCGGTAATGGGTTTTTCAAGCCTAACATTTCGTCTCTTGTTGGGCAATTGTATCCTAAAGGCGACCGCAGGATAGACCCTGCTTATACCATATTTTACATGGGTATCAATGTAGGCGGAGCAATAGGACCATTTGTATGCAGCCTCGTTGGAGATACAGGTGATCCTGCAGATTTTAAATGGGCTTTTCTTGCCGGCGGCATTGGTATGACACTAAGTGTAATAGTACAGAAACTATTTCACCAAAAATATGTAAGGGATCCAAATAATAATATTCTCGGATTAACACCTCCAGACGCTCCTAAAAAATTTATCAATCCTGTTTTTCTGGTAGTTGCTTTAATTGTTATGTCTTTAATAATGATTGGATTACTGTATGTTGATGTAAAAGTTTTTAGCTATCTCTCATACCTGTTATTAGCTGCAGTAATATTTATTGCTGTATTCATTTTTTCAGACAAAACATTAACGAAAATAGAGAAGCAGCGTATAGGAGTAATATTTATAGTTGCTTTCTTTGTTATCTTCTTTTGGAGTGCTTTTGAACAGGCCGGGGCCTCATTAACATTTTTTGCCGAAGAACAGACTCAGCGCGATTTAGGCTTTTTCGTGGTTCCAGCAAGTATGTTTCAATCTTTGAACTCAATTTTTATAGTAATACTGGCGCCTATATTTGCATGGCTTTGGCTACGATTAGGTAAAAATGAACCTGCATCTCCAACTAAAATGGCAACAGGATTGTTTTTATTAGCTCTTGGTTATTTATGGATATCGTTTGGTGTAAAAAATATTAATCCAGGCATTAAGGTAAGTATGATATGGCTGGTAGGTATGTATTTCTTACATACCTGCGGCGAATTATGTTTGTCTCCCATAGGCTTGTCATTGGTTAATAAGCTAGCTCCTTTCAAATTCGCATCTTTATTAATGGCAGTGTGGTTTTTAGCAAATGCCGCAGCTAACAAATTAGCAGGAATACTAAGCGCTTTGTATCCCGAAAACGGTAAAACAACTTCTTTTTTAGGCTACTCTATGCAAAACATGCACGAGTTTTTTATGCTATTCGTAATAATGGCTGGTGTTGCATCAGGTATTTTGTTCTTACTTACAAAGCAACTGCAAAAAATGATGCACCAGGGTAAGGCTTAATAAGTTGACGTGTAAATAAAAGGCTGCTAAAAAATAGCAGCTTTTTTTGTTATTCAGGAAATCAGGTAAATTTGAGTACAATATAAGCATATGTCTGACTTGACCTTTTTAGAAACCGTGAAACTAATGCCGCCCGATTATCAGCAGGAGGTAAAGGATTTTATTGATTTTGTGTGGGAGAAAAAATTACAAAGAGAACCTTACGATAAGGAAAAGAGAAGCCTGTTTGGAGCTTTTAAAGGAAAAATGTGGATGAGCCCTGATTTTGATGAACCTTTAGAAGACTTCAAAGATTACATGTAATGGGAAAATACCTTTTAGATACTCATACTTTGCTTTGGATGCATGATGATAGTGCGCTTATTTCTGAAAATTTACGCAATGTCCTGTCTGCCAAAAACGCTTCTTTATTTCTAAGCATTGCATCTTGCTGGGAAATTACTATTAAGCAACAAATAAAGAAACTTAAGTTAGAATATAATCTTGATGAAATTGCATCATATTGTCTGGATAATAGTATAAACATTCTACCTGTTTCTCTTACTTATATTACTCAATACTCTTTGCTTCCGCTATTTCATAGAGATCCCTTCGATAGAATGATTGTCGCAACTGCATATTGTGATAACCTTGTCCTGGTCTCTAAAGACAGCCAGCTTTCTCAATACAATATTTCCGTTCTCTGGTAACCTGAAAAACTCTCTATATTAAATCTACTTATGGACCTAACCGAACCAAAAACACCAGCTATACAAGCCCCAACGGGACACCCGAAACAACTTTACATGTTGTTTTTTACAGAAATGTGGGAGCGCTTCTCATTTTATGGGATGAAAGCACTGCTGTTGGCTTATATGGTAACCCAACTAAAGTTCGATGAACCGAAAGGATATGCTATACTGGGCTCTTATGCAGCACTCGTATATACAATGCCAATGTTTGGCGGAATGATGTCAGACCGGTTTTTGGGAGGTCGCAAAGCAGTAATGTTCGGCGGAATTCTTATGACCATCGGTCACCTGGTTCTTGCTATTCCCCAGGGTTGGAGCTTTTTTTATGGTATGGCTTTCATTATATGCGGCAACGGTTTTTTCAAACCTAATATTTCAAGCCTTGTTGGAACACTGTACTCTGATAACGACCCTCGTAAGGATAGTGCTTTCTCTATCTTTTATATGGGTATAAACATTGGTGCAGCTTTAGGCGGACTACTTTGTGGCTATGTTGGTCAGCGTATAAACTGGCACTATGGTTTTGGTCTTGCCGGAATTTTCATGATCGCCGGATTAATTGTTTTTTATACCGGCAGAAAATCTTTACAAGACCGCGGTTTGCCTCCAAACCCTGCTGCACTTAAAAAGCCAGTATTTGCAGGTGTAAGCACAGAAGTATTTATTTATACAGCTACACTTGTTGTAATTCCGGTTATAGTAACCCTATTTAATCAGTACGAGGTAATGGATTACATAATGTTTGGTTTAGGTGCGGTTTCCATTATTTACATTTTGTACATAGCATTTCAAATGGAGCGAATAGCAAGAAACAAGTTATTTGCTGCACTTATACTCATTGTTTTTTCTACTCTTTTCTGGGCTTTTTACGAGCAAAATTCAGGGTCTCTTAACCTGTTTGCTATGCGTAACGTAAACATGAATGTTGCAGGCACTACGTTACCTCCATTATCAGTAAACAATTTTCTCCCTCCCGGTTGGGTTGTTATTCTAAGTTTTGTTTTTGCATGGCTTTGGCCGTTTCTTAATAAAAGGGGGCTCGAGCCTTCCACACCTTTAAAGTTTGCTCTTTCGTTTCTTTTATTGGGTATCGGTTTTTATGTTTTCTATGCCGCCTGCACTTTTAGTACCGGTACCGGTTTAATTTCTTTATTCGCTTTTGTTGCAGGTTATTTTTTTATTATTTGCGGCGAGCTCTGCCTTTCGCCTATTGGCTTGTCTATGGTAACTAAATTATCGCCACAAAAAATAGTGGCTATGATGATGGGTATCTGGTTTTTTGCAAGCGCTATCGGAGAATTTCTTGCCGGAAAAATAGGGTCTCTAATGAGCGTTCCTGAAAATGTAGTTAACAATCCTGTTCTCTCCCTTCCGTATTATGCAAATATTTTAAATAAAATTGGCATGTATTCTATTGGCATTGCGGTGGTGCTTATTTGTCTTGTTCCGGTTATTCGTAAGTGGATGAGTGATGTGAGATAATTTTTTTGGGGAACAAACATAGGATCACAGATTGAACATCGTTGCGTCGCATTACGTTCATCTTTGGGTTTTTCAATTGGGCTTGATTTGGAACACGGATGACACGGATTGGATGGATACGAAGGATAAAGTACCCGTGATAGTTGCTTAAAACCAGTTGAATAAAAACCGGAAAGAGCTGAGTATATAACTGTCAGTACAAGTGTGCGACGCAACCAAAGCTGAATAAAAAACATCCTGATGACCACCAAAAAAATAAAACTATGCGCGAAGTGCTGCCCCGGTTCTATAAAACGATCTTTTTTTAGAGATTACTAAATATGGTATTTACAACATCAGAAGTATTTGAGTTGTAGCGATGTCCGCCTTTAAGGGTAAGAAGTTTGTAATTAACTTTAAGAGCCTTCGCATCCATTTTTTCTGACTCATCTTCTCCCTGTAATATGAGTACTGGCTTTTGGGCTATTTTGTTTATTTCTGCAGGTATATTGCTTCCATTAGTGGTTCCTTTTCCAAATAAGCCGCTTACATGCACTTCAAAGTCTGTAGTGTTTGAAGGTGACATTAAGACAATATTGGTTAAGGATGCATTAAGATCTTTTGACAAGCGCGTAACTATGAAAGGAGTTACGTCGGCGCCAAATGAGTAACCTATAATGATGACTTTTCTAGCCTTCCATTGGTTGCGATAAAATTGCACAACCTTTTCTACATCTGCAGCAGTTTGTTGTGGCGTTTTTTTCGACCAAAAATACTTTTGCGAATTAAATAAAACTGCCGGCAACCCTTTGCTGTTTATTTGTTGCATGAAAGACTTTGAAAAAGAGTTTTCTCCTCCGTCTCCGGAAAGATAAACAACCAGCGGCTTTTGACCATCGTAACGTTGAACGGGATACGAAACAACGGGTAAAGAAGATATATCCTGGGAATTAGTCTTAGAAAAAGAAACAATTGATATTAATAAAAAAAATAATTTCCGCATTACACTTAAACTTTATGTTGGTTGCATTACCTTATTTAATACTGTTGGTAGCTGAACAAGATCGAAATCGTTGTCGTAAATAAGGTATTTGTTTAGCCATCTTGTGGCGTACTTTTCTTTAAAATCGCGTAATCCCTGGTAATTCCTAAACCGCTTTAAACGTTCATAAGCAAACTTAACAACTTGTTCAGCCGGGTTGTCTGGCGTTTCAATTCCCGACATTGGTACCATTCCAAAATTAAGAAACTGGTAGCCTTTTTCTTTTGCATACTCAATCAGCTTCACAATCAGGGCATCCATGGCTGCGCCCGGTGCATCGGCTGTTTTTCTTATTAAGTCGTAAGTACACTCGTCAGGCGTATAATCAGGGATAATATTTAGGAATGCAACAATCCTGCCTTCATTGTCAGCCAGTGTAACTACATCCTGATTTTTTATTTCGTCCCTATCAAATTGTCCCTGCGAAAAAATTACTTCTTCCATTTCAAAAGTTTTCAGCCATTCGTCTGAAACTTGTTGAAGATTCTGTATAAGGGAACCACTTAAGGGAGCTTTGTGAAGCTGTGTAACATATCCCTTTTTAGCCAGGCTGTTTAACCCGTTTCTTAAAGATTTTCGGTCTTTACCTTCAAGTTTAAATAGCGAAATATCCAAAACCCCTTCCTGCCCTATAAAAATCCTCTTCTTTTTTAGTTGGCCGAAGTAGTAAAAACTCTCTTCATCAACCCTATAATAAATCGCTTTTAAACCGTTTTTGGCGCAGTAATTTTCAAACTCTGTTATCAATTCCACTTTATTCAGCTCTGCACATACAGGTTCTTCCAGCACAACTGCAAAGCCCCCCGATATACGGTAGCTGATGAATCCGTCGTATTGCTCTGAAAAAAACAGAGCTTTGTCTTCACTTATTTTAAAATGATCAAGAGGTGAATCACCGTATTGTTTTAGTAGAAACTGAGCCTGTTCAATATCCTCCTCTGAGGTTGAAGCCTTATTTATTGCAGGCTTTACAAGGCAATACAACAAAAAAGCCCATGCAAAAACTCCTAATGAGTTTATAAAAAAAATAAAATCATGTCCAAAGCGAGTCAGCGGCTTTAGGTCAGCGCTTCCTATTAAAACAAATTCCTGGAAAGCAAAGTACAAAGATTGTCTCCAGGTAAAGTTTATATGAAAGTGCCTTTCGTCAAGATAATAAAAACCTATACTGCCAAAAATAAGTACGGCTGCAAAGGTTGCCAGACCTGTAGCAATCCCAAGGTTCATCATCCTTACATTGCTCTTAAGGCGGTACTGCTTTCTAGTTAATATTAGTACAATTACAACAAGCAGCGACAGCAGTGCTTCTTCGTAGTCCAAAGCCTTACTAATGTGACCGATGCACGACATAATAGCAAGCGTAAGGGCCAAAAGCCATGCATTGCGCAAGCCTTTTATAAGGTAAGTAGCGGTTATAATGAAAGTGAGACCAATAATAATGATCAGGAAGTTAGAAGCCTGTATAGAAGCAAGCGGAACAAAAGCACGAAGAGCTTTTAATCGTGAAGTAATAGGCGGCGTTAAAACAGAAAATACGTTTACAAACCCCAAAATGAAAATAAGCACTGGCGGCAGCAAACGAAGAAAGAGTTGCCGTCCCTTTGCTGCATATGAAAATATACCGGCTACCAGTGGCAGCCAGAACTCGAAAAATCTGAAAAGCAAAGTTATTTCAACAGCCTGCAGTGTGGTGAAACCGTATTTTTGAAGAATGAAAGTCAACGAGAGCTCAATTGCTCCCATGCCACGGAGGAAAGGTGAAATAATTAAAAAAATAGTAGCAACTATATAACCGGTAATGGCGGCTTCAAGGGATGGTATTGTACCTGAAGCAAGCATAGCAAGATATAGGTGAATGATGCCTATAAACTCAATAAAGACAGACATCAGGGTTGCCATCCAAAATTGCGACATTACAAGCTTAAATGAAAAAACTTCATTCAATTTGCTTTCTATTTTGGGTCTGCCTTTAATTATCCATTGGTAAAGTTTACCCTTATTTTGAACTGACTTAACAAAAAATACCATTGCAACCAGCATTGCTACAATAGTAAATAAGCCGCTGGTAGTACCAGGCACAGGATTTTTTTGAACAGACAGGTATAAAAGAACAGGCACAGCAACAATAAAAACAGAAAAAATACCTATGAAGCCATAAATAGCTGAAGCCTGGTGTACCTGTTGTTTATGCACCTGTGTTTTTCTAATGTTGGCAGGTAAATAAGCTAATGCGGTAATGCCGCCGGCAGGCAGAAAAACGGCTATTACATTTCTTTTAAGAAATAACTCGATTGAGCTCATCCAGCTTATTTTACCCTCTACGGCTAAAAAACTATATACATAAAGTGCAGATTGCAGTAAGATGTATATGCCTGTACCTACAATACCCACTGTTAACCACCATTTATCAGTGTGCTGCAGTGAAGATCCTAAATTTGTTAGCTCCCTGCGTTGCTGACGGAAAAAATAAATGGCAACTAAAATAAATAGTAACGCAAGCAGTTCTTTCCAATGCAGCTTTTTAAAAAAAGACAGTATTTTATTATAAGGGAGTTTTCCCGCAATGTTTCCCATTAAAACTCAATTTATTATTGCTTACTTTAAGTAGTAGCAAAAAATACCTGTTTCAGTAGTAAAAATCACAAAACAGGCAAACTTTTAAAGTTTGCCTGTTTTGTGATTTTTAAAGTTTCCCGTTTTTAATTTCATCAACAACAGCAGGATCAAGCAGGGTAGAAGTATCTCCTAAATTGCTAACCTCCCCTTCAGCTATCTTTCTTAAGATTCTCCTCATAATTTTTCCACTTCGCGTTTTAGGCAGTCCGCTTACAAATTGAATTTTATCTGGCTTTGCAATAGCCCCAATAATTCTGGTTACAGTTGCAAGAATGTCTTTTTTATTTCGCTCATCAGTATCTTCTCTACCGTTATAAATTACGTATGCATAAATACCCTGCCCTTTAATATCGTGCGGGTAGCCTACCACGGCACTTTCAACAACGCCTGCATGCATATTAATTGCATTTTCAACCTCGGCAGTTCCAATTCTATGTCCACTTACGTTCAACACATCATCAACCCTTCCTGTAATTCTAAAAAATCCCTCCTCGTCTTTCAAAGCACCATCGCCTGTAAAGTATAATTCAGGATAAGTTGAGAAATAGGTTTGCCTGCATCTTTCATGATCTCCATAAGTAGTTCTTAATATTCCGGGCCAAGGGAACTTAATGCACAAGTTGCCTGATGTAATTTCACCTTCGGTTTGTGGTATTTCATTGCCCTGTTCATCTACCAAAATTGGTTGCACACCTGGTAATGGTAAGGTTGCCCATCCGGGTCTGGAAGGGGTTACACCTGCAAGGTTCGATATTAAAATACCGCCGGTCTCTGTTTGCCACCAGGTATCTACAACAGGGCATTTTCCTTTACCTATTTTTTCGTTGTACCAATGCCATGCTTCTTCATTTATTGGCTCTCCAACGCTGCCAAGAACCCTTAAGCTGCTCAAATCTTTATTTTGTATTGGCTCGTCGCCAAATCCCATCAGGCTTCTTATTGCTGTCGGCGCTGTATAAAATATATTTATTTTAAATTTTTGTACAATATCCCAAAACCTTCCCGCGTCAGGGTAAGTTGGTATTCCTTCGAAAATTAATGAACTAGCTCCCGCGCTTAAAGGTCCATACACTATATAACTATGACCAGTGATCCAGCCAATATCGGCAGTGCAAAAATGTATTTCCTTTTCCTGGTAATTAAACACATTTACAAAAGAGTAATTGGCAAAAACCATATAGCCACCGCAGGTGTGTACAACACCCTTTGGCTTGCCGGTGCTACCCGATGTATACAAAATAAACAAAGGGTCTTCAGCATCCATTTCCTCAGCCGGAAAGTCATGAAGTCCCAATGTTTCTACTTTTCTAATTTCGTCATCCCACCACACATCTCTACCTTTAATCATACTTACAGGTGTATGGGTACGTGTGTAAACAATTACTTTTTTTACCGACCTTATTCCTATTAAAGCATCATCAATTATACTTTTAAGCGGTATATCTTTCGATCCTCGGTAGGCTCCGTCGCATGTAATTATATATTCTGCCTGTGCATCAATTAAACGGTCTGCAATGCTTTGCGCGCTAAATCCTCCAAATATCACACTATGTATTGCTCCAATACGGGCGCATGCCAAAACTGCAATAGCCAGTTCTGGTATCATGCCCATATAAATACAAACTCTGTCACCCTTTTTTACGCCATTGTTTTTTAGCACATGGGCAAACATGCAAACCTTTTCATACAATCGCTTATAGGTAAGAACTCTGTGATGTTCTTCCGGATCGTTCGATTCCCAGATGATGGCCGGTTGATCGCCTTTTGTTGCCAGGTGCCTGTCCAGGCAATTTTCTGTGATATTTAATTTTGCCCCTTTATACCATTCAATTTTGGGTTCCTTAAAATTCCAGTCTAATACCTTATCCCACTTTTTTTTCCAGACATAATTATTAGCAATTTTTTCCCAGAAACCTTCAGGATCTTCTACACTTTCCTTGTACGCACTTTTGTATTCGTTAAAGCTCTTTATCTGATGAGGGTATGACATATTTGTAATTATATAAATGACTTAGGCAAACCTATGAAACAGTTTTTTACAAGCAAAGAATAAATGTTATTCTTCAAAAACTATACTTGCATTTTTTATGATACAGGCATTAGATCTTTAATAAGGCATCGTTGCGTCGCATTTCGTTCATCTGCAAATCGTATGGCAGCTTTTTTTAAGTAGCAGGAAAGTTCTATTACTGCCTAAGCCAATCTTAATATGTATTCCCTCCAATTTTTTCATTGTTGCAAATGCCTCTTTCAATTATTTACAACCATGTGCAGGCGTACCGGTAATACTGTTTCTATTGAAGAAGCTGTTTAAAAACTATAAAAAGCATTACCGTCTGATGCTGAAGCTGCCATAAAAAGATACGGCAGAAGTGAGTGACACAACCGGAGATAAATTGAAAAACAAATGTCCGCAACCAAAAAATAAAAACAACAAATCTTTTGACTTTAAAGGTTTTTTATTCGGCATTACTTAAATCTATAAAACATCACTTATATTTATGCTTTGCCATTTTGAAAATAATCATGACTAACACAAGCGAGAAAAAAGGTCTTGTCCCCATTATTGCCGCATCATCTCTTGGAACCCTAATTGAATGGTATGATTTCTATATATTTGGAAGTCTCGCAACCATAATTTCTACAAAGTTTTTTCCTTCAGGTAATCAAACTGCTGCATTACTAAGTACTCTTGCCACGTTTGCCGCAGGCTTTGTTGTTCGCCCGTTCGGGGCGCTTTTTTTTGGCAGGTTAGGCGACCTGATAGGCAGAAAATACACTTTCCTTGTTACCCTGGTTATAATGGGTTTGTCAACCTTTTTAATAGGTTGCGTTCCGGCTTATGAAACCATTGGTTTTGCTGCACCAATATTAGTTTTAGTATTAAGACTATTGCAGGGTCTTGCCTTAGGTGGAGAATACGGCGGAGCAGCAACTTATGTGGCAGAACACTCTCCTGCAAATCAACGTGGCTTTTATACTTCATGGATTCAGACAACTGCAACTTTCGGTCTTTTTATTTCGCTGTTGGTTATTATAATTACCAAAGGAGCTTTGGATGATAACACCTTCAATAACTGGGGATGGAGAGTGCCCTTCTGGATTTCGATTATTATGGTAGGCATATCCGTGCTGATAAGAATGAAAATGAGCGAATCGCCGGTTTTTGCAAAAGCAAAATCTGAAGGCAAAACCTCAACAAACCCATTAAAAGAAAGTTTTGGCAATAAGCTCAATTTTAAATTTGTACTACTGGCATTATTTGGGGCAACAATGGGGCAAGGTGTCGTGTGGTACACCGGTCAGTTTTATGCTCTCAGTTTTATTCAAAATACCTTAAATATAGATCTTACCCAGGCAAGTAAGCTTACCATGTACGCTCTGGGTTTAGGCACTCCTTTCTTTTTAGTATTTGGAGGTTTATCTGACAAAATTGGAAGAAAATGGATTATGTTAATAGGTATGTTGATAGCAATTTTCTGCTATAGACCTATTTACTCTGCAATGTACGATGCCGGAAGTTTAGCGGGAAAGCAGGAAATGCCTGAGAAAAAAAGAATAGATATAACCACTTTAGCAAATACGGGCGAATCAGGAAGCGCAGTAAAAACAACGGTTACTACTCACGAATATGCCGACGGAACGTTGTATAAAGAAACTAAAAAAGAAACGATAACTTCTAACAAGGCGACAGATGTAAAAATATCGAAAGCGGTAATACTTGACAGCGGTTCATTCTGGAAATTAGTGTGGCTTGTATTTGTACAGGTAATATTTGTAACAATGGTGTACGGACCAATTGCTGCTTTTTTGGTTGAGATGTTTCCCGTTAAGATCCGCTATACGTCAATGTCGCTTCCTTACCATATAGGTAATGGAATTTTTGGTGGATTGCTACCGGCAGTAGCCACTTTTCTTGCAACGAAAGCAACGCAGGCAAATGAAGAGGCGACAAAAGCAGGAGCGTCACTTCCTTATGATAAGCCTTTTTTAGAAGGGCTTTGGTATCCTATAATACTTGCTGCCGTTTCTTTTATAATTGGTGCACTTTATATTAACGGTAAGGATAAGAAAGTAGATGATTAAAGTAATAGTTACTTATAAAAAATATTACGTATGAACAGACTTCGCAGGCTACTTGGGATTGTATGGATAATACTCGGACTGGCGGGTGGATATTATTTAATAATTAACCAGGCTATTCCTAAATTTAATAGCGACAAAGGTGAAGATTTGATACCTGCCATTATCTATGCATTTATTTTAACTCCTATTATAGTAGGTGGTCTATTGATCTTTGGCAGGTACGCTCTACAGGGAGAATATGACCAGATTGATTGATATACTATGTGCAATATAATTTTAAGCAGTAAGTTTGCCATTAATCACCTTAATAGCTTTTAAACAAGTGAATGGATCAGGTTATATAATAGCATGCTTTTAGAACTTATTGCAAGATATTACGCTCTATTGTGGATAGCTCTCGCTGCCATAGCCTTTATAAAGATTATTGTTTCCTACTCTTTTCAGCCTAATCTGGAAGGGGTTAACGGTCTTTTGTATGCATTATTTAAATGGTATGGCGAAGAAGAGCAGGAAATGGAAGACTTTGGACCAAGAAGAACAACGATGCGGCTGCTTAATATAATAACCTTATTTATTTACGGAATGCTTTTGGTGATAGTAATTGCAACAGTTTTCTCAAAGCTTTTAGCACGATAAGTATGTGGGACAAAAGAAAGTTGAATGGATTGTGTAATGTAAACAGGTATTTTAATGTCGATAGTTGTAAATGAACTGACAAAAGTATACGGACAGCAAGTAGCTGTGAATAAAATATCATTTTCAGTTCAAAAAGGAGAGATTGTAGGTTTTCTTGGACCAAACGGCGCAGGTAAATCAACTACAATGAAAATGATTACAGGTTATCTTTCTCCTGATGGAGGAACTGCAATTGTAAGTAACATTAACGTAGCTGCATACCCAATTGAAGCTAAGAAAAAAATTGGATATCTTCCTGAAGCAAACCCTTTGTATTTTGATATGTATGTAAAAGAATACCTTGATTTTATTGCAGGTGTTCATAATATAGATAAGAGGAAGCAACGCATACAGGACGTAATAGAACTTACGGGATTAAGTGTAGAACAAAGGAAAAAAATAGGACAGTTATCTAAAGGTTATAAACAAAGAACAGGATTAGCGGCTGCACTTATACATGACCCCGAAGTATTGATACTTGATGAACCTACCAGTGGACTAGACCCCAACCAGATCATCGAAATAAGAAATGTAATTAAAGAACAGGGTAAGAACAAAACTATCTGCAAATGAAATTTTATAGTTAGCTTTAAAATAGCCTATTCCTTGTATCATCTCTGTTGAAATAGTATCTTCGAGTTCAATAGGCAGAGCAGTCATATCAGAAAGAACACCGTCAGCAGTAGCTTTGTCAGACATTTTCCAAAAGTCATAATAAACTTCAGATAAACTTGCGGAATGCATTATTAACTTAACTTCTGAATTAATAGCCCGGTCTAAAATTTTGATTATATTATCAGAGCCTTCTTCTTTTCGTAAAAAAGCAATTAAAGCACAGGCATCTAAGACAAATAATTCCATTTAAAGATCTAATAATTTTTCTTCTGCTTTTCTCTTTGAAAATGCATCTGCAGATGTTTTAACACTCGAATACTTCCCGCATAAATCCCTAACGGCTTTATATTGCAAACTTCTTTTTTCGATTAATGATGCAATTTGGGGCAAGTTCTCTTCCGGAAGATCTTTTATTAGTTTAAGAACTTTTTCCTGATATAATTTCTCTGCCTCCATAAAAGCAATTTTCACAAAATTACAATTCTTTACTGTTGTGTCAAACTTCTAAAAATCTCTTCAAGACTTCCGCTTTCGGTTTGCAAAGAAACAATATTAAGATTATGTTGCAAACTCAATTCCAGCAATCCTTTTTTTATTTCATTTGTGTCCGGTCCTTCTATTTGCCAGCTAAAGGTATCAAGCTTGGTTACAACCCTTACATTATTTAGTCTTTTTAGCCACTCCGGTTCCAAAGGTTCTTTAAAAGTAACCTTAACCGCATCCGCAGATTCCTTTCTGCCCAGGTTCGCTAATTTATCGTCTGCAACAAGCAATCCCTTATTTA
>Ga0068627_1000100_pt1 | contig 14406 bp, 9 predicted proteins | sample InSIn1gowninarea_FD_77430 | JGI IMG/M metagenome (GOLD analysis project Ga0068627, IMG submission 77430) | Clean room microbial communities from NASA Spacecraft Assembly Facility at Jet Propulsion Laboratory, Pasadena, California, USA -... ... | reverse complement strand
GATGGAGGTGATGGTTGTAAGACCAGTGGTGGTGTAGCATGAGGTGGTATGCACAGAATTCACTGCCTTATCATACTGATCACACTTCTCAGAGAAACTTTTGCTATCTCTTCCTTAGTTTCCCACCGCAGTGAAATCAAGGGACTATTCTCTATTTCTGCACTACCTTTGTTTCTATAGATCCTCCCACTTCGCGTAGTCCCAAACATTAATTTATTTGCATAACCTGCTTTTCACATAGCAACATTTTAATCCAAGTGTTCAACGATTTAATGTACTTACGTCATGGTCCCTTGAGGAAGCATCATTCTGCATCGCTATAGCTGATGGTTGTATCTACTGCGAACTTAGTGGTAAACCCCCTATAATTCGATCGAGAAAATGGTCCATAGTGAACGTGATCTTATCTTCTAATGCTTCTAGTCTACACACTAATTCTGGAGTCCACACAATCAGTTTGTTGAGCCTACACCTTCCCTGACTTTCTGCTAGCTTCGCGATCCACTCATACAATTCTGAGGGAAAGGATGCAAAGAAAAATTCATGGATTTTTGTATATAAGTAGCACTCTAACCATTGTTCCTTTGATACTCATGGATTCCTATTTTCCTACATTGCGAACTCATGAATATTTCTTTCCAACCACCCTCCAATTTCCTTCTTCATCGGATTCCAGTGACATAACATCAGACATCCCTTATGCAGATCCCAGTCCTAAAAATAGAACCATTTGTTGGCTTATAGGGGCCTGACCCAAGTTCAGAGATGATTTAGCAAAACAAATCCTTGTACTACTAGCCCTCTTGGTAATAGTCCATGGAGCATGGACTGAGGTCTCACTCGAAGTAGTATGGGATGGTGCTAGAACTAGGTTTCCACACCTTGGAGATGTCTAATGTTTTATAGTGGTCCGCGGTTCAACCATGCGTGCACATTGCTACACGCACTTATCAGTACTTCACAGCCGGTGATGCTGGCTTTGCGTAGCCCTACTCTGGGGATGTATAGTGTTATTACCTAAATCATTACTAGTAACCCGATATTAGTTGATTAACTTAGCTTATATTTATGCTTTCGTTTATGTTTACCAGTATTCACCATTCATACAATAGCGCGCAGTAAATAAACAATATAAGTGAAATTGATATCAAACATGTAATAACATAAGAATGCATACAAAGAATTTAGGTAAACTTCTCTTTATTATTCTTCTTCCCTGGTTACATACTCGACTCCGCCCTGCGCACTCAGCTGCAGGGGTCTGTGCAATCAGTTCCAGGGGTTCGCACACTCAGCTGCAGACTCTACTAGGCCTCTGCACACTTAGCTGCAGAGCCTTTTCCTACTACTATGAACCAAGACACTCAACTCTTTCTCTATGCTTGCTATCATTTTTACTCGACTTGTTTGTTAATTCTACTCTTCTTCACTTAACTGCTTTACAACTTAGAGTCTCACTCTATTTATACAATCCATGGTCCACGGATGATGGGTAGGCCAAAACTACATTCAAAATTTAGGGCAGACAACCCTATGAGTCTAGCATACAATTTGCACTCCATGCCCGCAATTTGTGGAGCTTTTACAATAATATTATTCAAAACTTTGGCTTTGAGCCCCAAAACATGCTACGGGGGGGGATTCCATGCCCACAAATCTTTATCTTTCCACTGCTCGCCATCTTCTTTCACTACTAGAATTGATCCCACAGATATCCCATTGAACAGGGTCTACCACAAGCCTGAGCGAAACCCCTCAGGAACAAAGGCATCCCCTTGAAGCCAAAAAAGTTCTGATACCAAATGTAGGTTTTAACCCCATAGATAAATTACCTGGATACGAATTCTAGAACACATAAAATAAATAATGCAAGAGCATAACGCATAAAGCAGATATACACAAAGATTTTCCCCTGTATCCAAAAACCGTGACTACTAGCTTGATTTTTCATTATATTCCTTTCAATGTTACAATACATATTTATACATGCCTAAGCATCCAATACCATGGACCGAAAAACCATCGCGTCCAAAACCATGGATTGAAAACCATCGCATCCAAAACCATGTGCAAAAAATCATGCACAAAAACATAAGTAGGTCTACCCAACCTAATATAGGGTCCATAGAGTGGGGTTACCTACACCCCTCAAACACGCTGTGACTCCCCCCGCTACGCAATTGACGCCCTCGGTTAACTACATGGGCTAGTTGTGGAAAGAATATAACACAACCCAACATCTTCTAATGCAATATTAATCTCATGGTACCCTAGAAAAGCATCTATAAAGTAATAGGCCCCTTGTCGTCCCACATTATCCAAAATTTTATCAATGAATGGTGTTGGGAATGGGTCATGTATGCATGTGTCATTCAACTTTCTTAAATCGACACAAATCCTTATTTCTCCCTTAGTCTTTTTTTCCTTCACTACAATCAGGCTCACCCATTCAAATTCTTTGATAGGTTCAATTATTTGAGTTGCGACCATCTTCTCAAGCTCCTCCTTCACCTTCTCTTTGTATTGTGGGTTTGGCCTATATGGTCGTTATTTTACAGGTTTCGAATCTAGCTTCAAAGTGATCTACATTACACCCAAATCACCTACAACGTCTTTTAACTCAATGAACTTAGTCGGAAATATCTCCTGGTACTCATGGAGTAATTTGGTGACTTTACCTACTATATCCTCATCCCAGTAATTTTCGATCTGGATGAATTCAGGCTCCGCTTCTAAGCCTATATTGACTTCCTTCACCTTAACAAGCTATGTTATGTCAGGTATCTCAACTTCTAGTCCCGCAACCTCACACTGCCCTTCTGATTTAGGGATGTTAATATTGTGCAGATCTTCCTCGCCCTCTTTCATAGTCATATTATAGCATTCTATTGTTTGCTACAGTTGCACATTCCAATTGGGTTGTACCCAAGTTGTTGGTGCATTTGGTGTCTGGAAAATTGTTGTTATAATTTCCTGAAGGGCATCATCGATACACTGAAAACCATATTCAAAGATAAATCTCAGTATCAAGCTTTCCTTCATACCATACTAGTCAGCAGTGCCATGGCACAACTCCATTTCAAGATACCAATTTGTCAGTATCACATCCAAAGTGTGAACAAATATGTGTACCCATTTTGGTTGAGGTTCTTTGCCCCATGGCGTAGTCCAATGAGACAAATGTTCTCAGGGATCATCCTTACCATTATACTTCTCTGCGCACCTTACGTTTTCATAACCGAACCTAAGCCTCATCAATTGATATACTCCTTCAAATCTCCCATATTTCCTTTATGCGTGCCCCACCATCACACAGGTGTAGATCTCAAAGCTATATCGAAGGCCTGTAATCATTTTTCTTCTAGTACATCCCTTTCAAACTCATCAATAAATAAGCTAACATCACCTAGCCCATAATAATAAGGTAAATTGTGTACCTCTATTGAGATGCAGTGAAGAGACTTAGTAAGTATTTTACACTGTAGAGTAGAAACTTTGTGCAACTAGTTTTGTTAATTCTCCAATTCCTTGTTCAATCCTCATACTGTGCATTTAACTTATAGATCTTTTCGATATATTCATCACCATATTCGTCATATAAATGTTCTGTATAACACTCTCCTTTAGAGGGGTCCAAAGGAACAATGACCCTAGTACCATTCTTCTCGAATACCGTACTTCTTCTTTTCAGATTGATTATGGTGTCCATTTCAAAAGCTCAATCAATTCCTTATAAATATGGATATGGATTGTTGTAGCCCACAATCTTAATGACTTCGAATTTAGCAACCACGCTGGCTCCTTTAATGTCCACAACAACGCTATGCAATCGAACCATTGGAATGTTTTTCTATTGATTGGCCATGCACAACTGAATCGGTGACCAATGTAGCTTTGGTTGTCCCATTCACTCCTAGGTATGCTTCAGTAATACATTCACATCCAATCCGAAGTCAAGAATTACTTTATCCATTTTGAATTTTCTCATCTATGCAGTTAATCGCATCTCTCGGTCGATTCTTTTCTTGTTTTTGTTGAATTTGTTTACTATGCATTGTTCAAGATGTGGCTTCTCTTTACTAGCATAGTTGTCGATTAGTTCTTGCAATTCTTCTACTGATTTTTGATCCCTTAGAAATTTCATACATGTCTACAAAAAGGACTTTAGAATGGTCGGATCAGGACTGTCAGTCACAACAACTACTTCAATATTATTCTTTTGTGGTACTAGTTGCATCTGCTTCTTCAATGTTGAAGCTCCTCAGTCCATGAAACTCTTCTTCACTTCCATAAAGGTTTCTTTCTCCATTTTAATATTGAACCTAGTACTCTTTTCTCCAACCTTACTAACCCATGTATCTTCCATAGTATTTTTCCCCTCTGTTTTATCTTCTCCTGTAGTTGTTCCACTTCATGTCACTATGTTAACACTTGGACCATATTCGCATGGTTCAACCCTCATCATTTGCAAGTCCTGTGTAGGTTGTGAATTGTTATTCTCCTACATTTTAGCCATCAAAACTGGACAATCCTCGATTACATGGTCACATTGTCTACAATATTTATAGGAAGGGGTGATGGGGTTCTAAAAATCCCACACAAAATGTCTAGCTTCGCTGAAGTTATAACATATAACCTGACCCCAACCTTGTCCAGTGCCCTTGGCCCTAACTAGGGGCTATAGATGAACCATGATCTTCCTGCGTGCTTCCTTTATCTTGCATTTTGTATGCCACAGTTTTCTCTATCATCAAATCATATCTACGATAATTTAGTTCATCATGTCCTATTGACTAGCAAAAGTTACAAAATAACTACTTTGGTGTTGGCACATACTTCTTTGACAAATAAAAATGTTCAATCGAGTGTTGGCCTGTAACTTAGAAAATACTATGCTAGACACTAGATCCAGTACTTGTTCCAACACTAGGTTTTGGTTTCAGAGGATTAGGACCTCTAGTAGCTAAATAATCACGATAGACAAGACACTAGTCCTTAAAGTGACCTTCCACTTTACACCTTATGCATCAAATGCCTGAGTGCATATCAGGCCAAACTTCTTTCTATTTCTTGAAATCTTGTAGCTCCATATGTAAGCTCACTAACTGGGTCTATATTTTCTAAACTCCTATGTGAATATCATGTACTAGTGATGCTTCTATCTTCATTTAAATTTCTAATGCCTCAACTTGTGATGTGATATTTTGTTGCAATAGTGGTAATATGAGATGGGGTAATAGCACAACTATATATCACTCTTTGTGCTACTCATGGGAAATCTGAATGTTGATTTGTCCCAACAAATATTTAATCTTTGATCTAATTCCTAGGAAGTTTCATGGACAACTTTCTTAATCTCTTTTATCTTTGTAATGCACCACGATTGTGACTTTGGTTTCTTGTACTCTATGTTCAGTGCTTTCTTTGTCTCAACTAGTGAAGCAACTATGTTTGTTGTATTGTACTTATTATACTATGACAATGATCTATCCTACAATTCTATGAAAAGTTGAGATTTCTTCACATCTTCATCATTGATTTGTTGTGCTTTCCATACAGCTTCTACGACAAATGAAAATTGCTTGATATCCTCTAATCCTTGACCCTTAGAAAAAAGCATATTTAAAACATTAGCCATATTAAATGGGGGAGGTGGAGGTGGAGGTGTAGGTGTATGAGGTGAAGGTGAAGGTGGAGGTGGAGGTGTAGATGTATGAGCTGGAGGTGAAGGTGGAGATGGAGTGTCTAGATTGGTAATCACATAACTGCCTTGATTATCTAACTGCAATAGACCTTTAGGTGTGCTAAGGTTTCTTCTTTCTTCTTCACTTTCTGATTCACCCAATAGCATATTATAAATAGCTTCAGCGAAATTATCTTTATCTATTCTGAATCTCTTTCTGATCCATGCAGATCTAGTCTTGTTTGCTTTAAACATCAATATGCTTGCATGCATAGTACACCATTTTCACATAACAACATCTTAATCCAAAGCTTTAAGGAATTCAAGTACTTACCTCATGGACCCTTGACAAACTGGCACTCAGCTTCACTGTAGGATACCGATTTGTCAATCGCGAATTCAATAATAAAGCCTCCAAAAACACTATAGATCCAATAATCAACAAATATTATGATCTTATTTTTAGTCTACTTTAGTCGCTTAACCAACACTAGGGTCCACACAGTAGGCTTGTCACACTTCCAACAGGTCTTCTATTCAGTTAGTTTTGAAAACTAGTCGTGCAACTCATTATTGAATGATGCAAAAAAGATCTCGTATTTCTTTATCTAGATATACTTATGCAACCACCTTTCTGTTGACAGGCATGAATTTCTATTCTCTTTCACTGTAAATTCGCACAACTTCAAATTGATCCAATCTTGAATCTCTTTCCTGGTTGGATGCCACATCACATATCCTTCAGATAGATCTCGATCCCAGAAACAGAACCATTTGTTGGCTTGAGGGGCTCAAACCCAGGTTTAGAGTTAGTTGTGCTAACCAACAAAAACCTATACCACCATACCTTTCGACAATGATCTACTCACGCAGACCACACTCTCACTTGAGGCTATATTGGGGGATGTTGGAACCAGTGTTCCACATCCACAAAGATATGGAGTGTTAATATTGAATTCATCTTATTTACATATATACTATGCGGTCTTACTTAGTATTATAAAAAACTAATTAATTCATACAAAAATACTACTTGTAGATCTAAACTCTATCTACTTTGCATAAATCAATGAATCTTATTTGTAATTAGTTGTAACCTCATTCATATACTAATTTTGATCTTGTGCATTACAAAACTAAACAGTAATTTCATAGTGTAAATCACAAAACATAGGTACATAAATTTTCCTTTAAAATATTATTTATTATCTTCATATCTTCAAAATTACGGTACTTCTTACCCTGCGCACATAGCTGTAGGGGCTTGTAGACACAACTGCAGACTTGTCAAGGCCTCCACGCACATACATGCATGAGCCTTCCCCTTTCGCTCTAACAGAAAGATGTGACAATTACAGAAAAAAATAAAAATATATCCATTATAACATGCGTTCGACACTAAGACATCCATTTATATATTTCCCTTACAATACCATGGTCTAAAAATGATGGGCGGAACTCAAAACATACAAATTAATCCAAGCCTTTTACAAAATAAGTGTCTTTGACCCACCCTAAAGGCCCTATGGCTCTTAAAACATTATGCGAGGTACATTCCACTCCTAAAAATTTATGTTCTTGAAAAAAAATTGACAAAACTTTGACCTAGGGGAACCCTACCCATCAATGACCCCCACCTGGCTAGTGATCTACTCACTGCATGGTCCACTACAATTGCTTCTAGTAAAGGCACCCAATCCCACCCTTTCTAGAGCATGCCCATCCTGCCATCAGTATATCAAATTTTAAAAATCATCCTCCTAGGTCAGAGCTCACACATCATCCACATACATTTACCCTCTTCATGCCAATTAGAACGTACTTACACCTACCCTAGAAGTCCTACCAACTTTAGGGCCATCCATGTCACCAAAAGTGTTTTAAGTGTTGCGACTTGCATTATACCTCTGACCTTAGTCCATTTTTCCATATCCAATCATATCTTCATATTTAATTATCATGCCTTGTCTAACCCACACTAGAACAATCTGTTTTCACCTTATATTCATTCCCCGAATCAACATTTCAGGTGGTTGATGGTTCCTTCTTATTGACTTCAACACCCATATTCGAGGATCAAGAAAGTATCTTGGATACTCCCCCCTTTAAAGGAAATACTCGGATGGTACAATGGGAATCACTATTGACCATTGATGTCATTAGTCCCCTTGACATTTGACACTAACAAAAGTTTTCATGTCAAAGTGGAACCGTAATTAATTACCATTGGAGTTCTTTCATTTAGTCAAATAGCCATGTATCACTAATCACCACATTCAATAGTACTTACATCATGATGCGGGTGAGGTACCCAAAGTCAATGACCCATACATACCTCAATGCCTCACTCAAGAAATGGTTCACCTTTCTTATGCATGGCTACACCAGATTCAATATATTTGTCAAGAAATTCTCGTGAGGGTGTCAACAGTTATCATCATTAGCCATCAACATGTCAACCACCATAGTTTTGAATGGATAGGAATTTTTCCTGTCTAATTCTAATAATTCATCACTAGTCATCATAATGAGCATGTGACATGCCTGCCTCGTATATTTTGTTTTTACTTTTTAGGTTTTCTTCATAGCATGGTTATCCTTTATGCTCAATTAAGGGGTTTCCCTACTCATCTTCATGACAAGTTATTCTCTCTCTCTCTAAAGAAGTTGATCAGATTCTTAGACATAATAAAGAATTGTGATGTATTCCGACTATAGATTTTCTCTTAACCTCATACATTAGGGGTAAACTGTTAACACCAAAAAATCATACACATATTTGTACAATCGAGAATGTGCTTAAAGTCGTCTAGTAGAAATCACAAGTAAGATTTTCTAGATGAAGACATTATGAAGTTAAAAAAATTCAATTTATCCTAAGGTCCAATATATATGGAATTAAAAAATTGAAGTCTATGCATCTTTTTCTTTGATAGTCACGCAACACGTAATATTTCCTTCAAAAGCCACATAATTGAGAAAATAGTCAACTCAGCAATTTCAGACCACTTCCCACACTTGGAAGCAAATTCCCTGAAAATTTCATAGTTAAGGACATTCGAATTCAAGTTGTCCTGAAGATATGAAACCCTCAATTGAATCATCTTATCCTACTCATAAGTCATTATCAGTCATGAACCAATAGAGGGAAGATGTACTAAAAAATTCTATACAAACAGGCCATGGGCGAATCGAAATATGAGACAATGTTATGGTGGCGAAATTGCCATCAGAGCAACCCTATATTTCATTGTTGAAGAAAAATAAGTAAGACAATTAGTATGTTGGCCATATGTCTTCTCAGCAGTCCATCATCCTAGTGAAGGAAGAGTCCACCAGTGAGAGAGTTTTCATACTTCTTTTAGAGAGAGGAGAACCTTGTAAAGAGATTGAGGAAAGGAACCTCATTGATGAGGATCTTTTAGCACCATAGCTCAAAGAATTATGTTCAAGTGTTTAGTATTCATCTATTATATTCATCTCCTACCACCAGCAGTTGATAAAAGGAGCTTTTTTCCATTATTTTGTTGACTTGTTTTCTTCATTAAGCATTATTTGTGTATTTACCTCTTCTTTTTTTTTAGTTTATGTTTGTATATGAATTGTTTTCACCATTTATAGTGCTTTGTTTATCTCATTATTTTCATTAACAACACAAACTCTATCTGTATTCCTTTGTAGTGAACAACCAAATTCTAAGGAGCTATCTTTTGGTACATTGTTTCTACAAAAACACTGCTACACTCTACCACTTCACCTAAGATATGAACAATTGTCTATTCTATTGCTCATAATTAAACATATGATGTTCATCATCATTCCTTCAATGATATTTTCTTCTACTCTATCTAGGAAATGGTATAAGGCACTGCCCAAAATTCATGATTCATATTGCTTTTATTCTAGGATTTGTTTTCGTGCTATGGCCAAGGAAAATTATTCTATCCTCCTCACAGTACCTCCCTGGTGGTTCCTTAATATCACTCTTTTTTTTTGTGGTGCAATGTGCTCCTCAAATTTATGAGAACATTGTCTCTTGTCTTCCCCTAATGTTCCGACATTTTTCCCACTCCTATAGCATTGAGTTTCATACTCCTCCCCTATCCTTCTTACTTTTTTTTTCCTTCTCTCCCATACCCGTTTTCCACAAGAATTATGGGATCATTCTGAAGATTTTTTTTTACTACCCTTCCCATGATGATCATTCTAACTATCTTCATGGTTGGTTGTTTTCATGACCTTCCCCACCAATGGTGAAGCTTCTGGCTAGTAATTTAGTTGGTCCCAACATCTCATCCAACTTTTTTCCATTTTCTAGTTATTTGATTTGTAATCAATTTGTCATCATTATACTGGCTAGGTTACATTGCCACATATGACTCAACTCTCCTAAATTCCAAAGCACTTCCTGCCCCAAAGCTCCCATTCCATGTCCAAATTCTCAATCATTTAAAGTAAAACAAAAATGTTTTAAAATGTAAATAATGGAATTATCTATGGGATACCACACAATTTTAAGTCATATGTGTTTCATAGAGCATAGTTCCAACTAGTTGGCAATCCAATGTAGAATTCACTTGTGGAGAGGTGTAGTTGGTGGTAATAGTAACACCAAACTAAAAATAAGTTTTTATAGGCTTACGAATATCCATGCCAAATAGTTAAAGTAAATCAAGGGCATATTTTTGTTGCATGATGGTGATCCCGTCTAAATACTAACAAACCTACAAGCTAGGAAGGTAGTGTAATAGAGGAAGATCTATTTTAGGAAATTTCTCCATCAATTCTTCCTTCAAATTATATACCATATATGAATAAATCCTCATGGGGATGAAATCATGCACACAATAAATTAGATCCTTATCTATGAGTATAAATTGTAGGATCATAATAACAATGATTGAACCTAGAAGCAAGAAAAAAAGTATCCATATTGTCATACCAGGCTTGAGGATCTTGTTTGATACCATACAAAGAAAGGTGAATCCTACAAAAAAATGAAGGATCCTACATAGAACTAGGGGGATTTCCATGCAAATATCCTAATATAGATCTTTTTGTTGCTATGACAACAACCCTCCAAATTTTTGTCCTTAATCAATTTTAAAGCCTATATGAACTAGTGTTTCAAGTCATCTAATTTCTTATTGCTGTTTTCGCATGTTTTTCTAAGTTTTGACCATCCTTTCCATTTTCCTAAGTGTCACATTTCCACCAAAATCACATTTTTATTTGTGTCATGATCTCATATTTAGAAGCACTTGTTTCATCTTTCTAAAGATAGGAAAATCACTAGATTTTCTTTGATATAGTGTTAGCTTTCTTCATTAGACATGCATCTCACACAATAGAAAGAAAGCACATTTTGTTCTCCTATAGGAAGAAAATTTTCCAAAATTAGAAGTCAGAAAAACATTGTTGAAAAAAGTTGTTCCCTCCTTGGCATGAGCACACTTTATTCATTTAGTGGAGTGCACTCTCAGTCTGTAAGGAGAGCGCACTCCTTTTTCTCAGTGACTTCACTCTCTTGTCTTCAACTCCAACACACTCCTTATTATTAGTAATTGTGACTTATTATTTGTCATGCATGCGCCCTTCCTATTTGCTTGGTGAGTGCACTCATAAAAATTAGGAGCCCTCTCCACTTCATCTAACTAACTTACTGATCAATCGAGAAATGGTGAGCATGCATGAACTTACATTCCATGCAAATTTTCTTTATAAACAAGCCCAAATCATCATTCATTCTCAAAATCATCTTTTACTCTGGAACAAGCACATTCTCTCATCACAAGGAGTTTTGCTTCAATATTGATCTCAAGTGAATGGATTCTCAGTAACTTTTACACAATTGTTCTTGATTTAGTTTGTTATTTTATTGGTGATTTAGTTTTTCTTAGTGGTGTTTCAATTTATTTTCACATATGAAGTGATGTTTTCCTCCATACTCCCTCTTACAAGTGTCTTCTTACTGTCACAAGTGGCATTTATTTTTCCTCTTTGCATTCCATGATTTTTTACCTTCTAGTCATGATTTACACAAAACCTATAAATACTTGGTGCTTTTATCTTTCATTGTTAATGAGTTGTTCTTTGCCTTTACTTGGCTATTTTGAGGCCATCTTTGAGTAGAGTGCACTTTTGAGAAACAAAGATGCTATATGTTTGAAAAATTGTGCCCAACGAGAAAGAAACCCTTCTTTTGAGTGCATAATGTGCTGACAAGAAACAATCAAGCGGCATTGTCCACTGTCTCTATGCCTTACACCCTCACTATCTCTTCCAAAGTTCGCAATGCATTTTCAAGCAACAGTGTGTTGCTTTCTTGTCTCTTGTGACTGTGCACCATGCCCAAGAAATCTCTCTCTTCTTATGGATCACATAGGGCATCCTCAAGCCTCAATCAAGCCTTAGTTTTTCACTATTGTCCCAACATACGCCCTCTTCTTTTCCATGGTTTGGTTCTCACTTCTAGTGGCTAGTTAAGTCACCTTCTCTCACCTATGATATGGTTGTGTTCCTATTGTCTTTTGAATAGTTTTCATGTGATATCTAGTGAATTACTCGAAACTAATTCTTGTTTGCTATGATTTTATTTCCATTTTCACAGGGTACAGATACAACATACATCACATTCTCATAATCTATGGAGGAAATTCATCCTACCCCATGTCAATAAATCTCAAAAGAAACGCCAAAATGTAGTACAGATGAGGCTGTGGAAATTGTTAAGGAAACAATTCCTATTCTTTTATACACATAATACTTCATAGAAATATCCTTAAAAATCTCCTGGGAGGACATGAAATATGCTTCCATGAAAAATAAATTCTTGAAAGACTTGGAAGACAGGAAATTTTACATAAACATCAAAAGGTCCATAATACTCAAATTTGCATGCATATTCCCAATAATTCCTTGTGTAGAAGCCATCAAATGTATCCGATTGCACATGGATAACAAATATTTGGTCCTATATAGTCAAATTAGGAACGATATTTCCAATTACCATCCAAATGAATACATTATTATTACAATATGGTAAGGCCTAAGGTATACGTGAACACTAAGTTTTATGGAACCTGGGAAAATCTCAATACTAAGGAAGTCATCAAATCCTAGGGCCAAGATCCAATATCTCATAGAAATGTATTGGAGACTATATGGACAGAAGAATTCAAAATAATTTGAGGAGAATTGTATTTTCTTTCTCAACTTGGTTGTCTCAAGATGTAAAGTTTTCAACTAGGAATATATCCTCTCCCATGAGTTGGAGAATAACATACCACATGCTTAAATAATCCTACAAGCTAGGCAAGAACTAGAGTTTTACAAGTCCATGTATCTACTAGATGGTATTTTTTCTCATTATGAGTTCATTGCAATGAAATATAATTGGACCTTGAAAGAGAAGTTACATGTCTACTTCGATTGTAGACTAGTATCAGAAAACAATTTTTGGGGAGTTTATGAAAAACTCACAAAGAACTTCTTTGAAATGTTGTACCTGACAATATTTGAGAAAAAACCTCCCTGCATAATAAATTAGGTGAAGGAGGAACTTTATGACATTGTAGATTGGTTTGCTTCACTACAGGGCACATATATCAACTACTTTGGGTGTTAGACAGTGTAATACCCTCCTCCCACATTTGCTCAAGTTACTGGCCTACCAGGGTAAACATGTGACAAAGAGTTACTATGGTATGATTCAACCTCCTAGAGCACCTTAAGGCAGTGAATTCAACAAACCAAACACCTTAATGACTTCCCTATCACGTGGTGCAGGATCCCCAACGACCAAACCAACCTTCCAGATGCCCAGATCCTAATTTAAACATGTATTTCCAATGCATTGATCTCCAAGATGTTGGCACAACATTGCTTGATTTTGAATGAAACCCTCCGTTCACACGTATGATGGCTACAAGGGAATGACTACATTATTTTTCACCCAATTTTTTGCTTGTAAACATAGGGTTTAAGCCATTTTTTTAGGCTAGGATCTAGGCCTCTGACCATAATTTAATGAAACCTTCCAAAACCATGAATGACACAATGAAAAATCCTTCCATACAAATATTAGACAAGAACTTGAACTAACAAGGCATAGCCATGACATTAATTCCATCAAACATATCATGAACATGAAATGTATATGTCATAAATACACATATGAAGAAAGGGATCTCATACTTATCTCAGAATCATCAAGAAGTTATAATTTTCTCTCATATTAGTTTCAATAACATCTATTAGGTCATGCATTGGATAACCAATCACATATTCATGAAACATGTCAAGAGCCATAAAAAATATGCATCATATAACCAACATGTAAAGCATGGAAACTCAACCATAATCTCACCATCATAATTAATACATATGCTCAAAGATTACAATAGAAAATACCTCTTATTAATATATGAGAATGCCAACAAAGTTAAGGATTTCCATGTATGACTTGACCTTAGAATAGGTTGAACCAAATGTTTCTTTAATCCAGTCACTGTCGTGCCATATTCCAAGAATGAATGCTGGATTTCATGGAATAAACAAAGAAAAACCAAACTAGGGATTCCATAGGCCAAACCACGTCAACCATAAAATGGTATTTTCTATTGTAATCTTTGAGCATATGTATTAATTATGATGGTGAGATTATGGTTGAGTTTCCATGCTTTACATGTTGGTTATATGATGCATATTTTTTATGGCTCTTG
>Ga0068627_1000099_pt1 | contig 14416 bp, 13 predicted proteins | sample InSIn1gowninarea_FD_77430 | JGI IMG/M metagenome (GOLD analysis project Ga0068627, IMG submission 77430) | Clean room microbial communities from NASA Spacecraft Assembly Facility at Jet Propulsion Laboratory, Pasadena, California, USA -... ... | reverse complement strand
TTGAATCAACATTCTTCCTTGGAGTTACTCTCCCTTCATTCTTTGGATTTGAGATGGGACTTTGATGAAATAATCTTTCTTCTTTTGGGTTGCTGGAAAGTACCTCAGCATAGCTTTTCGCATTATTCTTAGTACTTAATGATTCTCCTTTAAAACCTATCCCAGATTTTTCATGTTGAGGTTTTTTCTTATTTAGGATAATGTCAAGTATTTGAGAGCTTTCCCAACCCTTTTTGACTTGCTCCATTTCCTTCCTCAAAGATATTATTTCGGCTTCACGTTCTTCACAAACTTCTTCTTTTTCTTTTAGCTTATTTTTCAAGAGGTTTTCCCTTCTTTTTGTTTCCTCGTTTCTACCATGAGAGAGATGATTTTATTTCGTAATTTCTCATTTTCTTCAATGGCACTCATTAACAATTAATCTACATTTCCTTCTAGCCCTGAATCATCATCGTTTGTGAATGCCATGAATAATACTTCTTGGCTTCCAGCATGGTCATTTTCTTCTTATGATTCTTCATTACCTCCTTTGCGGTGAGGGAACTGATTAGTTGATTATTTTTTTATGACTACAAATTCATCTTCATCATACTCATCTTGCTTAGAGAAGAAATTCTTCTTATTGAACCCTTTCTTTTTGTATACCATCCTTTTAGAATTTTCATCACCATCACTATTATGCTTATGAGGACATTTTGCAGCGTAATGACCTATTTTTCCACATTTGAAACAAATAAGAGGGTACTTACCTTTTAGCTTAGATCCTTTCTTTAGTCTTCGTACAAATTGTGCCAATTCAGATTCAACATTGGAGTCATCACTACTGACATTCCATTCTTTCCCCTTTTTTGATTTTGAGGCCTTGAATGCTGCATCTTTGGAACTTGGGCATCCTTTTCATCTCATAGGCAATGAGGATTCCATGAAGTTCATCCATCTTGAGAGTATCTAGATCCTTCATTTCTTCTATAACACTTACTTTGGAGTCAAATATGTCTGGGAGAGATCTTAAGACCTTTTGAACAATAGTGCTTTCTTTAATGTTTTTTTTTCCAATCCTTTAAGGGAGTTGACCACTTCAACTACTCGGAGAAAGTATGATGCAATATCTTCTTCATCATCAATTTTCAGACCTTCAAATTGCCTTCTATGAGTTTGAAGCTTTGCCTTCTTAACTTTGGAGTCCCCATTGTATAAGCTAATTAGCTTATCCCATACTTCTTTGGTCGAGTTACAATTCACAACTTTTGTAAATTCAGAATCAATGATTCCACTAGTGATGGAGTTTAAGGCTTTTGAATTTGCAATGTAAGCTTTCCTTTCGTCTTGATCTGTTGGAAGAGTGGAAGGAGTTGTGTACTTATTTAAAACCGAATGCCAAACTTCAGGTCCAAGGGACATTAAGTAGTAGGACATTCTTTTTTTCCAAAAACCAAAATTTGTGCCATTGAACAGAGGAGGTCTTCCTGACACTTCTTGATTTCTCATCATGACTAAGAATACTTCTTCTAGTTGTTAGGCTGATATGAAGAAGCCCGCTCTGATAACAATTGTTGGAAATACTGAGAGGGGGGATGAATTAGTATTTCTTTTCAATTGTCATTTTTACCAGTTAAATCATTTACATTTTAAACACAAAATGAACAATAGGAATACATGCTTTTATTAATATAATCTTTACAATGAATCAGGTACAATATATATAAAGCTTCAATTTGTTACCAAGCACCAACTTGGACTTTTTGTGAGGCTCCAACCTCTAGGGCACCAACCCTGTCTTGTCAAGGCACCAACCTTGGATTTAGGAGCACCAACTCCAAGGACACCAATCCTTCCAATTCTGAGGCACCAACCCCAAGGGCTTCAACCCTCTGCTGTATATTGTCTAGATATATTTGGTAGTTATTCTCTACTCCCAACCCTGCTGGACCTACGACTTACTTCTGTCCTCCTTCTTTCTTCTGTCCTACTGGACCTACAGCTTACCTTTGTTTCTTCTAGTTTATGAGTTGAGAACTGTTACCTCTTCTCTGTGATAGAAGCTCGAGATGCTTGACCGTCTGCACAAAAAAAACAATTCTCTATTTCAACCCATTGTTCTATCTACCACGGTAAGTGCTTCAAGAGCGACTACTTCTCACTGTTTTTAGTGTCACGATCTTTTACTTCCAAGGATCATACTCATAAATACTTTAGTACTGGTGTAGTCTATTTCTCCCTTCAAATGGTGGCAGATCAAACCTTATTTCACTTCACCAAATTGTTCAACTATGTTACGCTCTATACTGCTCCTCTTTTTAAATCATCACATGTTCAAGAATTTCAAAGATTAACCCACGCAACAGTGTCGCTTGACCTTTGGCTTCCTTCTTTCTCGTTTTCTCTTCGGCTTCCTCTGTTCCTTCGATTACCCAAGGAGGTCCCACATCCATGTCATCAATCGCGATCACAACTTTCGGTGATCTGCGTTCGCAACTCTTAACATCACCGATATTCGCACTGCCGATGAAACAGACGCGATATAATATTAAACCGTCATCAGTAAATCCGTCGGGTCCACAGCTAATATCGCAATCGGCAATTGGGTTCATAAGACTTATTGCAATCGACAATCCAGCAATGTCAACCCTTATGATTTGCATAACTCCCCGATACCTGGACGCAATATTACATAAAGGTATATTCTATGGAGCTATCGGGTCCGCACCTTATATCGCAATCGCAGTTTTTATTGTCACATTCCTTCATGAATTGCGATATGAAATTTTATACGCTGGATGTGATATTAGATTATGGCATATTGTAATGGAACCATTGAGTCTGTAGTACATATCGCAATCAGCGTTTTAATGTGACAATAGCTTTAAAAAGGACTTGCGATGTGGCAGATGCGATGTTGTATTACGGTGTATTGTAATGGTCCCATGGGTCCATATATATATCGCAATCGCAGATTTTGAGTGTGACATTCCTTCGCATTTCATAACTTCTGACGCGACAGCTCCGGTATGATGAATGCGATATAGCAATAGAGCGTGCTCTATTGGAGTAGTCGGGTCCGCATATCAAATCGCAATCGGGGGTTTTGTGTGGTGGCATATAATAGAACCCGCCGATATGATATTTGCCAATATTGTATACTGTCGAAAGGGTTCCCATGATTTATTACTTCTATCATATGCGATAGATCTGCATTGTCTTGGCTCGTCACTTCTGTGGTTTCTCTTTATTCCTATAACTTCCGATAGCTCTTCTCTGCTTTGATATTCTCTGCGCTGCTCTAATATTCTCTACTCTGATATCTCCTATGACTTTCGATATTCTCTGCTCTGATATTCTGCAATACTCCTCCGATATGTTAACTCCTTTGATATTTCTCCGATATTTTATGTTAACTCCTCCGTTAATAGTTTATGCACCTCCGTTGATGTGTTCTTTTTTGCTTGTCATGGCTTCCAATGACCTCTTTGCTCCTGTTTTTTCACAGATCTACTTTGCTTCTCCTTGGCTTCATATCATCATTTAGTATCCTAGAATATTGCCATATTGACATAAATGACAATCTAGATCAACAAAGAAGAAATGAATCCGACCATATCTTGTAATTCATTGGCCAGAATCACCACTCCTCAAACTATAAAGATAGAATGACATATCAAGAAGAAAAAGGTAATAGTGTTGATTGATTCGGGTAGTACCCATAATTTTATTCATTGTAAGATAGCCAAGGAATTGAATTGCTTCCTATATCTAGCACTAGAGTGTCAAGTGACGGTTGCAAGTGAAGGAACCATAAATTTCTCTGGAAAGTGCCATAATATCAAGCTATCCATAGGAGAATATGTTTTGAATAGTCCAACGCTTTCCATTCTAATGGGTGGTGCTAATGTTGTACTAGGAGTCCAATGGCTACAATCTTTGGGGAAACCGGGAAAGATAATTAGCTCTAATGGCATGACAAAGCTTCTAAAGGAAGAACAATGTGGCATAATTACATAATTATGTTCGCTAGAGGTTCCCACGTCGAAATCATCTATTTCTCCATATCTCCAAAAGTCTTGGACAATCCTTCCAAGGTATTTGAGACTCCCAAAGGCCTCCCACCAATTTGTGATCATGATCATGATATTCATTTTCCAGGAAGTGTTCCTCCAAACATTAGGCCTTACAGATATCCCTTTGCACAAAAGAGTGAAATTAAGCGTATGGTTGCAGAAATGCTAGAGGTTGGTATAATTCAACCTAGTCAAAGTTCTTTCTCTGCTCCAATAGTATTAGTGCACAAGAAGGATGGACCATGGTGCATGTGTTTGGATTATAGAGAGCTCAAAAAGATCACTATTAAAGATAAATTTCCCATTCCTCTCATTGATGAATTATTGGATGAATTGCATGGAGAAATTTACTTCAGCAAGTTGGACGTTCATACAGGATATCATCAAATCAAAATGAAGACTAAAGACATTCTGAAAACAACATTTAGAACTCATGAGGGTCATTATGAATTTTTGGTCATGCCTTTTGGCCTTACCAATGCACCTTCTACATTCCAAGGTTTGATGAATTCCATTTTCAAGCCCTTCCTTAGAATTTTTGTGTTAGTATTTTTTGATGATATACTAATCTACAACAAGTCTTGGAAGGATCATGTTCAACATGTTGATAGACTGATCAGACTATTGGACGAGAAACAATTATATGCAAAAACCTCCAAATGTTTCTTTAGAGTATAAGAGGTGGAATACTTGGGTCATATTGTATCTCATGAAGGTGTTAAGGTAGACCCTCAACAACAACAAGTTCTCGAACTCTTAAAGGATAACCTCACTTTGCAATAGAATCGATTGAAACAACAGGTAGATCAACATCGCAATGAAAGAAGTTTTGATATAGACGACTAGATATTTTTACAAATACAACCATACAAACAAATGTCCCTCAAGCAAGCTAAGAAGGATAATAAATAATCACCAAAGAACTATGGTCCTTACAAGGCGCTGCAAAAGATGGATACTATGGCATACAAATTGGAGCTTCTTGCATCTTCCCGAGCGCCCCTGATTTTCAATGTTTCATGCTTAAAGAAGTTTATAAGTGACAAGCTCTCAGTTCAAACAATTTTGTCGGAACTTGACGAGGAAGGAAAAATCATATTGGAACCTAAAGCGGTCACAGAAATAAGAACCCAACAGCTACAAAATCGATCAATTTCAGAGAACTTACCTATTGAAGATTCCACATGGGAGGACAACAATTTTATACAAAAGCATCCATAACTACTCAAGCATTAAGGACAACACCTTTTGAAGGAGAGGGGCATGTTAGGTCCCTATAATATTAGTGTAACCTCTTACTGTTATTAGTGAAACCCCCTTATTATAATGTTGTGCCCATGTAGTCCCCATATTTTTATTATTGTGCACCATAGAAACCCACTATTGTTATTGTTGTGACCTTACATTATTATTGTTATGTCGACTCTGATTACATTATGACCCCTTAGACTCCTATAAATAGAAAGGAGGTCTTGTCATTTGTATCATCCAAGAATTGTTCATTTGTGTAATGCAAAGGAGGTTGCCCCCTCGAAGAGGTTGATTTCTAAGGCGTTGATCTTTCTTTTCTATCTTTTTGTGAGTTGGTTTCATAACAATATTTGTATAGTTAGAGTAGGGCATGTAGTTGCATTGGTAGAATGCATGGCATCGTGGATTGTAGCATGTAGCATTTGAAGATTTCATTTATATGTTTTGGAGGTCATTTAGCAGGTACTGAAATTATGTTGCAAGCTAAATAATGATGTGAAAGGATAATTTAAGTATCCTCCTTAGTTATGTCATGGAGTGATTTCTTCATCTTGGGAAGAATGACCATGATGGTATCATTGTTATTGTCTACTATCTCTCTTTTAGAGCGGGATTCTTAGAAGCTTGTTGGTTCAGTTGCAACATGATAGATCTCATCTTGGAGATGAGGAATAGTTTGGAAAAGGATAGATGGTTGGCTTATGTATGAATCCGATGAAGTTGATTTTATGCTAAAGACCCGAGTGATGGTGATTGAAGGAAGAACCGTGATGTTGATGAAGACAATGAAATGATATTCTGATAACTCTACATGATCCTGCGACATGAAGAATATTGGTATCAGGAAGAATATGTGACAGAAAATATATGTTGATGACTCAACTCCATGAATAGGGTTGATGCCTTGAGCATTTAGTCCAAGAAGTTGATGTACACCATGTTGAAAAATATGACAGCATATTGCAAATGGTTCGATGATCATGTCCTAGAAGATCACTTTCCTGATGTTCATAGGGAACCATGTTCGAAGCTCTATAATGATTGGTCCATGAAGATGCAGCTAATGAAAGATTGTTGACATGGAAAGTGAATATGTACCCCGTCTTGATAATGAAGTGGGCTCTGCGTTGAGAAATCTAGGGCATAGTAATTATGTGATTTCTCTTCAATTAGTAATTGCTTGTGAGTGTTTTTTACTTCTTTAGATTAGGGTCTTATTTTACTTAGGTTATTAGTGTTCTTTGTCATTAAACAACTACCAATGCATAAACCATAAAGAGACAGGAGACACAAAATATAGGCTATCAACCAGGACCAAAACCACATGAACAAATTATTCTTCTTATAGAGATTCCAATAGACGAATACCAAGACCAAGAAACTTGACCTATATTCCACTCCAAGACCAAGACACAAGATACTTCGCCAATGATAGTCAACATTTTGCTCCTTCCTCCTTCTCCACTTCTTCTTCAACCTTGGCTTGCTTTAGACTTTAAACCTTCTTCCACTTCAAATCCCTAGGAGAACTGCACCACTGCTACAACAGACTTCTCTTCTCCTTAGCCTTCACCGTTGCAATATATTAACTTTTTGCCTTCTTCCATTTCAACTCTCTAGGAGGACTGCAACATTGTTGTAACAAACTTCTCCTCTCCTCAGCCTTCACAACTGCAATATATTTTTTTCATCCTTACTACTATAACAAACTTCTAGCATGAATAGGTGTTTTCTTCCCTTGAAATAGTCCCATAAAGTATCCTAGGAACCTTGCTCTTTTTGCCCTTCACTTTGTTGGTTATGAGACTACTCCTTATCCTCTTCGCACTTCCTTTTATGATTCAATCTTCAACCAAATTGTAGAAGATGAGATGTCTGAAATTATGTGTTAAAGATGAAATGTGAGCTGCCTATTTATAGTAGTTTTCCTTTGTATATGAGCTGGCATGAGTGCATGTGAGCTGACATGTCCTTTCCATAATTTATATTATTCTTTTTGAAGCCAACTTGAGGAGGAGACATTTCATGGTCTTGGGGAGCTATTTAAACTTATCTATTGACTCAAATAAAATGTAGTATGCCCAAGAAGGGTCCTTCATACATGACATAGATTCAAATTGGCTTTTATGACTAGATGATAAATCCTAAAGGCTCTCAATGGGAGCCATCACTAAAAATAAAATTCCTTTCTCATGAAACTCGTGAGACAAGCATAATAATAATTTTATTTTTCTTCTTTTCATCAATTACATAAAATCACAATTACCCATGTCATTATGAAGACCGAACCTAGTTACTTTTCAACACTCCCTCTTAACTAAGGAGTTATTCATAATGGTACTTGGTCATTCTCAGTCTGAAGAACTTCTCATAATAAGAGTCAGATTGGTAACCCATATGTTTAGCATCATATCAACCAGCATTGTCACATAGCAAGGCCTTGACTAACATCTCTACCTCTCCACGAGATATGAGCACAATTTTGGCGAGACCAATGATGTATGGACACCCTCATCATTGTCTCTCTTGGAACATACCCCACCCAGGTTCTCAAGGTGTGTTCCACCAAGACTATTCTTATGTTGGATTCCCGGTCCTCAAAGAATATTGATCCTCAACAACTACTCTTATCTTGGATTCCCTAATACATCCTTATAGAACATCAGAAGCCAAATGTTTACCCAATCCTCCATTTTGTCTTCCCAAGTGAAGACAAGAATGATGTGTCTATCTCTCCCTCTTAATTGGGGAGGACATATATATTCCAATAAAGGAATGTACTCATTCCTACTGAATGAATAGACCTAAGCTCCCTCTTGGCTTAGGAATTTCCAAGTTTCTTCCAAGTAAGAAACTTGTTTCCAAGCTCCCTCTTAATTAGGGATCTACAACAGCTCCTCAGGTGGAGATGACGAGACAACCAGCTGCTTGAAGAACTCCTCTTCACGATGTCATGAACTTCTTTTCATTATCTAGGAGTCTTCATGTTTGGGACTTCTACATAGGGCACTGACCATTCATCACTTTCATTCATGAGTCAACCATGTCATCTTAGGAAAGTTATCCATCATTCCATATCTAGCCTTCCTTCATGCTATGCTTCTTTCTTCATGCCATGTTTACTTAATGATCTTTCATCCTACTACATGTGTATCGGTGGTGGAAGACATCCATAGATCTTCCCTCAGCAGCCCAGCATACACCCATCCATATATTTGTTCAAAAATAAAGGAATGAACATTAAAATCAACATTACCTTTGTGATGGTCTTTCATCATGACATATTTTAGTTTGCATCAACATCTTGCATACATATCAACACATCTCCCAAAAATATATATTGTCAAGGGTCTCTTTCTTTTTCAGACTCCATCAGAGTCTTCATATCTTCCATGGAGATATCCTAGTCAAATATTCTAGGACTTTCAGATGTTTATTTTGTTTACCATGGTTGCATATTCCATGTTATCTTCCTTCCTTTCTTCACACATTTCATTCGCAAGAGCTTCCAATCAAAGTTCCTCAATTGTAGTTAACCACCTCATGCTTCATAAGAGGACATATTATGTTGGTTTCATCTAGTGAATGTGTGACCCATGAATTCCTACATCCCTTTGAGGGAGGAAATCCTTTCTTTTGATCATGCTCTTAAGATAAAGCATTGGTTCATGATACTTGCGACCATATGACATGATTTCCACAATATCAAATGTAAGCATACATACCTCATTTTTCCTTTGTGTCATCCAGACTTCCTGCAACAGTTTCCTCGATTGAAAGAGATTTCAATCCCTTGATCTGCTTCACTTTCATGTCATCATCCCATGAATTCCACAAGATTGGAATTCTTGATGAAAAACTTACTTTTCCTCATGATCAGTGAACCTTTTAATGAAGATTTCATCTAAGAATCTTGAGGATCTAAAGTATCTCCATCAACAGATGTTTCATTTTGACAGATGGATGATGAACCTTGTACTAGATGACCTTTCCACTTATGTTCCCAATGAGATTCCCAAGAGCTATATCCTTGAATTTTAAACCCTCTTTCGTGCTTCTCTATGATGATGTCCCGAGCTCTTTCTTTCAATGCTTCTATGATGCCTTAATGCATCCCATTTAGTGAATCATGATAGCCATATCTTACAATCGAAGACTTAGGAATTTGAGAAGAACTTAGGTGAGGAAGTTTATCTCAGTAATAGATATATCTTACTTCCTCATTCTTGGACTTCTTCTTTTTAGCTTCCTATACTTCTTTGGTGATATGGGCTTCTTCTCTTCCTCTTTTGTTGTCTTTCTTGACCTTAGGACAATCTCTTTTGTGGTGCCCATATTCCTGACACCCGTAGCATTGAATCTTAGACATGTCCCTTTTCTTTTTCCAAGAACCAGACTTTCCAAATCTTCCTTTTCTTCTTATCATTATAGCATAAGCTTTACTTTGCTCACCTGCTCCCACATCAAATTTGGCCTTTTATCTAGATTCTTCAATCTTGCACAGTGACCATAGATCCTGGAATGGAGTAGCTTCTTTCTTCGCATAAATACCTGAAGTAAAGTTACCCCACTCCTCCGATAGTGCATTTAATACAACTATAGTCATTTCACTATCAGACATGACTTCTCCCAGAACTTCTAGTTGATCTCAAATCTCAAATATCCTCATAAAGTGTGAGGATATTCCATCTTCCCTAGACATCTTTAGCTTGTATATTTCTTGCCTTAATGAGATCACTTCTCCAGCAGTGCTTACGAAATACAACTCTACTAGTTTTTCATAGATTTCTTTTGAAGTTTCAAGTTTAGATACATATGGGGTGAGGGGATCCTCGATGGATTCTATGAGAATCCTTTGAACCCTAACTTCCCCTTTCATATACTTGGAAAGAGCTTGAGCATCTTCCTCTCCTGGTTTTATGATAGATCCTTTGACATGTTCCATCACCTCATTTTCAATGGGATTCAAATCTGCCCTTTTCTTCCATGCAAGAGATAGTTTGAAGCCCCAACCAATTTGTTGTGTTCCTTGCAAAAAGACACTTTGACGAATTTATATGTGGACATAAATATACTTACTTGATAGTATGCTCCTTCTTGCTGCTTTCTTGATGTTGATGATGATATAGAGGATAGACAAATTCTCCTTAATGAAGGTAGTTTTCTTAAAGAATGATCCTTGATCCCACAGAGAGTGAGATGACACTACCTTTTCATCTAGCTTCCTTTGGATGAATAGTCCTCGAAACACTTTAACTTGAGTAGATGTAGGGTTTTGGCCTTCTTCCTTTTAATGGCTATTCTAATACTTTTTGTAGACTTCTTTGATCTAGGGTTTTGACTTCAAGATGATCTTAGCTTTGATGCCTTCCTTGAGTGGCCCTTGATAAGATTCCCTTCCTTGACTTAGTCACCTTTGCTCTGATACCATGTTGAGAAATCAAGGGCATAGTAATTATGTGATTTCTTTTCTATTAGTAATTTCTTGTGAGTGATTTTTACTCTTTTAGATCAAGATCTTCTTTTACTTAGGTTATTAGTTTTCTTCTTCATCAAAGAACTACCAATGCATAAACCATAAAGAGACAATAGACACAAAATATAGGCTATCAGCCAAGGCCAAAACCTCTCACTCTTTCAGAGGAAAACCCAAAAAAATTCTTCTTCTTATAGAGATTCCAATTGACGAATACCAAGACTAAGACCCTTGACCTATCTGCCACTCCAAGACCAAGACACATGACCCTTAGTCAACGACAGTCAAACTTCTTCTCCTTCCTCCTTCTAAACTTCTTCTTCAACCTTGGCTTGCTTTAGACTTTCATCCTTCTTCCACTTCAGCTCCCTAGGAGGATTGAACCACTGTTGCAACAAACTTCTCCTCTCCTCGGCCTTCACTACTACAATATATTAACTTCCGGTCTTCTTCCACTTCAACTCTTTAGGAGGACTGCAACAATGCTGCAACAAACTTCTCCTCTCATCGGCCTTCACTAATGCAATATATTTATTTTCATCCCTACTATTGTAACATACTTCTAGCATGGATAAGTGTTTTCTACCCTTGAAATAGTCCCATAAAGTGTGCTAGTAACCTCGCTCTTCTTTCCCTTATCTTTGCTAGTTATGAGACTACTCCTTATCCTCTTCTCACTTCCTTTTCTAATTCAACCTTCAACCGAATTGCAGAAGATGGGATATCTGAAATTATGTGTCAAAGATGAAATGTGAGCTGCATATTTATAGTAGTTTTCTTCTATAAATGAGTTGACATGAGTGCATGTGAGCCGACATGTCCTTTGGGGAATTTATATTATTCTTTTTGAAGCCGACTTGAGGAGGAGGCTTTGCTTGGTCTTGGAGGGATATTTATACTTATCTAATGACTAATATAAAATGTAGTATGCTCAAAAAGGTTCATACATGACATATACTCAAATTGACTTTTATGACTAGATGACAAATCCTAAAGGCTCTCAATGGGAGCCATCACTAAAAATAAAATTCCTTGGTCGTGAAACCCATGAGACAAGCATAATAATAATTTTATATTTATTCTTTTCATCAATTACATAAAATCACAATTACACATGTCAACATGAAGACCGCACCTAGTTACTTTTCAACACTGTGTGATGTACATAAAGTTCAAACCTCCCACCTGTGATGATAGAGTCTTGATATCCATTGTATTGATCTTGGAGATCAAGTAGTTGATGATGGAAACTTCCCCCTAATTGAGAGGGAGCTCCTCCCTGGTTGAGAGGGAGCGACGGATATAGTTCTCTACTTCATGTGTCATGCACTAGACCAAGAATAACAACTGTGAAAAGGGGTTATGGGGTCTGGAGGATCAGATAAGCATCTAAGACTGATACTCCTTGAGGATTTGGAATCTAAGATAGGAAGTAGTCTAGTGACCGACACTGTACAGATCTGATAGGGTATCGAAGACAAGAGTGGTCAAAGAGGAATGATATTCTTTGAGGATTGGGGATCCAATAAAAGAATAGCCCTAGAAGGGCATACCTTGTAAGCATTTGGATAATGTATGTGCCTTAAGAGGTAGTGTGGTGTCTGACGTAAATCCTCTTAGCATTGTGCAATGATATATTGAGAGATGGATATTGTTAGTAAAGGTATTGCTATGTTGACAATGTTGGTTGTATATTGATCATAATGTTGATGGTCAAGATGGCTTACCAATCCACCTATTCTTATGAGAATAATTCAATGAAAACATTGTCCTTTTACCTTTGGTCAATTATGAATACCTTCCTAGTTAAGAGGGAGTGTTGAAATGTAACTAGTGTCAGTGTTCATAATTGTATATGAGTCATGACTTGATTATAGTTGTATTTGTCAAAAGGAAAAAGAGAAAGAAACATACTTTTGTCAAAAAAATGTATTTATGTTTCTTGCCCATTATAGGTCAAACACCCATTGTGTGCTTTAGGATTTGATGGGTCATGTCAAAATTTCAAATTTGTAATGTAATAGGCCACTTTTGGCTCAAGAAACAAGAAAAGAAAAATTATATTTTGTAAATATGAGTCTAGATCCCACCAAAATACGAGTCAGCCAACCCTACAAGTAGGCTTATAAGAGGCTTAATCTAGCCCTCAAGAACCCTATAAAAGGAGGAGATCGACCTCATTTGGAGACACACATCAAGCAACAAGTTTTTGATCTAATCTAGAACAAGAAAGAGGATTGAAATAACTAGAAAGAAGCAACGAAGAAAATAAGGAGAAATTATTTTTTTTGGCATCTCTACAAGGTCACATGTTTGAGTTTCTTGGAGGAAACTAGGGTTTCCTCAAGGCTAGGTTTGCATAGAACTGACTGGTGGTTGGCTGGCTTATCTTTTGGTGGTTGGTCTTGGGTCCAGGTCTTGGAGGTCTTCATTGAATCGATTCTATACGAAGGAGTTTCTAGGTTTTCCCCTTGTGGGTTTTCCCTAGCTTGGAGCCTATTTATGGTGTTCTTTGTTTGCATTGTGATCTTCTTTTCGGAATTTCTCTTGATTATTAACTGAACACTATAATAATAATGATGAGATAATTTAATCACAAGAAAGTGTCAAATTTAAAGAGAAATCAATTAAAGAACCCTAACTACTATTTATCCCTAGATTTCTCAACACGTGTTTGGCTTTTTCCCACATGCTAAATTTTCACATCCCAACCATCTTTACCATTTTGTGGTACATTTCCTGTTGTAAGTGGCCAAATTATGCTTTTAATTTTTTTTTTAGTTTCATCAACCTCTGGGGCATCCCTCTAGGCCTGATCTAAAGTGTGGACAAGGGGAGGCAGAGACTAACACCCTGTGGACCCAATGGAAAAATGCGGACCCAAATGGGAAAAGTGTGAAAAGGGGTTACAATGTGTGGAGGGGAGTGAGATATATGGTGTTGGGAAGCGGTACCACACAACCAAAATTAGGGCTTCCCATGTAGTGTCATTCCTAAAGCTAGTAGCCAATTTTGATTACACTAAAGACTTTATAATCTATTCTTTTGCTTCCAAGGATAATATCATTGGCATACTCATGCAAAAGGATAATGAAGGAAACAACCGACCAATAACATTCATGAGTAAACCACTTCAAGATGTTGAGGCAAGGTATACTATCACTGAGAAGCAAGCTTATGCCCTTATCAAGTCTCTCAAATATTTTAGAGTATATGTGAGGCACAACAAAATATATGCTTATGTTCCTTACCCCAATATGAAATATGTGTTATCACAAACTGAGTGCCTTGGGTCTAGAGGGAAATGGGTTATCCAAAATACAAGAATATGATAGACATTCACCCTAAGAAGATAATTAAGGGCCAAGGTTTGGCTGAAATATTGACCGAAGGAAATAACGAGGTTATCCAAGAAGGAGAGGAGAAAGTGTGTGCCACCACTATTGAACTAGAGAATGATGAATGGTATTCCGACATTGTTTACTATTTGCACAACTAATCTGCTCCTCCCCACTTGGTTGATTGCAAAATAAGAACTCTTAGGTTGAAGGCAACAAAATATTTCTTGACTCAAGAAGGCCTTGGTTGGATGAGCTCTGATGGGGTGATTCTCCGATATGTAAGTAAAGAGGAA
>Ga0068627_1000095_pt1 | contig 14544 bp, 15 predicted proteins | sample InSIn1gowninarea_FD_77430 | JGI IMG/M metagenome (GOLD analysis project Ga0068627, IMG submission 77430) | Clean room microbial communities from NASA Spacecraft Assembly Facility at Jet Propulsion Laboratory, Pasadena, California, USA -... ... | reverse complement strand
TTTTTAAAAAATTTCGCCATCGCAATTTGTGCAAGCTCCTTTCCATCACCAAAAATCCCAAACTTAGCTTTACCTGTAAGCACTTCACGCCTTCCTAACAAACTAGCTTCACGACTTGTAACTGCCACCTTATAATCGTTCAGCACTTCCTGCCTGAAACGGTCATAAGATATTACTTCATCACCTGCATCTATGCTTATTTGATGATCTTCCATACAGCAAAATTAACTTTAATGACGATGCAATTAAACTTTGTTAAAAAGTACACGTCAATAAACTATTGTAAAATAAGAAAGTCGAAATTCCGTTTTATTTCTACTTTTTACCCATTAATAAAAACTTAAAAACAGGAATAGTGCGAAAGTAGGTACTATTATTTCTTGTCAAAAACAATAACTTTACAATCTCAAAAATCATTTCTCAAATGAAAAAAATTACACTTTTCTTAAGCAGCTTATTTGTTGCGGCCCTTGTGAATGCACAGACTCCATCAACAACGCAAACAGCAACACCGGCTACAGAACAAAAGGCTGACATTTCGAAAGTTTTGGAATTCAAAGAAGAAAATCATGATTTTGGCAAAATCCCTTATGGTAAGCCAGTTGAATTTGATGTAGCTATCAAAAATCTAAGCAGTGACTCAGTGAAAGTTGAAAATGTAAAGGTTGGTTGTGGTTGCACTACTCCTAAGTATGAGCAAGGAAAGGCTTACGCTCCAGGCGAAACATTCAAAGTAACATTAGGTTTCAGTGGTTATGCTGATGGTCCTTTCGAAAAATATGTTGATATATTTTTCAACAACGGTTTGAGCAAGCAAATTAAGTTTCATGGTACAGGTTACAAAGTAGCTGAGACTCCGGCTCCGGCAAATGGCGCAACTCAAAAATTAAAATCAGGTAAGTAATAATTTTTAACAATAACACAAAGGTTGTCACCCACAACCTTTTTTAATGTAACAAACATCCAACATGAAAAAGATCGTTTTTTTATTGATCGCAGTTCTTAGCATCGCTACTGTATTTGCACAAGCAAATCCTGCAACTAAGGCACCTATTGAGTTTAAAGAAGCAAAACACTCTTTTGGTAAAATCAAACAAGGTACTCCTGTAACCTACACGTTCGCTTTTAAGAATACATCGGCTACGCCTGTTGTAATCGAAAGCGCAACTGCACAGTGTGGATGTACAACTCCTGAATATCCAAAAGGTGTTGTGGCAAAAGGTGCTTCTGAAAAAATTAAAGTTACCTACAACGCTGCAGCGATGGGTTCTTTTACAAAGCAAGTAACTATCAGGGTTGCAAAATTTGCTGACCCAATTATCTTGACTATTGATGGTGAAGTTGTTGAGGCGGCAGCTGCTACTACAACAAAGCACTAGTTTTTGAATAATATTCTTTAAGCCGCCTATACCTAGGCGGCTTTTTTTATTGCAGGCTGTAGCTAACAGTTTACCTTCCGATTATCTTTGCTCAATGTTAGCAATAAGTCAACGCGGCCAGTTGATGCCGTCTTCACCTATCAGAAAGCTGGTACCATACGCTGAAACAGCAAAGAAAAAAGGCATCCATGTTTATCATCTCAATATTGGCCAACCTGATATAGAAACACCGAAAATGGTGTTAGATGCTGTAAGGCATAGCGATTTTACCATTTTAGAATATAGCCATAGTGCAGGCAATGAAAGCTATCGTAGAAAGTTGGTGCAGTATTACGCAGGTGTTGGCATCAATGTTAACTTCAACGAAATTATTATAACAACCGGCGGAAGCGAGGCTATTTTATTCGGCTTTATGACTTGCCTTGATGCCGGAGATGAAGTAATTATACCTGAGCCTTTTTATGCAAACTATAACGGCTTCGCAGTTGAAGCCGGTGTCAATGTTGTACCTATTACATCTCATATAGAAAATAGTTTTGCCCTGCCTCCTATCGAAGATTTTGAGAAAGTCATTACACCGAAAACGAAGGCGATTGTAATTTGCAATCCTAACAACCCTACCGGCTATTCTTATAGTCGTGCGGAGATGGAACAGTTGAAAGACCTGGTCAAAAAGCACAACCTTTATCTTTTTTCGGATGAAGCTTATCGGGAATTTACCTATGAAGAAAAACAGGTAAGTGCAATGCACCTTGATGGTGTTGATGATAACGTGATTATAATGGATACCATCAGTAAAAGGTATAGTGCTTGTGGCGGCCGTATCGGTGCTTTTGTTACCAAGAACAAAGCTGTGTTGGAAGCAACGATGAAGTTTGCACAGGCAAGGCTTAGTCCTCCTGGATTTGCACAAATTGCAGGCGAAGCTGCGATCGATTTACCTGCCGACTATTTTAATACTACCAAGGAAGAATACAGAAGCCGACGGGATTTAATAGTCAGAAGATTGAATGAAATGGATGGAGTGTTTTGTCCGAATCCCGGTGGAGCGTTTTATGCGATGGCAAAGCTGCCTATCGACGACAGCGACAACTTTTGTCAATGGCTACTTGAAAGCTTTGAGTACGGCGGCGCTACGCTAATGCTTGCACCTGCGACCGGCTTTTATGGCACTCCGGGTTTAGGAAAGCAGGAGGTCAGGCTGGCTTATGTACTTAACCTCTCTGCTATCAATGCTGCAATGGATTGTTTAAAAGTTGCTTTAAAGCAATACCCGGGGAGAACCGATTAAATCAATTGTAATAATTTATTCAGGTTAAGTTCTGGTATGTAGCAGGATGGCTAATTGAATTTGTTGAAATTGTGAGTTTCTGTGATCTATCGCCTACATTGTTACATTCTTTGCCCTTCCCAGTAAAGAGAACGAAAATTAAATTCTGCTAATTATTTGAAATAGTAAAAGCTCTTTGACATCGAAGTTCAGTGCTTTTACATTCAGAAGATTTATGCGCTTGCTGTTATTGGCATTTTCCACTTTACCAATCGACGCTACTTTGTTTGACAGCTCTGTTGTTGCATCAGCATCAGTTTTTTGTTTATCAATTCTTGATGTTTCCCTTTCTTCTTGTTGACCGTTCTTGCTACCTTCTTTCAACTCGCCCCTGTTCTTTAAAACAACCGACATATTACCTGCCACAGGAAATGAGTCTATGACAACAACAGCGCCATCAACAACGAGGCTATTAAATGCGGGGATTGCGACGCTTACATGTATAGCATTCCAGTTACGCTCATCATCCCTGGCCGGCGTTTTATCCAATGCAATGTATTGAATAACCAACGTGTCGTTATTGTTTGATACAACCACACTATCATTACCAAAATCTTTATAGTAATTAAACTTCATCTCACTTGACTGGCGTAACACGCAAGTCAGGTATTCGGGATTTGGCGATACAATCTTAACTACTTTGAATGCAGCAAACGTTCCCACGGTTACTTTACCGTTACGGTAGTTGTCAAATTTTTCAATAGTATAAATTCCTTTTTTCATCTTGTCCTTAATGTTGAATGCCAATAGTAGAGGAACTGTAAAAACAACGATTAAAAGGCAGAGTAGTATTTTATTACTTGTTTTCATAAACGATAATATTAGTTGTTATAAGCAGCAGCAAATTGCTTTTTAAATTTTTCAAATCTTGTTGCAAGATCCTCAGGTTCCAGCCCTAACATGTTCATAATACGAAACACTGTTGGAAGTTCTTTTTCTAAAAACTCGGTTTTTCGATAAGCAATTGCATTTTTAAAAGCCTGACCAGTGATAAAATACCCAATACCTCTTTTGTCATTTATGATCTCCTGCTGCTTTAAGAAATCATATGTACGCATAACGGTATTTGGATTCACTTCGAGTTGCATCGCCAGTTCTCTTACACTCGGTACTTTGTCTTCCGGCTTCCATTCCTTCAACAAAATCTTCTCACATATATAATCTGCTATCTGCAGATATATCGCCTGTCCATTATTATGAAATTGCATAAATCCTGTTTGTAATTGAATTATAAATTTTGTGCTAGGGCTTATATCTCCTTTTCTTTCAACCGAAACCACGCCACTACCCAAAACAAAGGAGCCCATGCAAACTGTACAAGGTATTTCAACATGTTTGATATTGTTGGAGAAACGGAATACAATAGGTATCCGTCTTTAACATCGTCCCTTCTTTGATGTAAAGCGGTGAAGTCCCATGAATTGTGCTCCAACATGCCGTTCTGTATGCGGGTTATAAAATAGCCGAACGCGAAAATAACAAGCGCTCCTGCTACAGTAGTTAGCACGAATGTAAACCGGGAAAAGTATACGGCACCTAACAAGTAAAATGCCTGTATAGCAAAATAGGCGTATATAAAGTTAGGCAGCACTTCACCAAACCCATGCTCGTAATCGGTCAGCCTTGTAAATGACACATAAGGCTTTTCTTTTATCATCCCTTCAATAAATAAAATAGAGAGACTTTTAATACTAAAAAAGCAAAGGCAATAGACCGCGGTGAAAAGAACGGTTGTAAAGAAAATGGTACAAACAAGTTTTTCAAGGTGCGTTGCCGGTAAAGAAAGCCAATACACTCCCTTGTCCTTGCTGTCAAGCATATTAAAGGCCATGCTCGCAAATATTGACCCGCTTATAAACAAGCCAAAAATAAAAATCAACCACATTCCCTCTTCCCGGTAGTTAGGACCACCAACGGCCAGCAAAAATGCGAAGACAAGCGCAAGCAGGCCAAACAAAGCAAGTGCAGAGAAAGTATACAACCTTGCATTTTCGAAAAGTTGTTTTGTAAGAAGTTTTCCAAGCCTGGAGAAACTAAATGATGCAGCCATAGAAAGTAGTTTGTTCGTTTGAAAATTTTGTTTGCTTAGAGTTGCTCAATGTATTGATTATTGAAGACTGCCCGTACTGACTCACCGTTTAATACAACAGCCTTGTAGAGCAATTCCAGGTCAAGTTTGGTATCATCTCCTTCGGTATTGGCAGCAACGATTGCAGTGCCTTGCAAAGAGGGCTCTTTATACAATGCTTCCCTAACCTCTTCGTGGTTGAATGATATTTTAAATTGTAGTTGCCGGTTAATTGCTTCGATTGTTTGATCAAACAAAATCTGGCCTTCATCAATTATGGTAATGCGGTCTATCAGGCTCTCAAGGTCTTTTACCTGGTGTGTACTGATGACAATACACTTTTGATCATTGATCGCACCGGCAATTACTTTCCTGAACTTACTTTTGCTCATAATGTCTAGCCCGTTTGTCGGTTCATCCATAAGTAACAAAGCAGTATTGCAAGCCAGTCCGAAACTTATCAATACCTTTTTCTTTTGTCCATAACTCATACTTTGAAGTGTGTTTTCCTGCGGAATTTCAAACTCGTTGAGGTATTGCCTGAATTGCTCCTGGTTGAAGTTTGGATAGAAAGAAGCGTTCAGCTTTACAAATTTTTGGACAGTCACGTCCGGCAGGTAAAACTCTTCGGCAACCATAAATACGTTTTGCAAAAATGCAGGTTGTCTTTTTCCTGGTTCAAAACCAAGTACCGAAACACTTCCCTGGTCTGGAAACAATAAACCTCCCATGTTTCTTAAAAGGGTGGATTTTCCGGTTCCGTTTTTTCCTAATAGGCCATAAATATGGCCGGCTTTTAAAGAGAGACTTAAACCGTTGAAGACTTTTCTTTTTTTGTAGCTGAAATGTAAATTCTGAATATTAATCATAAACAGTGCTTTAGTGTACTACTAACTTAGTACACTACAAATGTAACAGAAGTTTTTTACTAACAAAATTTATTTTACAAAGTTGAGAATATCATTATGAAAATTTTTCTGCCCATCGTACTTAAAGAACCTGGTAAAAGGGGAAAAATGGGTAAAACCAAATGCGTAATTTTGAAGGGGCTGACAAAACAATTTTTAAACCAATAGAATGAAAGTGAGAATCACAGAAGTCGTAGATATGTTGGAACAATTAGCTCCATCATCTTACCAGGAGAGTTATGATAATGCCGGGTTAATTACAGGTGATAGTTCGCTTGATTGCACTGGAATTGTCTGCACTTTAGATGCAACTGAAGCTGTTATTTTAGAGGCAAAGGAAAGAGGCTGTAACCTGGTCGTTGCCCACCACCCTATTGTTTTTAGCGGTTTAAAAAAGATCACCGGAAAAAATTATGTTGAACGAACAATTATTACAGCTATAAAAAATGACATTGCCGTTTATGCCATTCACACTAACCTCGATAATCTTTTAAGCGGTGTAAACGGTCGAATGGCAGACATGTTAGGATTGGTTAATAGAAAAGTGCTGCTACATCGTCAGAACAACCTGATGAAACTAATTGTGTTTGCACCTGTGAAAGAAGCCGAAAAAGTAAGAGAAGCTATCTTTGACGCAGGCGGCGGACACATTGGTAATTACAGCGAATGCAGTTTTATCATTCAAGGCAAGAGTACGTTTAAGCCCGGTACTGAAACCAATCCACACACCGGTGAAGTAGGCAAACGGGAAACGACCAATGAAGAAAAGATAGAAATCATCTTTCCGGTTTACCTAAAAGAAAAATTGATAAACGCGATGACGGAAGCTCATCCGTACGAAGAAGTTGCTTACGACCTGATCGCATTGAGCAACTATTTCCAGGAGGTTGGCAGCGGGCTTATTGGTGAGCTTTCTGAGTCAATGGACGAAACGGAGTTCTTAGCATTGGTCAAAAAACAATTCAACCTGGAGATAGTAAGACACACACCGTTGCTCAACAAAAAAGTTAAAAAGGTGGCGTTATGTGGCGGAGCAGGCAGCTTTTTGATCAAAAATGCACTATCCGCTGGAGCCGATTTTTATATTACTGCAGATGTGAAGTACCACGAATTCTTTGATGCTGAAGGTCGTATGGTTATCGCAGATATTGGTCACTGGGAAAGTGAACAGTTTACTATTGACCTTTTATATGATTTTTTACACACAAAATATCCTACATTTGCCGTCTTAAAAAGTAAGGTAAGAACAAATCCTGTCTTTTATTTTGTTTAAGAGGTGGTAAGCAGCGGAGCTAATCCGCTTTGACAAAAGCTTCAAAAGTGAACTGAAAGATGAACGTAATGCGACGCAACGATGATAAAACAAAGTTGTGAAGTTTGTATCAAAGCAACCTTGTTTTCGACACCTTAATTAATAAAAAAATATTTAAACATAAATATGGCTACTGTTAAAGACTTTTCTGTGGAAGAAAAACTAACCGCCCTGGTTAAGTTACAAAAGGTTGATTCAAAATTAGACGAGATTGGAATTTTGAAAGGTGAGCTACCAATGGAAGTGAGCGATTTGGAAGATGAAATCCAGGGACTGCATGCTCGTCAAACGAGGATTGAAGAAGAAATTAATGGCATTTCTGACTTCATTGAAAAGAAGAAAGAGATTATAAAAGACTCGGATGCGCTGATAAAAAAATACGAGAAGCAAAGTGAGAATGTAAAGAACAATCGTGAGTTTGAGGCTATCAATAAGGAAATGGAAATGCAGAATCTTGAAGTCAAACTCGCTGAAAAACACATCAAAGACGCTAACGAAGAAATCGCTGAAAAAATTAAAGTACTCGATGTTGCAAAAAAACAAATTGCAAATAAAGAAGGTGTTTTAAATAATAAAAAAGGTGAACTGCAAAAGATCATCGCAGATACTGAAATTGAAGAGAATCAGTACAAAGCTTTGAGCGACCAGGCTCGTTCTGCACTTGATGAAAGACTGCTTTTTTCATATGATCGTATCCGTAATAATTACCGCAATGGTTTATCTGTTGTGCCTGTTATGAGAGACTCTTGTGGAGGATGTTTCAATGCAATACCACCGCAGAAACAAAGTGAGATAAAGCAACATAAAAAAATTATTGTTTGTGAAAACTGCGGAAGAATTTTAGTGGATGAAGACCTTCACCACAACGTAGAAACGAAATAATAATTTAGGTTATAGAATTGCGAAAAGGGTGCTCGAAAGGCACCCTTTTTCTATTGGTATTGTTTATCAGTTATCTTTAACGCCGATGAAGAAGTTATTTTTTTCTATAATTATTTGTTTGTTTTCGGTTGCTGCTTTTTCTCAAAAAGTTTATGATTTCAATACTACCTGCCGTGCTGCTTACAATGAAATTATTAAACTAAAGATCGATAGCGGCAAGCAGTTGATAGTTAAGGCAAGGCTACAAAATCCAAACAACCTGATACCTGATCTGCTGGAAGGCTACATTGATTTTTTTGTCCTGTTCTTCAATGAAGATCCTGCTGAGTACAGCATTAGAAAACCAAACTTTGACAAGAGACTTGACGCCTTTAATGACGGTCCGGATAATAGTCCATTTTATCGTTATTGTGTTGCGCTTACTTATATACAAAGGGCAGCAGTGAAGATAAAATTCGGTGAAAGATATAGTGCAGGTTGGGATTTTAAAAAAGCAAACTCTTACATCAAGGATAACAAAAGCAAGTTCCCGAGTTTTCAGCCCAACAACATGATCTATGGACCACTTGAAGTTGTGATTGGAACGGTGCCATCTGGTTATAAATGGGTGACCAGTTTGTTTGGTATGAAGGGTTCAATAAACGAAGGAATGCAGTTGATGAGGAACTTCATTAACAGCAATGACAGCTATGCAAAATTGTTTGCTAATGAAGCTATCTTCTACTACAGTTACCTGATGTTTTACATTGAAAACAAGCCTGAAGAAGTCTTTAGGTTGATCCAGTTAAAAAAGCTGGACTTAGTTAACAACCACCTATTCGCCTATCTGGCAGCCAACCTTGCCATTAACAGCAAGCAAACAGATTATGCTCTTAATGTGTTGCAAGCCCGCAATACTTCAGCTGAATACATGCCTACTGCAGCATGGGATTTTGAGTTGGGTTATATAAAACTTCACCAGTTACAACTGGATGAGGCTATTCAACATTTTCAAAAATTCATTGACACATTTAAGGGCAGTTTTTATGTAAAAGATGTGCTACAAAAATTGAGTTGGGCATACTACTTAAAAGGTAATAAAGCCGAGGCTGAAAGGTATCGCCTGTTAACTATCAGGAACGGTAAAACAGAAAGCGATGCAGATAAAACAGCTTACCGTGAAGCCAAAAAAATTGTATGGCCAAATGAAACCTTATTGAGAGCACGAATATTAAATGACGGAGGATATCAGAAGGAAGCGCTGGCAGTGCTTGCAGGTAAAACTGCAAATGATTTTACCAAGCCAGAGGAAGCGCTTGAATATGTTTATAGAATGGGCAGGATCTACGATGATATGGGAAAAGACGATGAGGCAATTAAATTTTACCAATCCGCTATAAAATTGGGTAAGGACCGACCGGAATATTATGCAGCAAGAGCAGCGGTTCAAATAGGCTTTATCTATGAAAAGCGGAACCAAAAATCGTTGGCAATTGCATCGTACGAGCAATGCTTAGACATGGGCGACCATGAATATAAAGACTCTCTTGACCAACGGGCAAAGTCAGGCATTGCAAGATGCAAAGGTGAATAGAGGAGGCAAAAACATCCGTCCTATTTAGCAGCAAGTGTGTACTCTCTTCTGCACTTTTTTCAAATTTTTCATTACATAAACCACATTTTTTTCCGGTTTGTTTCCGGCACTTTAGTCGTTTCGGCCTTCTTCTATATCTTTACCACATGCTCCGAAAATTGCACATACAGAACTACGCAATTATTGATGAGATCGAGATAGATTTCTCAGCAAACCTCAACGTTATCACTGGTGAAACGGGTGCCGGTAAAAGTATTTTGATGGGTGCCCTCAGCCTTATTTTAGGTGAACGTGCAGATACCGCAGCCCTTCAAAACAGGGAAAAAAAATGTGTTGTCGAAGGATATTTTTCGGTAGATGAAAAAGATGCAGTTGAATCATTTTTAACTAACAATGAACTTGACCGCGAAGACGAACTGGTGATACGGCGCGAAATATCTGCAAGTGGTAAATCCAGAGGGTTTATCAATGACACACCTGCAACTTTACAGCAGTTAAAAGAACTGGCATCACTACTCGTCGACCTTCACCAACAGTTTGATACGCTTGAACTAGGTGACAGTGATTTTCAAAGACAAGTGCTGGACGGACTTGCCGGCAATGCAACTTTACTTACTACATACCAGGCGTCTTACAAACAGTGGCAGCAACAAAGGGTCGAGTTGGACCAGTTGATAAAACAAAAGGAAACTTTTCAAAAAGAGTTTGATTACCATCAATACATTTTCAACGAGCTTGACCAATTGAATCTGAATGAGAATGAACTGGAGAATCTTGAAAATGAACTGAAGCTATTAAGCAATTCAGAAGGCATCAAAACAGCTTTATCAAAAGTCTATTTTGAACTGAAGGAAAGCGAACAACCGATCGTTCAACAACTGAAATTACTGGCAAATCAACTACAGGTTTTTGCTGACTACCAACCTGACTTGCCCGACTTGGTAAAGCGAATTCAAAGCACTCAAATAGAGCTACAGGATATAGCTGGCGAAATCGACTCACTAAATGACCAGGTGCATTTTGACCAGCAACGAATCGACCAGGTAAATGAAAGACTTTCTGCCGGCTACAAGATGCTGAAGAAACACGGTGTACAAACAACCAATGAATTGACAGCTATCAAAGATGAACTTTCAGATAAACTACAAACGGTTCTTAATATTGATGAAACAATTACATCAAAAGAGCAGCAGGTAAAATTATTACTACAAAAAGCGGAAGAGACTGCAGCTACAATTTCAACAGGTCGAAAAAAACAGGTACCGGCATTGGAGCAAAAAGTAAACGCTTTACTAATGCAGGTTGGAATGCCGAATGCACGGTTGAAAGTACAGGTAGAAAAAGGTTCGTTACAACTGTTTGGATCTGACGTCATCGAATTTCTTTTTGATGCCAACAAAAGCAATCGTTTTGAGCCGATTAGGAAAGTCGCTAGTGGCGGAGAACTAAGTCGTCTTATGTTATGCATTAAATCTTTGGTTGCACAATCTGTCGACCTTCCAACGATGATATTTGATGAAATTGACACGGGCATTTCGGGTGAAGCTGCCAGGCAGGTGGGTTTCATTATGAAAGACCTTTCTAAGTCCCGGCAAATCATTACCATCACTCACCAGCCACAGATGGCAGGAAAAGCAGATGCTCACTTTTTCGTTTACAAACAAATCAAAGGCGAGGCCATCAAGACCAATATCAGGCTGTTATCGCAGGATGAAAGAATTACTGCCATTGCCCAGATGCTTAGCGGAGAAAAGCCAACTGCAGCAGCGTTAGAAAATGCAAGAGAAATGGTAATGAACTAAAGCTTGCATTGCTGTTCTATAAGTTACCAATTTTAGCATACTACTCTTCAACTTCAAATCAATCTTCAGCCATCAAAACTACCAACCAATTTTTATAAATGAAACACATACCGCATTGGCAATGGTTCGTTCTGTTATATTTAATTGTTGTCGGTACACCCGTTTTCCTGGTCCACTTTTATCTAAAAAAAAGAGCTTATGCTAACCGCACCTTCGGTAATTTATTATTCTATTTTGTCGGTGTAATTGCGACTGGTTATATCATGCATTCGGCATGCGTCTGGCTTTATTTTACATTCTTTTTCAAGATTAGAAATTGAATTTCTATTTTTACCACCCGTAATCAAAAAATTAAACCAACTGATAATGGCATACAACTTACTGAAGGGAAAGAAAGGTATCATCTTTGGTGCTCTCAACGATCAATCTATAGCCTGGAAAATTGCACAGAAATGCTATGAAGAAGGTGCAGAGATTGTGCTTACAAACGCACCTATCGCACTTCGCATGGGTGAGATAAATAATCTTTCAGCAGCTTGTGGTAATGCGCCTGTCATTCCCGCCGATGTTACAAGTAACGACGATTTGAAAAACTTACTCGAAAAAAGCATAGAGCATTTCGGTGGTAAAGTTGACTTCATTTTGCATAGCGTTGGTATGAGCATGAACATGCGAAAAAACAACCATTATACTGGTTTAAACTACGATTTCACACACAAAACTTTTGACATTTCCGCCATCAGTTTTCACCGTGTTTTGCAGTTGGCTTACCAGATGGATGCTATCAGCGAATGGGGAAGTGTTGTCGCACTTACATACATTGCTGCACAACGCGTTTTTCCTGATTACAACGAAATGGCCGATGCCAAAGCGTTGCTCGAAAGCATCGCAAGAAGCTTTGGTTACCAGTACGCAAAAAAGAATAAGGTTCGTATTAATACCGTCAGCCAATCGCCTACACGTACCACTGCCGGCAGTGGCGTAAAAGGTTTTGACGGCTTCATCGCATTTGCAGAAAAAATGAGTCCTTTGGGCAATGCTACTGCCGAAGATTGTGCTAATTACTGTGTCACTTTATTTAGCGATCTTACAAAAATGGTTACCATGCAAAACCTATTTCACGACGGAGGCTTTAGCTTCACCGGTGTGACTGCTGAAGTAATTGAGCAAATGGGAAAAGAATAATTCGGGAATAATCATTCAAAGAATTGTTGAATACCAAACATCCGTTATAAATGCTACTTCCGTTGCGTCGCACACTTCAGTTGTATTTTTTTAAGATGAACGTAAACAAAGATTTATAATAATCAAAAGCCTTGGAGAAGTCCAGGGCTTTGATCTAATAAGCTTACAGAACTGGCAAAAAAATTGTTTGCATTGCCTGCAACGACTAATTACACTACAACTAATTTAAAGGCTAATAAAAAACCATCCTAAAAGGATGGTTTTTTATTCTATTTCTTTCGTCCCTTTCGGGTCCGACTTTTAATATTCGTCTTCGTTAAACATAAAGTCGTCCTGGCTTGGGTAATCTGGCCAAATGTCTTCAATACTTTCGTACACTTCGCCTTCGTCATCAAGCTCCTGCAGGTTTTCAACTACTTCAATAGGTGCACCGGAGCGGATCGAATAATCAATAAGTTCGTCCTTAGTTGCTGGCCATGGTGCTTCTTCAAGATAGCTGGCTAATTCAAGTGTCCAAAACATCTTCGGTGTATTTAAATTTTTGCAAATGTAGGGGTATAAATGATATAACCAAATCAAGGTTTTACTAAAGGCAGTTTTAATAAAATTTTTGTTAAATGCACTACCCTTTCTATCTAACCTGTAGGTTTGTAGATTATTGATAATCTTTTAGATAAGGGAGTTGCATGCTCACAGCAAAAAATATTCAAAAAAAATACGGCACACTGGAAGTCTTGAAAGGAGTTGACTTAACGATTAACAAAGGTGAAATTGTAAGCATTGTCGGCTCTTCCGGCGCAGGAAAAAGTACGCTACTTCACATCTTAGGAACCTTAGACAATGCTGATGGCGGTGAAATATATTTGGAGAATAACCGCATAGATACACTGAAAGGCAAACAACTGGCTAAATTCAGAAATGATCATATCGGTTTTGTATTCCAGTTTCATCACTTACTTCCCGAATTCAATGCCCTTGAAAACGTATGCATTCCTGCCTGGATTGCAGGCAGAAAAAAGAAAGAAGTAACAGACAAGGCGGTTCAATTATTAGAGACGTTACACCTGCAAGGTCGCCTCGAAAACAAACCTCAACAACTAAGCGGCGGAGAACAACAGCGTGTCGCTATAGCAAGAGCCTTAATCAATAATCCCCAGATAATTTTTGCAGACGAACCTACGGGTAATCTTGATAGTAAAAATGCAAAAGAATTACATGAACTTTTTATCCAGCTTCGTACGCAGTTCAACCAAACATTTTTAATCGTAACCCACAACGAAGAACTGGCCGAAATGAGCGACCGCACAATTCACATGAAAGATGGGAAGATTGAAACACCGCTTAATCAAGAAGTAGGATAAACATTGGGAAGTCTATATATCAGTCTAACCTTGCAACTACATTCGCACTCTCGCCTTCCACGTTATTTCAGGCACATTTAAGAGGTGACCGATATACCGGGCAAGTACAAACAAATAATCGCTCAACCGGTTGAGGTATTTAATAACGAGCGGCTCAACAAACGTTTGGTGCTCTTTCATACTTACACACAACCTTTCAGCACGGCGACAGGCGCAACGGGCAATATGAGCAGTTGAGACAGCAACATGTCCACCGGGTAAAATAAAGTTTTTCATAACCGGCAAGACATCATTCATCTTGTCTATTTCATTTTCAAGTAGCTGTATATCCTCTTCATGTAAGTCCGGGATTTTCATCAGCGGCTCCTTATCTGGGTCGCAGGCAAGGGAGGAACCAATGGTAAATAAGCGGTCCTGAATTTCTTTTATGGTCACTTTAGAAGCCTCATCAGAAAGGTAATCACTTACAAGTCCGATATAAGAGTTTAGCTCATCAACAGTGCCATAACTTTCAATTCTTAAGTCGCTCTTCGCGACTTTTGTTCCTCCAATCAGCGAAGTTTTCCCCAGGTCACCTGTCTTTGTATATATCTTGATTGCCATTAATAATAAGTCTTCAAATGCTTAATTCAAAAAAGTTACTTTATGGGCACACAGGCAATTCCTGTTTTAAAAGGAATTGACCTTGATATTTTAAAGAATGAATACGTTGCGCTGATGGGCCCTTCCGGATCAGGAAAGAGC
>Ga0068627_1000094_pt1 | contig 14545 bp, 12 predicted proteins | sample InSIn1gowninarea_FD_77430 | JGI IMG/M metagenome (GOLD analysis project Ga0068627, IMG submission 77430) | Clean room microbial communities from NASA Spacecraft Assembly Facility at Jet Propulsion Laboratory, Pasadena, California, USA -... ... | reverse complement strand
GAAACAAGTTCCTATACCATTAACAAGTGGGGTAACCCAAGCAGAACCATTACATACAGCCTCCCATTAAATAAATTGATCATGAAAGCCCATATTTTTCATTACTTTGAAAGGAAAAGTATGCCGAACATTATAAAATGCATTTTCCATTTAAAGTGTTATAACCATGCCCTGGTTAACCCTTCACCAACTAGAATCAATTTCCTCCTAGATCATAATTACATTCTCAAATATTTTTCTCCATAGGAAAAAAAGATGATTTTTAGAGATGATGAGTAGAACAATTTTCTTTTAGTCACATTTCCAAGAGCATAGATATAATATTGTAATAGAAGTTAAAAAGAAATATTCGTGAGAACCTGGCGAAAAAAGGAAGTATTTCTCTCTTTGGAGGTGAGAGCTAAAAATGAAGAATTTATTCTTCCCCCCCATATAGAGCTAATTGAGAAGATAGATTATCATTATAACCAACTCCTTGTGAATTAAATCCTATAAATGTTGATAAAAAAATGGAAGGAAAATCATCCTATCTTGGGGCTTTGTACAAGTGGAAAGAAACAAGAAGTTGATTTATTTCTATAACATGGGGGGACTATGAGAAGAAAATTCATCTCCTTTATAACTAGCTGAAGGAAATGTTCCAACATGAAGAGACCTTCTAAGTCATTTAATTTATCAAGGGCATGACAAAAATTACTCAAGTGAGCAGTTGGAGTCTCTTGACTTAACTGTTGATCAATAGTTGTCATCAATTTCAACCTAAAAAGTATGAGGGGCTACCCCGATCTTGCATGGGAATTTTGACTTGAAAAACTTCCCTATTATAATTCAAGGATATTCTATATTGATTCTACTCAGTAAGATCTTTCTGTTTATATATGGAATTCCACATGATTCTTCACGGTTTGAGAAATATTCATGCTTGAATTTAGTAACCCCAGCTAGTAGGCCAAAACCGTATGAGGTTGTGGAATGGCACTCATAATTCGTTGAGTTCATTGAATATTCAATAATTAATAGAAATATTGAGTTCATTTGATTTACAAGGAAGTGAAAAGCACACTTTGCGAACAAAGGCTCTAAGAATGAGATTCATTTCGCAAGACTAATAAAATGAAAATAGGAAGGGATGTACCATTTCATATTAATCAATATTCTCCTTTCTTCTATAGGGAACTTTTCTCTTGGTCTTGATTCACAATTATAGATCCTTTGAGACGGGTGAGATAAAAGTTTTGATTGCTACCTCCATCCACTCCTAGATAAAAGTCTTTCAAATTATCATCTTGGCATTGATGCCTCTTCTTTCTCATTAACTAGTTCCACTTGATCCTTTCTATAGTTCTCATCTTTGGTATCACTTTTTATTTCCAATTGAAAGCTTGCTATATAAATCAAGAGAAAGAAGTGCAATTTTCTCTTTCAAAATATTCTTTTGCTATAAATATTTATGTTGTTTGGAGTATTTATTAATTTTTTTTCTGTTTTTCAATTTTGGAACCTCAGTGGTATTGAATCTACTATGTGCATCATTTACTTGGAGGACTTAAGCGTTACAATTTATTTTTCATCCATTTGCACATGCAAGGATTTTATCCAACATACTATGATTGAACTTCTAAAAGAATATGGTGTGGAATATTTGGTAAATTTGTTGATTTAGTGAAAAAAAAATTAAATACATATTTGTTGTTGACAACTTGACCCTTGATATGTGTTATGATTCTCATTTAAGGTATTCCATAATCTCTCTTTCTCTCTATTGTTTATCATCAACATCAATTTATTCTATTTGAAGTCTGAAGGAAAACATGCCCAAGATTAGTTTGAAATTATGAAAGAAGTGTAGCAGTAGAGGATTAATATTATATTCATAAATCCAACTAACATGATTCTTTTGTGTGGCTTTGATCCTTGCCTAAAAAAAATATTTGGAACTAATCAAGTGTCAAACTACGACATAAATTATGTCATGATACCTTTGTAAAAATTAAAAATGTATCTTGTTATGAAATTAAACATTGTTGCCTAAGAAATTAATATTGTAAGCATCTAAGGTGTCTTTCATTTCAATTTTTAGAATTCAATTGTTGCTTCACGACACAATTTATTATAGTTTTTGCACATGATCTCATCCCAATTTACTCAAAATGGTCATAGACTAAGAAATGGTCGCTTATATGCACATTCCTCATGCTTTATAGTGATAAAAGTACTTCTGTAATTTTTTTGTGACACATATTACACTTTAAGTTTTCTTACATTATATATTGTAGATTTGATAGGTTGAGCTTCAATATCTGCATGCTTATGGATGGGTTAGTACAAGCATTAGACTAACACCATCTCCAATAACACATATCTCTATATAGGGGGTGAATTTTCTTGTAAGACTTGCTTCTTTCCATTCTTGTAAACTGAAATAGTGAATATTAATAGAATTTTTGTTACAATATAGGGGTAATTGCAAAAAAATTTATGAAGCATTGCATATAAAGTTTTATGGTGTCGTACTGAAAGTGGCCCATGCTTTGCAAAGCTGGTAAGGGTGATACTTGAAGGCATATTACTTTCACAATATGAGTCCTCTAACAAAGACTATTTTTGGATCACATATATCAGATAGCTTTTCAAGGAGCGAGAATATGTTCACCATAGGAAATCAACATGCTTTGGACCCACTAAAAACAATTAAGGGGTGCCTTAATTGTTATTGAAGGGAAGTTGTACTACTTCAGCATGAGGGGAGGCCTAAAACATTTGTTACTCTTTCTAGTGATGTAGACACCAAAACCTTTCACAAGTATGTGAAGGTGGGGTTATGTCTAGTTTTGAAGCCTTGAAGGATCTATCATGGATATACACTATTTGGTACAAATTTAAGCAATGGTCTGTGCCAAATTTTGATTGGAATTTTTTAATTTTTCCTTTCAGAATAATTATTTTAGTTCATGTGTTTTATGTTAAGGCACAAAGAATCTCAGCACCTTGAATTCATTAGGAATTTAGTTTTCTGAAGTCAGATGTTGTAAAATTTTAAGGAATATGCTCTTGAAAATGGGTGTTGTGAAACATGGCTGGCTAGAGTTTCAATCTAGAGGGAAAGTTATGAAACATTTTTAGTTTTAGTGAATGGTAATATTATTAACCGAGCTATTCAATATTTGATATGGGTGGGGTTCTGTTTATGCCCCTCATTTAATATTGTTTCAACATTTGGGTGAGGGTTTAGACCTTTCCATTTTGATTGAATTAATAATTTGAGGCTGTGTCGGTCTGCCCAAATTTTCCCTTGACATCAATTTAGCACCTGTGTTTTCTATCGAGGCATAAAGCAACTCAACACCTTGACTCAATTATCAGTGTAGTTTTGTGAAGTTAAATATTGTTATTTTTTAATATGTGCTCTTGAAAATGGGTCCTGCTAAACATGGTTGGTTGGAGCTTCAATATTGTAGAATAATTGTCAAATAGTTTTGGTTTTAGGTAAAAGTAAGGTTATTAATGGAGCTCTTCAATATTTGATATGACTGGGGTTTTTTTGAGGCCCTCCATTTCATATTGTTTGAGCATTTGGATGAGGGCTTATACCTTCCCATTTTGATTGAATTAATAATTTGAGGGCCTTTTGGCATGCCCAATTTTTTGCTAGACATCAATTAGCTTGATCTAATCTTGAAGTGCATAGCTCCCATATGAAATTAGGAGGCCCAAAAATCATGGCAACAAATGGTGTTGTTCATTTAACTATATTTGATGATTTATAAGGTGTCTCGACCATATTGAAGTGGCTTAGTTATATTTCTCCATATATAGGAGGACCTCTTATTATTGCAAAGCCTCTAGATCCTCCAAATAGATTAGTTGAATATGCTCATAGCATTGAAAATATTATTAAAAGAGTGCACTCATAGTCACCAAATATTCAACAACAAAAACTTCAAACAAGAAAGCAACATCATGTTATCTCTATTGGGATCTCTACTCAAATTACACACCAGATCACACATTTTTCACCTAACAATTTTGGAAAGTGAGATTTCAAAGCTAGGTTACATTCTCCTTCTTAGTATGTACATGTTTCTATGATCCAGTTCTTTTTATGCCTTGCATTTGAATAAACCAATTGAAATTTGACCCAATTATTTGCATCAGTTAGGTCAAAAGGGTCTTGGATGTGCCTGTGTTCATGTAACCAACCTCATTGGATGTCTCATCCATGAGATACATGAGTTTTAATCAATATTTTATAGTGTATAGTATTAAAATTTTCTCCTCTAGCCCACTAATGCCGATGGATGTACAATTCACTACCAGTAATGGAGGTGGTTTTCATGGGAATGGATTTTTACACATGGGAAGCTTAGAAGGGTTTCTAGGATCTATTGAGAAGATTCTTGTTACTAGGATAACAAAAAACTTGAATACAAAGTTTCCAAATAACCAAGGTATGGCATATTTTCTAAATATTTGAATTTCTTTGGAAGTTGAAATTTTATTTATGTGGATATTCAGAAGATGATTTTTATAGACAAAACTAACTATGTTGAGGTATCAATTTCGCTTAAACAAAGATTTTTTTGTCACACATTTTTTTCATCAAGTATGGATACTGTTATGAGTCCACCCTTCTAAAATACATGTAAGTTTTCATGGCATTTAAGATATGTATAACTTATTATTTTCTTGAATTATTGCAAGAGAATTTAATAATTTATGTTTGGGAAATATAAAAATTATATAGCACACCTTGCAGGTGAGAGAATAATTGTGCAACCTATCACTAAATGAATATATAAATGATACTGAGACAAGGTATAATGGCTTGCAATTTGGTTTCCTTAGGTAGAGGTGAAATAAAAAAGGATAAAGTTTGTAGAGTTAAAGATATGAGACAAAATAGGGAAATTTGGGCGATTATAAAATTGTCAGCTTCCATGAGAGGAGTTAATTGCTAGTTGTTAAGTTATCATTTTCAGAACTAGCAGTGTCTTTCCAAACAATCCAACTTTCCTAACACAATGGCTTCTTTGTTTACACAGGGTCTAGATGATTACATGCTCATGCGCCATCCAAAATAATGAACAAAGAACCACAGACTATAATTTGTGAAAAATGGTAGGAATAGAACCCCAAAATTCCATATGTAATTAATGGAAGAACCATACTTTTTCACTGTAGGCTAAATAAGAGTATTCATTGGGTTTAATTCCTAGAGAGAAATAAGTGTCTTCATAAGGTTGGGATATGGATAAAGAGAATTATGCTTTTAAGGTTACTTTTTGTAAATTATCAAATTTCATTGTTTCTCATTTGAGGAAGATCATCTTAAAATCCTTTTTATGCCTTATTTGTACAAATTTATTGTTTATCTATAACTATAAGAGAACTCTTGCAATGTTACATTAAAAATTCATGGTTCAATATATATATATATATATATATATATTAATTATGGAATTATCCCTGTATCCATCTTATCCATCTTGAAATGACTATATTCATGTGCTGAGTTGAATCTCTGTGTTGGTAATTTCATGTATGTGCATATCTTGCACCAAATTATCAACCTACAATTACTTTTTTGGTGGTTCAAAAATTTCATCATACCAGATTCTTTGCAAAGAACCATCCATATTGAAATGCTACAGATGAGTAGAAACATATTGCCGGATAAGAAGATAATTTTTATGGAATACAAAACTATTAATTGTCACATATTGTGTATGATAGTCTTGTATTCATCATAGTTATATTATAAGATTCATTTTATTTTACATAAGAGTTAGTGATTATGGTCCATTTTGATGATACACGATTCACTGTAGTTGACTCCAAAATTTTGCATCAAACAGAATTTGAATTTCACCTCGGTAATGATGTTGGTACTTAGGTACCATTGATATTACATTTTCCATTTGGTTGGATAAAAATTGATATATTATAAGCCTAAGATGTTATTATGTTTTCAAACTTCTCATAAATGAACATGTTAAATTGAAGAATAACTGGTATATGTTTTGATGTTTATAAGGAATTGGCAGATCTTCCCATTATCATGTTCTTTGGGATGAAAACAAATTAACAAATGATGGATTGTAGTCCCTAACCAACAATCTATGTTACATGTAGATAACCTATTTACAAAATATTATAACTCATTTTTAGTGTGTTTCTTATAAGTTTGTACTTTTACTTTTCTTATTGGTTTTTGATTTGTCATTTATGAGAAGGAAATGTTGGCAATACTACTTGCACTTAAGAATTGGCAACCCTACCTAATGGCAAGAATATTCAAGGTAAAAAAAGATCATGATAGCCTTAAATACTTTTTATAACAAAGATTATCCTCTGAAGAGAAAAAAAGGTGGGTCACAAAAATGTTGGGTTATGACCTTGAAATCATCTACAAAAAATGGAATCAAAATGTGGTGGCAGGTGCACTCTCAAGAAAGGATGGGGATGTGAAAGCATTGTTGTGCACCATTTCTATTATCGAACCAAATTGGATAAATGAAGCAAGGGAGGAATGTAAGAATGATGAGGAAGTGTGGGAACTTATTCAAAAGTTACAACAAGATTCCAATACATCTGATACATTTAGCTGGAAAAATGATTTTTTATGGTACAAATATCACTTAAACATCTGTAAGAATTCCAAAGTCAGGCAAAATATTCTTATGGAATTGCACACTTCTCCCTTAAGAGGGCACTCATGATTTTTAAAAACTTACCATAGGGTTAAGAAGAAATTTTTTGGGGATGGTCTTGAATAGGATATTCAAAATTTTGTGGCAGAATGTTTGGTTTGCCAATAAAATAAAATTAATACAATTAAGAACCTGGGTCTATTACAACCTTTATCCATTCCAAGCCAATGTTGGAAGGAGGTTTCAATGGATTTTATCACAGGTTCACCCAAGTCTGAGGGAAAGAGTATCATCATTGTGGTAGTTGAAAAACGTACCAACTATGCACGCTTTTGTGCATTATCACATCCTTTTAAAGCCAGTACAGTTTCTACTGCATTTATGGAAACAATTCAAAAGCTACATGGAAACCCAAAGATTGTTCTAAGTGATAGAGATCCCATTTTCAGTAGAAATTTTTGGACATATATTTTCTTATCTCGGTACTTAGTTAGCTCATAGCTCATTTTATCATCCTCAATCAGATGGGAAAACTGAGATAGTAAACAAATGTTTCAAAGGATATCTTCATTTATTTGTATCTAATAAACAAACACAATAGGTCAAATGGTTGCCTCTGGCTAAATGGTGGTGTAACACTTTCTTCCATACAATAACAAAAATTACCCCATTTATGGCACTTTACGGATATTAGCCACCATCCATCACATCATATTTAAAAGAAAATTCTAAGGTTCAAGCAGTGAAACATCACATCGAGCATCAAAAACAAGTCCTCCAACTCTTAAAGGATAACCTCATGTTTGCGCAGAATAGAATGAAACAACAAGCAGATCAACATCGTAGTGAAAGAAGTTTTGATGTATGTGATTGGCTATTCATACGGCTACAACCATATAAAAAAATGTCCCTCAAGCAAGCTAAGAAGGATAATAAATTTTCACCAAAGTATTATGGTCCATACAAGGTGTTACAAAATATTGGTACTATGGCATATAAATTGGAGCTTCCTGCAGCTTCTCGAGTGCACCTAGTTTTCCATTTTTCATTTTTAAAGAATGTTATAGGTGACAAGCTCCCAGTTCAGACAATATTTCCAGAACTTGATGAGGAAGGAAAAATTATATTGGAATCGAAAGCAGTCACAAAAAGAAGAACTTGAAAGCTACGAAATCAATCAATTTCGGAGTATCTCATTAAGTGGAAGAACTTATCCACTAAATATTCCAGATGGGAGGATGATAATTTTATACAGAAGCATCTAGAACTACTAAAGCATTGAGGACAATACTTTTTTGAAGGAGAGGGGCATGTTAGGTCCCTATAATACTAGTGATTAACCCGTTACTATTGTAGTTGTATCCCATATTAATATTGTTGTGCCCCTATTGTTATTACTATGCCTCATAGAATCACTCTATCGTTATTTTTCTGCCTTTATATTATTATTGTTAGGCTAGTTGGGTTATATTGAGACTGATTAGACTCCTATATACAGAAAGGAGGTTTTTTCATTTGAATCATCAAGGAATCATTCATTTGTGTAATGTAATTGAGGTTACCCCTTGAAGAGGCTGAATTCTAAGATGTTGATCTATATTTTGTATCTTTTCGTGAGTTGGTTTCATAACACCATCAAAGAATCATCAAGAAGGCTAAATTCCATTTCAGGCTAGTTGCAAATACACTTGTTAACCCATGCATTCCTAAACCATTCAATAACTTATCAAAACATTAACAAGGTCCTATTGAGGGGCCCAAAATCGGGTCAATAACAGAGGGGGATACCCACCCGGTCCGGAACCTGGTTGGCAGCTCCTTGCCCATTTGTAATAGCGGGTCCGACTGGGGATGATGGGACCAGTTTCAAAATCTAAGGGTTATGTGTGTGTGTGTTGATTTTGATGAAACTAATCTAACTAATGATTTTAAGCTAATTTAATTCTAACTTCCTAACTGAGTCTATTCTATTGTAATATAACTAAAACAACACATCTAATCTATGCTAACCCAGGGATGGAACTTCTTGTATTGTGCGATTTAGAAAGATTTCATACAATAACTGGTAATAAAGATCATTCAGCTATTATAAGAATATAAATCAAGTAAGGTAAACCATTATGCATAAGAAGTTAGGCAAAACAGTTGTGAAACAACATATTGCACAATAAGTTATTCATAAGTTAAGCATCAATAAATGATTCCACCGTACAAAAGTGCCAAATGGTAACCCAAACATTCATACGTTAACATACAAATAATGCAGCTGCATATCACTCTCAGAATCTGAGCAGAAATTAATCAAGAGATAAAAGTACCATTTATGACTGATTTCACTCACAAACTTCAAGCAATATCAATTTATCTCTACTTACTTCTAACATCTACTAAGAGTAAAAAAGTGCAACATCAGTAGCAGACATTAAAATGTAAACACAAATAAATCTTGGTCCTTTCATTCATCAAAAACCACCACAGAGGGTACAGAAGTGCATGTTCTGAGGACAAGTTTTTTGACAAATTCCCGGACCCTTCTCTAAATTCCATGAGAAGGGTTAAATACTACTAGATAATCAATCTTAGTTACACAAATTTAGGAAATGGCTTCAAATGACCGCCCTAAAACTAAAGCAAATTATTTCTAAAAATAAATCTAATTTCTAACCATTTCTGTTTTTACTCCTTAGTGTTGTAAGCAGTGCAATGTTTGTCTGGAAGGAGTCGGTTGATCGCCTTTTCCTTTTGCTTGAGTGATGAAAGTAGAAATAACATGTGTTGGCACCTCTTTCTGACAATTTATAAGATATTTTTAAATATCTTCCTCCGGCTGAGTGTCTTCGTCGTATGTATTCTTAGTATGACCCAAATTTCTTTCAAATCTATGGTATTGTTGCTATTTTGTTTTTTGGCCGTACGAATGACTCAGCAAGTTAGGAACTTCGTTGCCTGGACAATTTCTTATATTGAAATTTACTTCCGTTCTCTGTTCCAGGCTTTTCCGGGGCTTCCTTCTTCTATAGTGTCTTTCTTTTTGCTTCACCCAGACTTAGCTTCAGGATCTTTTGTAAACATGCTGCTTTTGTGCACCTTTGACTTTGAGTCTTGGATATTCTATTTTCATCAGCATCTGTTGAGTAATATGCTGGAATTCGCGGTCCTGCTGCATGCGGTGTCCACATGTGAAGGCATCTAATCTCTGTGTACTCTGAGTATTGGCATTCTCCCATTTTCCTTCGATGTTTCCTGCATATGGATTTATATTAGTTGCCTCCTTTCAGATTACGTGAAGGAAAAGAGAAATGACAAAGAGATTGACATGACAGCTTTAAGTTCTAATGAATGCATAATCATGACATTCATAAATGACTTGACTCTTCGAAAAACACAAAATAATCATTATTGGATACTCAGGTATGCAATCATTAATTTCTCTTGAGGTGTGCATTCATTTTTGAGTTTAAAGAAGATTGCAATGTCAGGGAGTTTCATCGTAGCAATCGCATCGTCACATCGTATTGTCACAAGATCACATCTTCACAAGATCGCATCGTCGTAAGATCGCATTGTGATATGCGATGGTGCGATGATGCGATATCGCATATCGGCATTTGGCGATTTCTTGAGTTTGATTATTTAAGAGCTCCCCCCATAGATGCGATGCGATGGATCTCGCATCGCTCCTATGTGGCTAATTTATGAGCATGAGAAATTGGTTTACTCTCTTCCTGCAATGCAATATGGCTCTAAGGGAGTTTGAACACGAAAATTTATTAAAAGCTAAAATTTTTGAATTTTTTTTTCTAAGGGTCCCCCTTTTCTTGATTTTATTGCTAATACCAAGTAAAGAGGGGGGTTGTTGGTGACCACAACAATGGCGATTCACTGTGAAGAACCAGTTATCTCTGCTTTTCTATTGACATTCCACTTCCGAAACAGAATTTTTTTTATATGTCTAACTTTTGTTATGGACAGATAGAGTAGATTACCCCTTACCCTGTCAACGATGCTTTGTCTCAACCTTTTTATATTCTAATCATCAACTTTCTCTGGCTTATTTTTTTGCATTCACACCAGACATTACTTGGTTTTTTGTTAAAGATAAAATAAGGTCTTCTCTGCATACTGGCTTTAGAATATACTCATTTGTCATAGGTAGAGCCTATGCTGCCCGCAAGCGTTCATAGCCTTGACAGGGTTACCATGTTACCCAGAAATGATCCTTTTTCCCGCTTTAGGATATTTACAACATTTCAGAGAGAAGATCCTTTTTGAACACTTTTTCATTTTTTATTCTCTAAAGAACAATGTCTTGGTTTGGTGGCCAAATTATGACACAGTCATTCACTTGACTTACACTTTTGCTGAACAAGCTGGCTCGTGATGAGATCCCTTGTATTTTGATTGCAAAAATCTTAAGTCGTTGCCCTGTTTTGATAGACAGTATTGGCAAAGTGAGCAAGTTATAATATCCATGGTCATGATAAGCCAGCTCGTGATGAGACCTCTTATTCTTTGAGATATAGTTCTTCTTGGATTATTTCTCTGAATGCTGTGATTTCCTTGTAGCAGGGAGGAAGTCATTGTATTTCCTTAAGAAAGCTCTGGAGGACAATAATAGAGTTTTTTGAAAACAACAATTTTTACAGAGAATATTCATTTTATTGTTAATGATACCTTTCATTGTGCTGATATAAAACAATATTTTTACCAAAGGTTGCTTTCATCAAGGTTTATGAGGTTGAAACTAACATCATATTCAGGCCAAAGTTAACTCTATTTGTCAATAATAAAAGTCAGATTCTTCAAAAAATTTAACTATTTGTACAAGTGTTATCAAAATCTGATTGAGACTTGATGAGCTTTTTCATGAATCCTTTTAAATGGTTGTTTACAACTGGTTTTATTTGTAAGAAAGGGAAAACTAAAATAAAGACTAAAAAAACTAAACTTATACTACAAAACAAAAGATTTAAATAGAAGAATAAACTTCTATGGAAAATATATCTTAAGGATCTGTCCATTTACAGGAAAAGAATCTCTTCTACCTACCAAATCCTGCAACATGAAAGTTGATGGGCCTATGACTTCTACAATTTGAAAAGGAACAAGCCACAGTTTCTGAAATTTCGTATGCTTGCATTTTTCTTCATGAGCCTTATCCCATTTCAAGACTAAATCTCCCATTTGAAAGTTTTTTCTGGTTATTATGCTTGAGTCAAAAGAGGATTTTATTAGCGCTTGGTGGTGAGCATGGGTTTTCTTGGCTTGTTCTCGTCGTTCTTCTAGCTTGATTATTTCCATTTGTCTTAATTTTAGCGAGGAAGTAGATACTTCGTCAATGTACTGTACTAAAGACAAAGAGGGAATGACCAGGGGAGTTGGACGAACTACTTCCTTCCCATAAACTAAATTAAAGGGAGAAGTGCCAATTGAAGCTTTCTTTGTAATCCTATCTGCCCATAAGGAATTTACCAGTGCTTTGTGCCAATTTCTTTGATTTTGGTCGACTGTTATTTTAAGGATCCTAATTAGGTTCCTATTCGTTGATTCAGCCAATCCATTACCTTGTGGATAATAGTTGGCAGAATATTTCAGTTTGAACCCTCTTTTGAGTGCAAACTCAGTCATTGTATTTCCAGAAAAATACGAGGCATTATCAAATATTAAGGTCATCGGCAATCCAAACCTAGTAATGATAAATTGATCTATGAATTCAATAACATTTTCAGACTTAACTGTCTTGAGAGGAACTGCATCTACCCATTTAGTAAAATAATCTGTGGTTGTGAGGATATACATGTGCTACTTAGCAGAGTGAGGAACGATCTCACCTATTATGTCCAAGCCCCATTAGCTGAATTGTTGCTCGATGTTAACTGGCTGTAGTGGCATGGACGCCTTCTTTTGTTTCCCGGTAGCAGTCTAGCAGACCTGGCATTTTCTTACGTGATTGTATGAATCTTTGAACAGCGTGGGCCAATAATATCCTGCACGTAAGATTTTGTGTGCGGTGGCTTCTCCAGCGTAGTGTCCTCCTGGTGGTCCGTCATGGAGTTCCTACAAAGCCTTTTCGGCTTCATTTTCCTCAAGACACCTAATAAGCACAGAATCATAATTATTTTTAAACAAAACATCATTCATGAGCTGGTATTGTTTAGCTTTTAATCTTAGAGCTCTTTTCTTACTGTAGTCCAAGCGTGATGGAGCATACCCATTCTTAAGAAAATAGATGATGTCAGCATATAATGATTTTACGTCGTTTAGGCTTACCTCATACTTGTGTACCTATTCAGATGAGCTTTCAGGAATTTGCGATGATCAAGCTAACATCTTGCAGAAGCCTTTGCCTCTTACAATGTTTGCTGGCTTGATCTCAAGATCGCATTCTTGTAAAGCGGTGATCCAATTCACTCTCTTTTCACCCACATCCTTCTGTATCAGAAGATTTCTGACCGCTGGAAACGGTACTACGACTTTGGTATGGGCTTTTAGTAAAAAAGGTCTGAAATATTTTATTGCTTTGAAAACAGCATATGCTTGTTTCTCCATGTCTGAATAATTAAGTTTACCACCTTGTAGGTTCGAACTGAAAAATGCGATTGGAGTTTCCACCTTCTCTTGATTTGCTTGAGTTAAAATCGCAGCATAAGATTTCTCTGAGGCAAATGTGTATAAGATGAAAGATTCTGAAAAATTTGGGGTTGCTAAAGATGGAGCGTTGATGATAGCTTGTTTAATCAAGCTGAAGGCTTCTTGCTCATCTTGTCCCCATTTGAAAATTGAATTCTTTTTTATCATATTTTGTAAGGGAGAAATGATACGTGAAAAATCTGGGACAAATCTTTTTACAAAATTGATTTTTCCAAGGAAAGATTGCATGGACTTTTTGTTATGGGGCATGGATATTTTGGAAATTTCTTTGATTCTATCAGGTTCAATATGAATACCATATTTAGACACTATGAATCCCAATAATTTCCCTTCACTTAATGTGAAAAAATATTTCTTTGGGTTAAGTGAAATTCCATACCTTAGAGATCTTTGAAAGATTTGTTTCAAGTCTTTGAGATGGTCACTTCGTTTCTTGGAGTATACTGTTATATCATCCAAATAAATCACTACTGATTTATTGATTAAACCTTTAAATGTGATGTCCATGGCTCTCTGGAAGGTAGCGCCGACGTTGATCAAACCAAATGGCATCTTCTGATATGTGTATGTGCCCCATTTGGTTTGAAACGTTGTTTTCAGCTGATCATCGGGATGCACTAACACTTGATTGTATCATGAAAATCCATCCAGGAAAGACATTAATTCTGAGCCTGCTACTGCCTGTAATACTTTCTCCATAGGTGGGAGGGGAAAATTGTCTTTTTGACAGGCTTTGTTGAGATTCCGAAAATCAATACAGATTTGAATATCTTTGTTTTTCTTCCTAACGGGCACCATATTGGATACCCAATTAGAATGTCTGATGGGGAAAATTATTCTGGCTCTCAACAACTTATTTAACTCAGTTTTTATCTGATTTTCTAAGTTGGGGTGGATTTTTCTGAGTTTCTGCTGGACAGGTTTTTCATTGTCAATCATAGGGATAACATGTTGAATGATAGAAGTGTTGTATGTCTTTAGCTCGTCGTAATTCCAGGCAAAAACGTTTTTATATTGTCTCAGAAGACGAATATATGTTGATTTTTCTTCCGGGGCTAGGTCGTGGCCTAGATTGACGTTTTTTGGCTTTTCATCGGTCCCTAGGTTCACTAGTTCATAATTCAAAGTAGAACTGTAGAGTTTAGAATTGGCGGGCCTTTTGAACCGACTTTTCAAATCGTACAAGTATTCTAATTTGACCACCGATTTAGGTATAGCATTATCAGTGCTATTTGGTTGTATCT
>Ga0068627_1000091_pt1 | contig 14775 bp, 8 predicted proteins | sample InSIn1gowninarea_FD_77430 | JGI IMG/M metagenome (GOLD analysis project Ga0068627, IMG submission 77430) | Clean room microbial communities from NASA Spacecraft Assembly Facility at Jet Propulsion Laboratory, Pasadena, California, USA -... ... | reverse complement strand
TGTTTATTTCTCTAGCGATTGTTAGTAATAATGGAGGACAATGAGAAGCCGAAAACCATGAAATGGAGCTATAAATATTATCTAATTGAGCTCCTATTCCAACTAAAACAAGGAAATCTAGTGAATGAATGCTTGAAAAAGAATTAGAGTTAAATTTGTGCTATAATTAAGTTCATAATTTGTTCTCTGGCTAGACAGTGCAAGTTTGGGCAAGGTAGATTCAAATAGCAACTATTGTAGAATCAAGCCTACAGTGTCAGAGTGCCACACCTACAGAGGCTGCACCTACACACAAATTTAGTGAAAGTTGTGTTGCCATTATGATACATATTTAGCACTATGACACAAGTGTTGTCCATGATGGCAACTCACACAGATGATAGATGACAATTTAGGCTCACAGAATAAAGAAAGAGAGGTATATGCAGGTTCACATTTACCGAGTCATGTGTACATGTGGGTTCGCAAACCAAAAGGCACATATAGCGTACACACGTACTTTCACAGAAGGGAATGTGCGTACATGAAAACTTAGTTTTGGTCCATGGTATTTTGATCCATGGTTTTGGTTAAAGGTATCTTGTGTGACATTTTGACCCAAGCTATTTGGTCCAAGGTATTAATTCTAAGTGGTTTTGGACCATGGTATTGAGTAAGGCTTAGGACTATAAAAGGAGGAGAAGTTCATTAGGCAAGGGCACTCAAGCATTGAATATGTAATGAAGAGAAATATCTAGAATATAGGTCATTAGTTATGGTGCACAACTAGATCTGAATCAAGGATGAAGTTGAGTGCTTGATGAAGGATAATTTCTATTAATGGATCAAGATCTTCAGACTTGAAATGAAGTATCTTTGTGTGGCCTTGATATTTTATTTGAATAATTGGCACATGTCGTAATTTGTAAACATGATGATCTCGGTATAACTGATGTCTGAATAGTTGTAAAGGTTAAATAATCATTTACATATTTGTATTTAGGTTAACTATAGTAAAAGCACATATACATGATGGTTCGGTATTTCAAAACAACGTATATGCAGGTTCGCCTTGATAAAAGTGCATGTGCATCCAAGCTAGACACATCGAAGTAGTGTATACCTCATAAAATATTCTTTAGCTACTTCTATTTTCTATTGCAATATTCTGGGTTCTGGCTTGGGTTCTAGTTAATGTTACTGTATTCTTGTTACAGTATTCTGAGAAGTGATTGTTTGATCCAGTTTTCGTTGGTGTGAAGAAAATTGTTTGATGCAGATAGATTTGATGTTTGATTGATCTTTTTAATGGATCAAATTTGAAAATTTATGAAACATGGTCCCTAGAAGAAAAGAGAAGGTTGTAGCCTTCTGTACGCCAAGACCTACATACTAGTAAACACATCATCTAGTACAATCATAATTTGTTAAGGTTTTGCAGTTCAAAACTACCAAAAAAATATGGGACAAGATCGTTCTAAGATATGAAGGAGACAATCATGTACAACATGCAAAACTACAATCTCTCATAATTCAATATGAAACTCTCAAAATGAATAATTTTGAAAGTATAGCTAATTACTTCCTATGTATAAATGAGGTTGTTGATTGCATGAAAAACGTGGGTGAAGAGATAAAAAAAGTTACTTTAGTTGAAAAGGTTTTAAGATCCTTGTCTACTAAGTTTGAATCAAAAGTTTTTGCCATAGAAGAAAAGCAGGATCTTCAGAGTATTAATGTGAAACAACTACATGAATCTTAACTACTTTCGAAATGAGAAAAGGAGGTTCATCATATATGAGAGAAGTCGCATTTAAAGCTTCAGGAAGAGAAGTTCCCAATTAATTAGGACATATTTTAGAAAGAGAGGAAGAAGAAAACTTTGTCAAGGACCTTCAATGGGGTTCTGGAAGATTCGGAGGTTAACTACCTTTCAAATGTTTTTCTTGTGGAAGAGTTGGTCATTATGTGGCCAAATGTCCTCATAAAGAAAATTTTGATAAAGGTAAAGAATAAACAAAATGGAATAGAAAATAGAATATAAGTAAGAAGATCTACTATATGCATGAAGATGACGATGGTTTATCAAATAGTGATGAAGATGAAAATAGTAATGACTATAGAATTCTTATGGCTTTTGAAGATGATGATTTCTTAGATTCTTTAGATGAATATTACCTTTATGAAGAGATATCTAACCTCAAAATCTATTTAGATGGAAAGAATATGACTGTAGATACTTTGACATTCCAACTAGCTGAAAGAGAAAAAGACAAGGAGAAACTAGAATGTGAAATTGTGGGTCTAAGAAAAGATATTGAGAAAACCAAATCTCTCAATATCATATTTGCTAAAGGATCAAAAACCTTAGATGAAATTATCAAAGTACAGTGCTCTCCTATGATAAAGACAGGTCTTGGATATACTGAAGAAGCATCGAAAGCACAAAACTTGTTGACCTCCATTAAAAGCTATCTTGATGTAGCAAAGAGAAGTGAATAGTTTGGCAATCATCAGTGACGGCATAAAGAAGATCACCAGGTAAATCGGGTTCAATCTACATCAAGGATGAGTAGAAGCTACAACCAACCCTAGGTAAATCATACTCATTCTATTTCAAGAATGAATCACTAGGTCAGTAGATTCGATAATCGCAGGAACTTCCTTAATGGCCAATGTTTTTCATGTCATAAATTTGGACACAAAGTTACTCAATGTGTTGCTTACAAGACCATCATGAGTAGAGAAGTAAAAAATCAAAGGAAAGTGACTATGATCATGAAAAGGACCTACAATAACTTTTCTCCTCTTGAAAATGAAATAGCATGCTTTATCTGTAACAACTTCGGTCACGAAGATTCTGAATGCAGGACTAAATTTCGGCAAACGTCTCAGAAGGAGCAAACTTCATTAGGTCCCAAAACATGGAGAAAGAAATAATCACAGACAAAAAGATGTGGTATATCCTTGTATATAGAAGGACAAGAAAATTAGTGGTACATCGATAGTGGATGCTCAAAACACATGACAAGTGATAAAGAAAAAATTTAGTCATATAATTCCTTAAAAAAGGAAAATAAGGTCTCATTTGGAAATGACACTCCTACTGTCATAAAAGGTAAAGGTTCTGTTCTCTTAAAAGAAAATGTTAAAGCTGGGAATGTTATGTATGTTGATGGTCTAAATCATAACCTATTGAGTGTCAGTCAAATGTGTGATCAAGGAAATGAAGTAGTATTTTGATCAAATGGATGTGTTGTTTGTGAGCTTAATACCAGAAAAACCAATCAAAGGCATAAGAACTCTAAATAATTTATACATACTCAAGGGAGGACAACAATAGTGCTATCTAAGCAAAAACAATGAACACTGGCTATGGCACAGAAGATTGGGGCATCTAAGCTTTCGAAAAATAAGGAAAGCATGCAAATTCTAGGTTGTTTGTGATCTTCCTGATATCAACATTCCAGAAAATACAATATGAAAATCATGTCAATTTGGTAAGAAAACTTGAGCACATTTCGCAGAGAAGGAAGGATCAGCTAGTAAGCCTCTTCAACTTGTTCATACTAATTTATGTGGTCCATCAAGGAAAAATTCACCTCGTGGAGAAGAATACTTTATATTGTTCATTGAAAATTTTTCCAAAGTGTGTTGGATAGGACTTCTAAAGCATAAAGATGAAGCATTTGAAAATTTTAAAGCCTTCGAAGCCTTGGTTGAAAATGAATCAGATCACAGAATCAAATTCCTTAGATCTGATCGAGGAGGAGAATTTACCTCGAATGAATTCTTCGACTTTTGTGAATAACATGGAATAAAAAGATAATTCTCCACTGCAAGGACTTCTCAGCAAAATGGAGTGGTAGAAAGGATGAATAGAACTTTTCAACAAATGGCTCGTGTCATGCTAGATGAGTCTGGAACTCCTGCAACCTTCTCGGGTTAAGCTGCATTTTCTACCATCACTATTCTTGACAAATCAAATGTTCAGGTAAATAGCACTCAAACTCCACATGAACTTTGGTATGGTAAGACTCCTATTATAAAATACTTCAAAGTTTTTGGAAGAAAATGTTACATCAAAAGGACTGATGAAAAACTTGGCAAATTTGAACTTAGAGAAGATAAAGACATTCTCCTTGGTTACTCTTCCTCAAGTAAAGGATATAAGTGTTATAATAAAATACTTGGGAAAATTATTGAAAGTATTGATGTTGTGGTTGATGAAGCAGGAAAAAATCCAAAGCAGGTAAAAACTGAAGATTGTGGAGAAGATGAGGATTATCCTTCCACATCAAATCAGAGTAATTTTGAAGAAGAAGAAACCAATGAAGCACCAAAAGAATAGATAACAGCAAAAGAAAATACTCCATCCAAGTATGTTTAGAAAAATCATCCAGAGACTCAAATTTTGGGACAAAAAGAGGTAGGTGTTCAGACAAGAAGAACTATTATAGAATCTTTAAGCTATCTAGCATTGCTTTCCTCCATTGAACCTCAAAATGTAAATGAAGCATGTAAAGATGAATGTTGGGTCAAGGCCATGAATGAAGAACTTGATAAAATTGAAAAGAGTAATACTTGGGAATTAGTTCCTAGACCTCATGATAATAATATCATAGGAACCAAATGGATATTCAAAAAAATGCAGAATCAAAATGGTAAAGTTATCAAAAACAAGGCCAAACTTATTTTTAAAGGATATGCTCAACAAGAAGGTATATATTTTGAAGATACTTTTGCACCCGCTACTAGACTTGAAGCCATAAGAATGTTCCTTGCTCTTTCTAGCTTTCAGAAATTCAAGGTATACCAAATGGATGTAAAATATGCCTTTCTTAATGGAGACTTGGAAGAAGAACTATATATTGAGAAACTAGATAGATTCATCCTTAGAAATGATCGAAAACATGTATTCCAACTAATAAAGGCTCTCTATGGCCTAAACCAAGGTTCAAGGGCCTTGTGTTACCATCTTGACAAATACCTCCATCAACAAGGTTTTTCAAAATGATCAGCTGATAGCAATCTATATACAAAGATTGATAATGATAAATTACTAATACTTGTTTTGTATGTTAATGATATCATTTTTGGTAGAAATGAAGAAGCCATGAGCCAAAAATTTGCTTTGGTAATGCAGCAAGAATTTGAAATGTCCCTTCTTGTTGAGCTCAAATATTTCCTCAGCCAACAAGTTCCACAAAATAAAGATAGTATTTTTCTTTCACAAACCAAGTATCTTAAGTAGATCTTGAAAAAATATGGCATGGAAGATTCTAAACTAGTATGTACCCCCATGTTAATAGGATATAGTCTCAACTCAAATGATGAATCAACAGTAGTACACCAACTAACCTATAGATCCATGATTGGTAGTTTGCTTTATCTAATAGGTACCCCACCACACATTATGTATGTAGTACGAATAGTTGGAAGATTCCAAGAAAATCCAAAGGAGTCACATATTCAGGTAGTCAAAATGATCTTCAAATATCTTCAAGGAGCTCATAATTTTGGTTTATGGTATCCTAGGGATACAGATCTTACGCTTCATGCATATACGATGCAGATTGGGCAAGAAGTGTGGATGACAGAAAAATCACTAGTGGTGGTGCATTCTATATGGGTTCTAGATTAGTGTCTTCATTTAGCAAGAAACAAAGTTCAATTGCACTATGTACAACTGAAGCAGAATATGTGGCTACTACATCATTGTACTCAACTCCTTTGGATGATGCAAACAATGGAAGAAATTCAGATCGCATGTACTCCACCCATATCCATTCTATGTGATAATACAAGTGCAATTAGTATTTCAAATAATCTAGCCATGCATTCCAAGACCAAGAACATACCCATCAAATCTAATTTTCTACATGAACAAGTGCTTGAACAAAAGGTCAAATTGGAGTATGTTCCCTCCAAAGAATAGGTTGCTGATATATTCACCAAACCATTGCCCAAAGAGACACTTGAATATCTCAGATAGAAGCTGGGAGTGGTTGATGTATCATCTTGCCGTTAAAACTTATCTATTTCAAAGAAAAGTGGTAGTACACAAGTTTCATGAAGTGTATCCATGTACATACGCCAATTGCTGTGGACATAGTCGCATATATGTTGGTTTCAAGAAAAATAGTGAATGAAAGGATTCTGATATGGGTCTAATAGTCATCATCTGGCATAGGTTCAGGGGGAGTATATACTTATAGTAATGCATTGTTGGCATTATCTTAGAAGATCTTGGTACAAATTCACAGTTGTTTTTTATTTAGGAGGTACAATTTTAGGGGAATATCATGGTTATTATCTAGATTGTGATTGATAAATGATGTTGATGATAGTTTCTAATAACTATCATAGTATTGTTTCAAATATTTGGTCTCTATCTCATGTATATATTTTAATATCAAGTTCATGAAATGATCTATTTTATTTCCCGACTATGCATGGGATGGATGATGTAATGTTCTTGTATAAACATTTGGTATATATCGACTTGGTTGGGTGGATGAGTCAAACTTTCTATATCCCCACTTTGTTGGGAGATGGACATATGGATGAGTCATTAGTGATAGGAAGGTCATTTATGATGTATGTATAGAGTCATTTTTTGTAGACCGTGCTTATATTCGGGGGGAGCATGGACAACACGCTTTAGCATATTAGAGAATTCAGAATGTACTCATTGGGAGCATAACCTTTTTCCCTTGATGAAAAAGGGGGAGAGTGACTTGGGGTTGCCATCAAGTCCAAATGGGTAGATTGTTGGAATTATGATATAGATTTGGCACTATGACATAGGTGTTGTCCTTTATGGAAACTCACATAGATGACAGATCATAGTTCAGGCTCACAAAATAAAGAAAGATAGGTACATGTAGGTTCCACATTTACCAAGCTATGTGTACATGTGGGTTTGAAGACCAAAAGGCACATATAGCTTACACACACACTTTCACGGAAGGGAAGGCACATACATGTTGGAAAACTTAGTTTTGGTCCTTGGTATTTGGTCCATGGTATTTTGATCCATGGTATTGGTCCAGGGCATCTTGTCCGATGTATTGACCCCAAGTATTTGGTCCAAGGTATTGATTCTAAGTGGTTTTGGACCATGGTATTGAGTAAGGCCTAAGACTATAAAAGGAGGTGAATATCATTAGGCAAAGGTGCTCAAGCATTGAATATATAATGAAGAGAAGCATCTAGAGTACAACTCATTGGGTTATGGTGCACATCTGGATCCTGAATCAAGGATGAACCTGAGTGCTTGATGAAGGATGCTTTCTATTAATGGGTCAACATCTTAAGGCTTGAAATGAAGTATCTTTGTGTGGCTTTGATCTTTTATCTTAATAATTGGTGCATGTTGTAATCTGTATGCATGATGATCTCGATATAACTGTTGTCTAAATAGTTGTAAAGGTTAAATCATCATTTACAGATCTGTATGTAGATTAACTATAGTAAGGGTGCGTATACACGCTGATTCGACATTTCAGAACAACGTATATGAAGGTTTTCCTTGATAAAAGTGTGTATGCATGTATGTTAGACACATTAAAGTAGCGTATACCTCATAAAATATGCTTTAGCTACTTCTGTTTGTTGTTGCAGTGTTGTGGGTTCTGGCTTTGGTTTCGGTTACTGTTACTGTATAATGGTTACAATATTCTAAGAAGTGATTGTTTGATTCAATTTTGGTTGGTGCAAAATAAATTGGTTGATGTAGATATATTTGATGTTTGATTGATGTTATTGATGGATCCAGTCTGAAAATTTATGAAACGTGGTCCCTGGAAGAAAAGAGAAGGTTGTAGCCTTCTGTAGTCCAGCACCTATGTACTAGTAAACACATCAGCTAGTACAAGAGCCAAGGGGTTGTAGTTCCATTCCAGGAGAAGCTGGAGACTGAGAGAAGGTTGTAGCCTTCTACAGGTAGAAGCCTGCATACTGGTATAAGACTACACTAGTACAAAATTTGTAAAAAGAAGTTTCTTATTAAAAGGACGATAGAGACGATTGTAGCAGGTGGTTTTCACCCAGATTGGGTTTCCACCTTATATCTTGTGTTCATGTGTGTCATTATCTTTTCTGTTTTTACTGCTCCTGGTCACTGTTTATATGGTTCTGATGCACAAATTAAATACCAACATATGAAGAATTAACTAAATTATAAGTTTATGTGATATGCGATAGTTTTCTTACATACAGTTGCATATACACGCAAGTTTCATTAATCGAAGTAATGTATATGAATCTGAATATGAAAATGAAATAATATTGACTTGCTAATACTGATTCATGCCCCACTCTCAGTATTATTTCCAACAAGTTGTGGAATGACTATCAAAACCATTAAAGAATTGTAGGAAAATAGAAAAAAAGATAGGAGAATGAACAAAAATCAAACTTCATCCAAACAAAAGGGTTGAATATGCATGTTACCTCTTGGACTAGAGGTCTTAATATCCCTCATACATGTACAATGCAACCCTTGATTTCTTTGGCTGCAATTTGGTCCCGAACTCCTTGATATAAAACTGGACACAGATCACAAAGCTTATCCTTCTAAAATTCTCAAGAGTTGAACTCTCTTTCTGAACAAGGATTATTTGCGGCTCCATTTTAGAAATTAATATAATTTATATGTTTTTGATTTTGGAGGTCAAACATGTGGTTGTTTCACTACTAGAGAGGTTTGGTGAGCCTGCGTGCGATGTAAGATACTATGAATTTTGCATTATGGATGTCAAATTAGAATAGTTATTTGGACATTTTATTTTTACATATGAAGTTTCTATAGTGCCTCACAGGAAAAATTAGTTTGCAAAGCCTGCATTTATGGTTTTATATATTCTCTGACATCTGGAAGAATTTCTTTCTATTTTTCAGATATAGATAAAAAGATTGCTGACTTGTTTTCCTGTATGGCCATTAGTAGAAACCCTCATACCTTGACATGAACTCTTGCAAGTACCCCTTTATTTGCAAACGCTAGTCTTGTGAATATATATTAAAAGGAAGCATGGCCTTGTGTTATGAAACCAGCTCAAGAAAAGATAGAAAAAATAGATCAACGCCTTAGTATTCAACCTCTTTGAGGGGGTAACCTCCTTTACATTACATAAATGAACAATTATTCAAAGATAGAAATGAAAATACCTCCTTTATAATAGGAGTCGAAGGGGTCATCACATAATCAGAGCCGACAAAACAATAATAATATAAGGGCACAATAATAACAATAGTGGGCTTCTATGGGGCACAAGAGTAACAATATGGGCACTACATGGGTACATCAATATAATAAGTGGGTTGTACTAATAACAATAAGGGGTTACACTAGTAGTATAGGGGCCTAACATGCCCCTCTCCTTCAAAAGGCGTTGTCCTCACGCTTGAGTAGTTCTTGATGCTTCCTTATAAAATGCTTTTCCTCCCATGTGGAATCTTCAGTAGGTAAGTTCTTTGATTAAAATAGGAAATCTTTGATTAAAATTGCAAAAACTCTCAATTTTCTCCATGACTATTCTAAATGAAGATAATATTACTAGACTTGCACTTGCTCCCATTGCAAGTCCATTAAAAAATGCTACATGAATCAAACATGAAATTTTTTCTTTGGAATTAATTAAATAGGAACATAATAATTGGAGAAATCCTCCTCTTCTATTTCTACAAAAAGTATCGGATGCAAAATAACAAGTTAGCGATGAAATATTAACTATGTTTTAAATGAGAATTATGGAGAACTATGGTATTATACTATCTATTATATCTTTAGATGGAAAAGAAAGCATAATATACATAACCTAATAAACTTCAATTATATTGAAAAGATCCATATAAAATCTAAGAGACATTATTCTTCCCAACGAGAATTATGGAGAACTCTGGTATGTATACTATCTATTATACTTTTAGATGGCAAAGAAAGCATATGCATAATCTAATAAACTTCAATTATATTGAAAAGATCCATAAAAATCTAAGAGACATTATTCTTCCCAATAGACTAGCACGAGTCTTGAATGACAAATTGCAGTCAATTTTAAAATATGAGAAATTAAAAATGGTATAAACAAAAAAGTGGGAGTCCTCACCAGATTTTTCTTGTATGTATGGATGCGATAGTAAAGCCAATAGATTTTGTACATAAGCTCGATAATATGTTTGTTTGCAAAAATGTTAATACGGATCATGATTGATAACATAAAAGCACTCATAAACAAAATTAGATAAATTAGTCATGTCAATGTGCAGTTGAATATTTGTTTTCGAGAAATAGTGTTGATATTTACTTTAATAAGTATTATTTTAACCCAAATAGTTATATTTTGGCTATATATAATAAATGATGACATATTTTGGTGGTCATTTTCACATTAATGAATAAAATTTTAAATTTTAAATATTTTATATTTCTAAATCCATATTTACTTTTTCACATTTACCTAATATAATTATAAAATTATTATGTGACTTACCTCATGAGATTAACCAAATAATACATTATTAAATAACAAATAATGTTGATCTACCTACATCAACCACATTTACCGATGTGGTTGTACTAACTGCCTTTCATATATATCTTTAACACTGGTAAACTTTAAAACATAAAAATGAATTTTAAAATAACTAACAACAAGATTAAAATGATACATAAATGAACATATTCTACTACTTAATCTTGCAATCTAATAGTCAACTCTTCTGAAACTATACCCAAGAAGTAAAGCTATCATTCTCAAAAATATTGGACACTAACTTGCCCTTACATAATACAATTCCTGCAAGTTTCCCCCAACACAAAATGCTTGCCCAGCCCCTTGAAGGATATACAAAGATGTCAACAAATGTTTGAAAGTGGTACATTACTAAAAATTTGGCAATCAAACATTGCAATCCAAAAGAGTAGAGAGTTTTACCTTGATGATAATCAACTCTGCACCATTTTCATTTTCCCATTTTTCATAGAGCTCAGCTAATTAGATTACATGAATATCATATTATAGGATTTGTGAAAACAGTTTAAGAAAAATTTCACCTCACCCGATCTCAAATTACATACTTAAAAGAAAATAAAAGGGTGTAAAATCCCTAATAATGTAAATAATTATTACTCTCAACTCTTTTGTTTATTTAACTGAGACTTTGGAAAATAGTACTTGGTAACAAGTCATTTGAACAAAATAAATAAATGATTAAATGAAAACATTATGTTTGATCAATAAATGAACAGACAATTCTAAGCTACCCAATATAAGTATTTAAACTTTCTTTTGCAGAAAATGTTTCAGCTTCTGATTAGTTTCATAAAGAATATTCCAGTTAAATAAACAAAAATTGATTAAATGAAAACATTACGTTTAATGAATAAATGAAGAGATAATCTGAAACTAACAAAAATAAGTATTTAAACTTAATTTTGTAGAAAATGTTTCAACTATTAATTAATTTGATAAAGAATCTATGAAAATAACGTAAGAACTATCTCAGGGTAATGAGAAATTATTAACAGTAAACAAGGGAAGAAATTATATAAACATTAACTTAACCATTCAAGAATTATTGCTTCTTTAGTACAAGAAAATAAAATCTAATATTCATGAACACTACGCAGGGGAGAAACTAGAGGTGTAGTATTGAATTTATAAAGAAATCCCATTAAAAAATGAACAACTTAATCAAGAATTATTAATGTAAGAACTGGACAATATCAAATATAAAGAGTTTATGCCTAATTAAGATAAAGAGTGTTCCATCTCCACATTCATTGAAAGCATTGACCCCCTAGGATGAGTCTCGTGTCCTGGTTGGGTTTATACTCATGTCAACAGGTGTTGTCAATGATTCCTCTAACTTGCGGATAGTTCAAAACAAAACCTACACTGTTGACTGCAAGGTCGAGTCTGTCCAGTGCTAATTTAATTTGGAAAACACCAATGACAATTATACTTTCTTCTGCTCAATATTCAACCCTAAACTCTCATTGGTCAACAGTTCTTGACTCATAAGCCTTAGCAATCCTTTAAAGAGAACAAAGAAAATAGTTGCAAGACAATTCAAACCCTAGATCCAAATTAACAATGGGAATTGGTGAATGTGAATTTTGAACCATAGTAATTTCTAAGAATCAAGATCCAACAACAAAAATGAGCTATCAAGCATGAGTAGGCCTCTTAGAAGGGACTGAGTGAGAACCTGATAAATGAAGCAATGACAACTATAAGAAGATGATAACAACCGCTGGGAAGAAACAAGATTAAAAGGAATTGAAACTGAAACCCCATTCCATACCTACAAAAAAAATTACAAGTCAAGGGTCAATGGCAGTTTAAAATTCACAAATATGCTATTAATCAAAGATAACAAAATAAAATTAAGATGGGTTCAGTTACATGAGTGTTGAGACCATTCCTGCAACTGAAACCCCTATTCATGGTAGCAATAACATAGTTAGTGCCCTTGATGATTACTAGCTCATAGAAGTGGAAGGTATCGAGCAAGGTTATGAGATACCTAGAGTTGCGTCAGTTGTTTACCAAACGGAGGAAACCCATAACTGTGATTTTGTATTCAAACCCTCGGTGAAGTTTGCTATTCTCAGTGGAATAATTAATCAAACACTTGGTGAATTCTTCTAATCTTAGTGGAATAATTAAACGAAGTGTAATCCTCTCCTAAATCAAATAGGAAAGGGAACCTATGCCATTTTTGGGCTTAAACCCTCACTAGAAATTTCAGAGCTCTCACATCTCAATGGAACCAGCAAAATGAGACACAATTGCCCAGCTTAGAATGATTGTGTGGTTACCATAATTGTCCCTCTCTATCCACCATCGATCTGTGCCCAAAATTCTATAACGGTTCATCTATTAGCGAGTCTCGAGATAAGAACTACCACCTGGCTATAGATCAGCTCCCTGAAGAACTTTCAGCTAGGTCAGCAGGAAGCCTCTAACTTTTTTAATCAAAGCTCAAGATTGCAACCTATGGTTGAACTATCGTTGAACTTGGTTAAGGCCGAGGACACAGTTACGGAATTAGTGCATTGAAAAGATACCTAACCATAATGTATGCCCAAGTTGTGTATGAAATTATTAAATATTTACATAACATCACCCTCTAAGAGTTGTACATATATGAGGTGTGTAAAGAAAAAATATGTGAATTATATACTTTGGAACCTAGTCATTAGTGGGTATCATCAAACTATGGAAACAATATTCATCGAAAAACTAAGTGATGGATGTGTATACAATAATATCCTTAGTAAGAAAGCATGCAAAATGATTCTTTGGAAAGAGGAACCTCAAGGAATTCAATTTACTATGTACTTTTACAAGCCATTTATCGGTCAACTTGAGTGATCACTAATTTTTCTTTATGATGGGTTTTTCCAAATTACAAAAAGAAACTAACCACTTAAAGTAAGTCCATTTATAAGAATAAATATAGAAATTTAATTAAATATATTTGTCTTAAGTTTAACATGATTTTAATTAAATTTATAAAAATGATTTGATTAAATAATTAAATTAATTTAATCTAGAAGTTTTTATTTAGTTTTGAAATAATTTGAAAAAAAATATATCAATTTGGAAAAATATCAATTTGACTTATTTTATTTTACTTTGATTTTAATCGAGAAAATCATCAATTCTAAAATTATCATTTAATTAATTTGGGAAAAAAAAATCATTATCTCTATTATTAACTAGCAAGCCAAAAATTATATGTTTAGTTGAATATTTCTTCAACATTTATCATTCAATGGAATACTACTTAATGTTTTGTCTATCTAAGAATGATACTAAGGAAAAAAATATTTTCAAAATGTGTGTTTTAACTCAATTTTTTCATTAAAAAGAAAAAATAAGCAATAAATAATTTGTATATATTTATTAAATTAAAAATTTAATTTGTAAAGTAATATCCATCATTTATAAACCATGAGTTATAAAAGGAAAATAATTTGAAAAATCCAATGTTATAAATATCTTGATGACCTTATCATCATCCACATGTGATAAATTTAGGTTGCTCATTATGGATGAAAAAATCAATATCATTCAAACTTCCTATATGTGCATCAATATGCAAAGTTACATGAATATGTGTCATTAAAAGAAATTTAATGCAGAATATAAATAAAGACAAAAAAAATCAGAGTATAGATGGTTGTGAGATGAATAATTTTGATTAAGAATTCCAAATTTATCATATTTTGTTTTTGAGTTGAGGTTTCTAGCCAACTAATGTGACTTCTTATCAGAATGTTTGGATGATAAGCCACACTAGTTGGCTCTAAATATTGACTAAAAAACAAGTTGTTGAGAATACTTATATAAAAAAATGAAATTGATAAATCCTAAATACTCCATATCCTAGCTAAGAACATATAAGATAGTTACAAGAAGATTCTAATGATGTATATGTCCCTACCACCAACATTAAAACTGTGAAGTGTTTAAACTCCATTAATAAAACATCTTTCCAAACTTGAATATCAACCTCAAGGTGTTGTTGCAACTTGTCAACCTCGCTAGAATGATAAATGTGGACTATGTTCATAGAAAATCTCACTCCTGTAACTCATGTTAGGTTAATTAATATTAACTTTCATAAAAACAAAATGATGGATAAATATTGAGACACCTAACTAAAAGATCCAGTAGCCAAATTTACATACCAACCCATACCCATGCATTGGATTCTTTTGAAAGGAATGCCTAAACAAATATAATAGAAAATTTCTATAAATGATCCAAAACTATA
>Ga0068627_1000090_pt1 | contig 14783 bp, 7 predicted proteins | sample InSIn1gowninarea_FD_77430 | JGI IMG/M metagenome (GOLD analysis project Ga0068627, IMG submission 77430) | Clean room microbial communities from NASA Spacecraft Assembly Facility at Jet Propulsion Laboratory, Pasadena, California, USA -... ... | reverse complement strand
ATGAAAGTGAATTCTGTTTAGAGCTATTTAACACAGAATGGTCTTTTATTTTTGTAATTTAAGCTACATAGTAGTTCAGAAAAAGGTGAAAACCACGGCTTTTGGCCGGCTGCAAATTTTCTAGATTTGCCCGTTGTTAAAAATGCTGTTCATTCTTTGTCCCAAAGTATGATGTACATATACTTCAATTACTAAAAAACATTACGCTTGCCTAGAGTTTTGAGAAGTAGAATATGAGATCTGATAGCCGACCAAAAAGTAGGAATTTCGCGGTACTTATATCCATGCCTTAATGCTACTTCCTTTAATATTGGCGAAATATTTTTATAATGTACATGACATATATGTGGGAATAAATGATGGACCACATGCATGTTAATTCCTCCAACAAACCATTGCATGAACTTTGTTCTTGTTGCGTAATCTCCCGTAGTCTTAATGACATGCACTGCCCAATTGGTTTGAATAGCGCCGTCCCTTACATTAGGATAATCTGTATCTTCTGTCATATGACCGATTAAAAAAACAAACGCTAAAAAAATCCCATTAATAAAATGGCCCAATAAGAAATATCCAAAAACTAGTTGAGGGTTTACATCAAATATAAAAATAGGTACAGCTATCAGATAAGAGAAGTAAAGCAACTTGAAAAGTATGAGCTCCAAAACAAAACCAGCGGAAAGATTTATTTTGGATTTTGAGTGATATATTAACATCATTTTAAAGTCTCTCATTGTTACATAGTTTAATGTGGTAAGTCCATAAATTATTGGCGCATATATCCATTGGTATTTGTGATGCTTTAACCATTTGTCCTGTGGGCACAACCGAATCAATTTATGACCCTCTACACTATTGTCGTGTTCAATTATATTTATGAATGTGTGGTGATCTTGGTTGTGGGCCAAGATCCATAGAGTTCTATTACACCCAATTAATTCCACTAAATAACCTAAAAGAACATTGAATCTCTTGGTTTTGAAGATGGCAAAATGATTTGCATCATGTGTTATATTGAACGCTAGCATCACATGTGTAAACATATGTAGAAGGCCCGCCATGAATGCGATCCAAAAGTTATTTTTAAATAATATGACAAGTCCCCACGAAAACATCCAAAAGCATATCCAAAAAGTACATTTCAAAGCCATCTCTAAATTGCCGTTAAAACTTCTATTGCGTGTGGCAAAATATTGATTTATGCTTTGCCTTGCATCAAGAAAAAAAGAAGCTTCTTGCCGAGTAGATTTAAAGGATATGTTTTTTGCTTCCATAAACTGAATGTGTAAAAGTTATAATTTCTTTCCCGTACAATTTTATCCAATTTTACTTTCCAAGGTGGACTGCTCATCACTATAAGACCAATTGCCCAAGGGTATTTCAATCCTCACAATAGTGCCTTCCCCCGAGCCACTGATAAAGTCTATTTTTCCTTGGATTAGTGTTAATCGATTAAAAATATTTCGTATGCCCAGACCAGCATTTGCCTGTAATCGCTGATCGTCTACCTTAAAACCCTTTCCGTTGTCGCCAATTTCTATTGTCAAACTTTCTCTTGAATATTCCATGATCACATTGATTACAGACGCCCCTGAGTGTTTCAAAATGTTATTCAAAATTTCTTGAATAACTCGAAAAAGTAAGATTTCTCTTTGTGCATCTAATTTCGTGACTGTTCCTTGTACTCTTATTTGAGTCTTGAACAATCCTGTCCTATTTAAAAACTGAAGTTGTTGAGCGATTGCGTCCGATAAGCCAATCTTTTCTAAGAAATCAGCATTTAACGTTTTCGACAAGTCGCGTAAATCTTGGATAACTTTTGATAGTAACTTCTTCGACTCCGATATTTTATCAAGGGCCTCTTCCGGACTATTTAGATCGATAGTATTTATATTTAGCTTAATAAGAGTTAGGATTTGACCTATATTATCGTGCAATTCAAGACTCATATTGTGGTAGGTCTGCTCTTGTATTTCGAGCTTTGTTTTTAAAAGCTCTTGTTGGTGTAAGTTGATTTTTTTTAAAAGATTTTCTCTTTCTTCAAACGCTATTACCTTTTTTTGTTCATTTAATGCGTTCTGCAGTGAAATGGCGATTTGAGCGGACAATAATTCTATTACTTCAATTCGATCTTCAGTAAAAGCGTTTGCTATTAAATTATTCTCAAAATAAAGTAGACCGATGATATCTCGTTGATGTATAATAGGAATACATAATACTGATTTTAAGTTTTGTTTTTTAAGAACTGGATCTGAAGAAAAATGAGTACTTAAGAATGTATCCTCTAATACAAATTTATTTTTTGTCAGGGCAGTGTAATGTATTATAGACTCGGAAATTATTTTATTCCCTTTCAAAGGAAGAGACTCTAAGATTACTTCTTCGTCTGCACTAATAGAACCTTGAGCTTCAATAAAAAAACCTTGCTCCTTTTTTAGAATCAAGTACCCATATTGTGCCCCTGCATTTTCGACCGCTATTTTAATTAGTTTCCTGAGCAATTTTTCCAATTGTACTTCGCTGGAAATTGCAGTTGCAGATTTTATAATTGAATGCAAGTCTAAGACTCTACTATTAAACTTATAAGGGCTTTGGGTTTTAGATTCGTCAACTATAGTTGGGAGGCTTTCTAGAGCTGTTTCGAATTCTTCTTTTTCAAATAAGTCAACATACTTATCTTTCATATATTTCAATTTCGACACTGCCCCCCATTGCTGGTAGAACTTATATGCTTGTAATAAGTAGTGTTGCGCCATTACATGCCGGTTGTGATGAAGGTAAAATTTGCCTGCTAGCTCACAAATTAAAGCGAGTTCGTTAATGTACTCATTGTCTTGAGCCTCATTTATAGCTTGATCGTATAATGTACTCGCTCTTTCTATTTTGCCCAGCACCCTGTTTAATTCAGCTCTTACCAATAAAAGTTTATGAAGGCAATTACTTGGACCCACCTTTGCATACTTTTTAAGTATTTTTATGTTTCGGTTGACCGATGAAAGCTGATGTTTCTTATTAGCTTCTCTTTCTCCAGATAGGAGTGAAAGTTTAATTAGAGAATCATAAAAGTAAAAAATTGGAATCTGTGAACTTCCAGCAAGACTCTCCAAGCGTATTTCTGTTTCCTTAGCATTTTTTAGGCCTTCAACGGGATTCTCAAAAAGAAATGACAAAACTGTTTTGTAAAGATGGAGAATGCAAACAGCTGTTTCGGTTTCTTCGTAATGTGGGCTTATCTCAGCCTCATTGTGTATTCTTCCATTTAATCTTATTGGATCGCTTACAGTTTCATGAAGATTTATAACCGCCTGAGTGAATATTTTATGCATATAAAAAGCACTTTCATGCTTAAGAAACTGAAGCCGTTCGTAAAATTTTATGCTTTCTTCTTTTACATCCTTGAGATTTTTTCCACAAAAAAAAGCTGAGTAACAATATATATAGGCGGAATAACTCGCAAATTCTATATTACCATTTTCCAAGCCATACCAATAATTATTATAAAGTGGTTCTAAAGTGCTTTTTAACGGTATTGTTAAGTGAGCAACATAAGAATTATACATCATCCTTGTCTGGCATTTTAGGCTGCTCCCTTCAAACTTTTCGGACAGCCGCTGGGCTAATCTACCTAATCTGCTTCCTGCCGTAAGCTCGCGCAATCCTGCTATAATTATGAGTGCATAAGCGGAACAGGCGACTCCCGAATAAGGCGAATTCCCATAACGAATTAATAGATAAAATGCCTTGGTGGCAAAAAGAGGAAGCAGTGCTGGCTTTGCAAAATAAACAGCAGAACCAACAGAGACCAGCAAGCGTGTACCCGCTTCTGCCTCAGAGTTTGACATTGAGGGTAGATCATTTAGCCTTTCAATAGACCTTCCTTTTAATGCTAGCTGTACTTTAAACAATGCAAATAGCACGTGGAATTTGTGTGGCTTACTTGGGAAAACAATTTTTAGTAATTGTAAAACCTCTAGTGAGGTCTGGACCGCATCGAACAGCTTGTGTTGAGCTGTAAATGACTTGATTCTTATTTCATAAACCTTGACCTTATCAAGCACCGTCACAGCATTCATTAGGACTACTTCTATCCATTCTTCCATCAATTCATATTGGCTGCTCAAAAAAGCACTTTCTGCAGCTTCAGTATAGAACTGAAGTGCAAGTGGGTAATTTTCTTGCCATATATCGTTTGTCAATATTGCAATTCCACTGCGTACATATTCAAGAGATGACCTATAAGCTGCAGAATTTTTAGCTTTAATGCATGCATCTAGAAACAGAATTGCAAAATCTTCGCGCTGTTTTCTCTTTTCAGTCCAATCTATACCTAATGTTAATTGATGAGCAATTTCAAAAATATAATTATTAATTATGCTTTTTCCAATTTTGTCTACCAAGGCATTCCCAATACCTAGATGTATGTTTTTCTTCTCTGAGCTAGGAATCAGTGAATAAGCTGCTTGTTGAATTCTATCATGTGTAAAACGAAAGCTCCTTTCATCGATGAACACCAAATCTTCTTGAACAGCTGGTTTCATTAGGTTTTCGATATCAACAGACTGCGTATCAAGCAACACCGATAAAAGGTATAGATCCACCTGGTAACCAAGGCAGGCAGCAAGTTTCAAGGTATTTTGAGTTTTTTCTGGCAGCTTTTGAATTTTGTGCGCCATCAACTCGACGATGTTTTCGTTAAGTTTGAGTAGGCTAACTTCAGAAGGGTCCCAATCCCAATGAAACCCGGTAAAATTGAAGTGAAGGATATTTTCTGTGTACAGCCAATTTAAGATGACATTGATAAAAAAAGGATTGCCTTGTGACTTTTTGTAAACTAGATCTATCAACTCTTTTTCGTTTTTTGAGTCATATTTTAACCTTTCATAGATGATTTCTTGTGCATTCTTAAGGGGGAGCGGTGTTAAAAGTATTTTTCTGATTATACAACCTTCTTTTTGTATGCCTTCAATGGCAGCGCAAATAGAAGAATTGTCAATTAGTTCGTTTTTTCGATAAGCGCCGATGAATAATAACGACTGCAAACTTTTGTTTTTAGTTATAGTTTTCAGAAGATTTGAAGAGGCGGCATCAGACCATTGCAAGTCATCGAAGAAAATGATTAAAGGAAAATCCTTCTGACAAATAGATTTAATGAAATTTGTAAAAACATAATCAAAGCGATTTTGTGTTTCTGTTGGTTCTACTTCAGGTACTGCCTGTTGAGTTCCTATCAGCAGTTCCAAATGAGGTACAACGTCAATTAAAACTTGTCCATTAATACCCACGGCTTCTAAAATTTTATGCCTCCAGACTTCGACTATGCCTACATCCTGTGCTAAAATGTAGTTTATAAATCCCTCTATTGCGTGTATAAATCCATAATATGGAATATTAGTATGGAATTGATCAAACTTACTTTCGATATAAATTCTTCCATCGAGTCTTGCGACCTCTCGCAATTGTTGCACTAAAGTTGATTTTCCTACACCCGAGTAGCCTTCGATCAGTATAACTTGTACTTCTCCAGATCCCACTTGATTGTACGCTTCAAGTAATGACTCGACTTCATTTTCTCTGCCAAAAAATTTTTTAGAGCTATAAAGTTTGCCTGAAAAGTCATACTTACATATTTCAAAAGGATGGATTGACCCATGTGTAGTTATCTGCAATAAGCAATTCTTTAAATCAGCTAATAAACCGTATGTAGATTGGTATCGTTCATCCTTGTTTTTTGAAAGAAGTTTAATTATGATTTTTGATATCGTTATTGAGATTGAAACATTTAAAGAATGCGGCGGAACTGGGTCCTTCGCTATGTGACAATGAATAAGTGCTAAATCATCCTCTGCCTCAAATGGGGTTTTGCCAGTTACTAACTGATAAAATATTGCACCTAAGGAATAAAAATCACTTCTAATATCGGTATCGGAATATATTCGTCCTGTCTGTTCTGGCGATATATAAGATAGAGCCCCCTTTCGAATAAAAATTTCGTCACCCCTCCTGCCTAAATTAACGTCGGTTGTGACCATAGAGAATTCAATAAAAGAAATTTCACAGTTTTTCGGATTAATGAGTAAGTGAGCTGGAGTTAGTTCTCTGTGAATAAAGCCATTATCAGAAAACAGTTGCAAAACCTCAGTAATTCCGATGATTATCTTTATGGCAGACTCCATATTTACCTCATGTTCAAGAAGGTACTTTTCCAATGTGATTCCCTCAATATCTTCCATGACAACAATATGTCTATTGTGATATGGTTCCACTTGAATGATATGAGCTAACCCTTTTATTTGATAGGTATTACTAATTGCCATTTCGTCCCCTATCGGATAAACATTGTTGTCTATTGAGCTGTTTTCCTCTGTAATTTTTAACAGTACTTTTCGCTTATCGGATTGCCTTTCAGCACGAAAAACTTGAATATCACTATATCGACTTATTTTTTCTAAGATTTTATAGTCTGAAAGCAAGAGCATACTTTAATAATTGTAGTTTCGTATTTTCAGCTTTATCCCACTTTTTTCAATACTCATTTGCAAGGACTGACACAAGAATAGTAAGTTAACATAGTCCCCTAACTATATGAACGGGAAAATCACGGTTTTCGGACTCACTATGATTTTAGTTAGGGAAAGGATCAGCTGCTGCAATGAGCATTATAATTTCGCAATTTTGAACAGTTGCAAAAAGCCAGTTTAAGATCTTTTAAATTACCTAACTTCTGTTGGCTGAGGCGCGAGTTGTTTTTTCCTGTAAGACTCTTTCCCCAACTTTCTCAATATTCTATAATGCGAAATCAAGGCTTCGAAAAAAGATGAATTTTCAATATAAGGAAGATTGAACTCCTTAGCTGTTTGCCTCACAATTTTGGAAATAGCCGGATAGTGTACATGACAAACTTTGGGAAATAAGTGATGCTCTATTTGAAAGTTTAACCCTCCACAAAAAAATGATATGACCTTACTACGAGTTGCGAAATTTGCAGTAGTTCTCATCTGGTGTTCAGCCCATGCATCTTCAATATTCCCTTCGGTATTAGGAAGCGGAAAAGAAGTGCCCTCCACCACATGCGCGAGTTGAAAAACTAAGCCCAAGACTAATCCCTGTACAAGATGCATGATCAAGAAGCCATATAAAAATTGCAACCAAGTAATGCTTAGAACTGTTAATGGGAGTATGATAAATAGATAGTAATAAATTGCTTTAAACAAAAAAAGATTAAAATACTCATGCCTTGGATGACGAGTGTTATCGCGTTGGCCGATTTTTTTCTTGAAAAATTTAATAAAATCTTTTCTCAGAACCCAGGAAATAGAGGTTAAACAATAAAGTAAGAAAGCATAAAAATGTTGATAGACTTGAACTTTTTTTACTTCCAAACTTTGCGATATCCGAATTAATCCGGGAGCTATTTCCAAATCTTCATCATGGCCCTCAACATTTGTATACGTGTGATGAACTATATTATGAGTTATATTCCATAAATAATGATTTGCTCCAATAAGGTTAAACACAATGCAGAACGGCTTGTTTATCTTACTATTCGTTGAGAGTGTTCCATGAATAGCATCATGACAGATGTTAAAACCTATAAAAGCGCCAAAGGCACCTAGTAAAGCTGCAAAAACAGCCATAACTCTAACCGTGAATTGATTAGAAAGAATCAACAAGTATAGAACCACGAAACCAAATAAAAAGAAAAAGACTTTAGCCCACATGAACAAATTTGCTTGTTTATGAATTGAAGATTCATAAAAATGTAAGTCCACTCTGCTCTTTACTGTATGAAAAAAACCAGATTGTTTTTTGTCTACAAATTTCATTCTTTCCAGTTTATTAAGTTCCAGGGATTTTACTTTTGATAATGTTTTGTTGGGACGTCAAAACTGAACATACTCTTATGGCATTACAACATCGGTCTATTTATAACAAAACAAGATTTCGAACCATTTAGTAAACAACTATCGCCTTTGATAATTCAACATTTTTCCTTAAAACTTCAGAATTGAACCGATGTTTCGTAACAGTGAGCTACACGAAATTCTTTTCTAGAAATCTTCGTCCGTTTTCTACCATAATTTTATAAACTACCTTATCAACATCCATATTTCTACTCAACATAAATTCGTCGGCATCTATACACTTAGTAATGCTTAGTACCAGTTGGGCCTGCAATGATGCATACTCATCAATTGTAATCCAATTGTTCTCATTTGTAGATATGTCGTTTGATGAACCAGGAAAGTTCATGGCGTCAATAAGTCCATCGAGGTCACTGCCAATACACACACAATCAAGCACATCAGGCCTTCCATCCTCTCCATCAAATTTATTTTCGAATCCCGTTTTAAGAATATAAATAATGTTATTTGCTAAGTAGTCAATGTGTGAAGCCTTACCCCCCAAAATTAGATTGCTTGATATATCGAGGTCAAATAGTGTCTCACCACCGAGCCAAGCTTTGTCCTCGATGTGGGTTTTAGCAGACTCATCAACTTTTGTCTCATAGTGTAAGATTTCCAAGACTTCCAAATCCATTAAGAACTCCTCAAACACAGGTTTGATTGATTCTTCTGCACTCATGTTGTCCAATGATTCAGGTTTTACAAGTTCAAGTCTTGAGTATAAATTTAAGTCTTCAATCTCCTGGGGACTTATGTATTCTCCAAATATTTCGCCATACCCAACAATGCGTTGATCGAGGCTAATACCAATTAACCCGTTCGATTGTAAGACTTCTAAAATGTCTTCCCTGAATAAATTTATTGTCCATGGATTAAATGAAGTGTTACACAGGCCCTCTGCCTTGTTCCAGAAAACTTGATCACAACTTAATCCATCCGATGCTTTAATTATTTTCTCGACTTTCGCTTTTTTGAATGATGTGCCGGTAACGCCAGCGTGAGAGACGACAATGGGGATCTTGTTCCAGCCATTTTGTTCACGCATCTTGTAAAATTGCATTCTAGAGAAAAAACTCATATGTTTTATATCGATCAATATTCTTTTTGATTGAATATCGTCATACGATAAAGCAATAAGTTCCATACCTAGAGCCGATATTCCTTTTTTTAATGGATCGGGTTGAAAACGTATGTCAGGCATTAAGTCAGCGCCAAGCATCTCCATCTTAACTCCAAAGCAGTGCACGCAAGCAGATTGCCGCGTTAAATGTGTGAGAGTAAGATGATGAAATCTGTAATCTTGATTTTGTTTTATAGTATTGAAATTGCTAAGGATGGAATTAGCTTTTTCTTTTTCCGAGCTACTATCTGGCAAACCCTGAAGGGAATGCGCACCTTCAATAGATAGTAGGAGGTTGACTTTATTTGGATGAATATCTCCAGCGTGTTTGACGATGTTAAAATCTTTAATCTTTTTAGAAGTGAGCAGAAGGTTTAAGTCCCTTTGAAACATTTGATAATAGGTTATCTTCCCAGACGCCACTTTATTTAATAGACTTCTGGATAACGGCGAGACAATCGTTGAAGCAAGGATCTTTTGTATGATAAAATTTTCTGCAAAAGCAGACTCTATTCCAATAAGTGCTGCTACAGAAAGAACGGAACCTTTTTCAATTTGTGTGAGGTTTGCCTGAGAGTCAATTATCTGTCGAAACCTTTTTAATATCCCAAAGAATTCGCGAAACATTCGGAACGAATTCCAAGCATTATATGATCCAGGCATATCCGTAAGCCCTCCTTTAAGGGAAGGATGAACATGCAAATCAAAATATTTCAAATTTTGGAAATTTGGGATTAAACACAGAGTTCTATTACTAATATAACATATTTTATTTGCTTCATGTGTTTTCTTTCACGGGTTATAATAACCCAATTATCCTAGCTCAAGGACGCCTTTTTTAACTTCATTTGGCATTTTATGTCGTAACCAAAATTTTGCAAGTAAGCTTAAAAACGTTTTAAAATCAGGGAAAATATCTTAATTTAATGATATTCGATTCAACCCATAATTTCGTATACATCTTAATAAACGGGCAGATAGTAAGGACAAACATTAATACCAAGAGGTGTTTATTTAGAGTAAGATCACTTGGTGATTTCCTTAGTTACTTACTTCATCTTGAATAGTTTTGGAACTATGTAGTTTATCCTTGAAGTTTACTTTAATACACATATCTAACGAAGTGTTATAAGCCTAGGCCTTTAAGTAACTGAACACAGAATTATTATTATAGCGCGGAACAATTATTTGTTGTGTCAAAGATCTCCCCGCTATGGCGCTCATTTATTTACCGCTACTTCATTCCCTATAAATTGTGAATGCATTTTCACAAACAGTTATTTCATAAATTTTGGTTATACGAAGATGCATCTCTAATCTAATTTTCTCTTTTCAGGAACGCTATTATCCTTTTTCCGTCCATCACCATGGAGTACATAAGACGTTTTTCATCTATAGACAAAACTTTCACTACTTCTCCTGCCATCGTAATACTTTTTGTTTTATGGTTATAGTACCACTTGTTATTGAACGCCACACCTTCTAGAAGTTTGGATGCATCAGAAAAGGTGCCATCCCTGCGTAAATGAATAAAGGCTCTGCCCTCTCCTGCTGATTCAGCGGAAATTTTTTCATTACCTACTTGTACACTGTCAAAAAACCATTTGTGGGTAAGTAAAAATCTGATTTCCTGCTCGCTTCTTTGAGGATTAAGGCCTTGCCCTACAGCAGATAAGGAGAATGTCAGTAATAGGGACATTAAAAACAAATAGGACGTTTTAGTCATAGTCTAGTAGGTGAGTTTACAAGTATCGAATTATGACTTATAAGGAACAGGCTTAAGGCAGACATAAGTGTAAAGCTTTCTAGAATTTATCGAACAAGTGTTACCGTTCCCTTCTCAATATTTTTTTCTTTGCCTTCTAATTGGAACTCACAGATCCACACATACGTGTGTGTTCCATCCTGAAGTCCTGCGGTTTTACCATCCCACCCTTTTTGTAAATCTTTTGTTTGAAAGATTAACTGTCCATAACGATTGAAGATGCTAAACTTATACCCGGTAACCGGACTAAAAAGCAGGGGTCGGAACAAATCATTTTTACCATCTCCATTGGGTGTAAAAGCAGTGGCGATATAAAAACCTTCCATGCACTGTTTTGGAATAATGGTAATGGCTTCCCTTCCCGTACAATTGTTTTTATCTTGAACTGTAAGCTCATAGCGACCTGGTTTATTAGCCTTGATAAAGGGAGCATTACTGCCTGTGGACCAACTGTACGAAACAAAGGATTGTAAGGAAGTGATTTGTAGTTCCCCATACTGGCAAAGGCTGTCCACTGGTTTTAAAAACCCTGATGGATTAGGCAACAGGTTTTTAATGACCATGGAATCAGACGCTGAACAATTGTTTTGATCCCATACGGTTACAGAGTATACACCGGTCCTGGTTGCCTTATAGCTTGCTCCACTGCTTCCGTCTCCCCATTTATAGGAACTGAAACGCCCGGGTGATAAGTCAAGCGAGCTACCCTCACAAAGGTTTTTATCTGCTCCAAGATTAGGTTTTGGATTGGGTTTAACCGTGAGGTGAGTCACTACAATCGAATCACAGCCGGATACACTCACTAATGTGTCTCGATACGTACCGCTTTTCGTTTGTAACGCCTTCTGAGCAAAATAAGACGCCCCTTCACAAATCGATATAGTTTGAGTCATATGCTTTGTGGGGTTTACTGTTAAATGGATCGTTCTAATGCTATCACATCCATTCGCCGCTAAGAGCGTATCCTTATAACTACCACTTCTCTTATAACCATAGTACTCATCGCCTTCACAGATAACAGCATTTAGGGTAGAAAAAGATCTACTCTTTATCTTGAGGTTAACGGTTCGGGTACTATCACAACCATTACTGCCTACAAAATGGTCCATGTACGTGCCTGCTTGAGCATAGCCAAAATAAGCTTGGCCCTCACAGATAGTAGTATCCACAAAAACACTCTTTTTTGTATTGATGATCAGCTGAAGATAAAGAGTACTGTCACAGCCTTTAGCGCCTATATAAGCAGCCGTATAGTTTCCTGAAGTGGTGTATGTTTTACCTTCCCATGTGTAGCTTTCACAGGCTGTAATTTGGCTCGTTTTCTCGTATGCTCCGATGGTTAGTCTCAGTGTGATAAGGCTATCACATCCTGACTTGTTTACCAGGCGTTGCTTATAGACACCGGAAGTTGTATAGGTTTGATTGTTGAGGGTATAATCGGTGCAAGCAAAAGCTTCTATAGTGGCGTAAGAAACACTGGGACATTGACTTATTTTTTGAATGAATACATCTCCCGTATTGACCATAGTAAGATTGTATTCATCCGGTCCTGGATCGAAATCAATGGTTCCCCAAAAATGTCCGGTGGTATAGACATTCAAGCTTTCATCAAGAGCAATAGCAAAACCATAATCTGAATTTCTATCTGACCCCATCGCCTCTGCCCAAACGAATGCTCCTGAAGGATCCAGCTTCCAGACAAAAATATCCTGATAGGCCTTAGAGGTTAAATTATAAGTGCCTGAACTTGGGTCAAAATCAGTTACCCCGGTGAAGGTTCCCGTGGTGTAGACATTACCTATGGGATCTACCGTAATGGCATTGCAGGCATCATCGCCATTGCCACCCGTTGTCCGGGCCCATAACAAGTTGCCATCGGGATCTAGCTTTGTAATGGAAATATTGGAAAAGCCAAGAGGACCACTCAAATTTTGGGTGCCAGGGCCAGGATCAAAATCAACGGTACCAAAAAAGAAACCACCCCAATAAATATTCCCTTCTTCATCTGCAGCAATCGATCTTCCAAAGTCTTCATCGGGCCCTCCTACGGTCTTTACCCACACAAAATTTCCGGAAGCGTCTAGTTTCAAAACAAAGACATCGTGCCACCCATTAGAAGTAGCGTTATAGGCAGCTGGGCCGGGGTCAAAATCGGCTGTCTCAGAAAACCTGCCCACCGTAATGACATTACCCCATTTATCCGCGGTTACGGAGAAACCCATATCAAGATACCCGCCACCTACTGCCTTTGCCCATAAAAAATTCCCCTGCTTATCCAGCTTTGCCACATAGGCTTCCTGAGGATCCATAATGGTGCCCGAAGAAGGATGTGCGGTGAGGTTAAAAACACCTGGGCCAGGATCAAAATCTATGGTTTTGGAAAAGGCACCTGTCAGCACGATATTATCCTGCTCATCGAGGGTAAAGGAATTCATGGGTTGCACCTGCCTTACCCATAGCATGTTGCCCTGTGGGTCTAACTCGGATAAGTAGGTGCCTGGAAGATATTCGGGCCCCTGGGTCGTGAGGTAGTGCGTACCGGGCCCCGGATCGGCATCGACAGTTTCACCAAAGTGCGCCGCATAAACTATATTTCCATTACTATTCAGTGCGATGGCGACACCGGCATCGGCTGTAGTGCCCCCTACCGATTTTGCCCATACAAAATTTCCATTGACGTCAAACTTGGCGACAAAAATATCAAAGTGGTAGGGTGTGAGTTGAAACACGCCAGGTCCCGGATCAAAATCAAGGGTTTCTGCAAACTGACCGGTAATATATACATTGCCCTCTTTATCCAGCACCAGTGCATTCCCCATATCATTAGCTTGGCTGCCAAAGGATCGGGCCCATTCAAGAGAGATACTTTGTGCCCTGCAAATATTTACGGAGTAAAGCAAGAAGAAGGCAACTATAATTGAGTGGACAGCAGTCGGACGGTTCATGGATTTGGAAGGGAGCAATGAGCTTTGAATTAAAATATGTTTTACACTTCCGCAAAAAATTGCACAGCAAACTGGCAAAACGCAATGATTACTTCTTTGTCTAATTCAAACTCTTTGCGATTTCCCAGGTAGTTGCGGCTCTCGGGTGTTATTTCCTTACCGGCTCTTAATTCTTCTACAGAGATGCACTTAATATGTTTTTTTGAAACCAGAATAATGTAAGCGTTGTCATAGGGATAGTTTTTGTCCAGGTCAGATAGCTTAAAGGTTTCACTGGCCCGAAACTTTACTTCGACGAAAAACACATCACTGCCTTTTTGCACCACAAAATCAGGCATCTTTCGGATTTGATAAGCTACTTCGCTTTTAATTCCTTTTAATAGCTCGGTAATACCTGGAACGGTATGCTCCATTCCATATCGGAATACATTGTATTTGAGGCTAAGAAATAATTCCTGAATGAGGGTTTCTGCAATACGGCCTTTGATCATGTTGTAGCGCCAGTCCCATTCTTTTTCATCTAGGCCTGGTGGCTGAAGTACTACGTCGAGCAATTGATCAACGCCTTTCTGTGCTTTGCTATAACAAGTAGTGCACTTTCCATTATTGAATTTGGTATAGGCGCCACAGCTAATACATTCTGCCATAGGGTATGGATTTTTATGCAACACAAAATAGGCTTAGTTATTCGATCATGCAACTATGCCGCTTATCAAGGTTATGACAGTTAACAGTTCAACCATCTAAATCTATTTTGTCTATGGATGATACCAGAATATTGTTAAGAAGGATCAAGGCTTTCATTTTTTTAAGAGTCAAAAAAGCAAAGTCATTATTGAGGACTTTAAAATATCCTAGCTTAGGTTATGAAACCTCTTGTGGGTTAATTGTCACGATCGAAAGGCAACTGTAATCATCAACCCTGCTTATTTTCTTATGCTATGAAAGGAAGTCTTGCCTCCTCTGGTGAAGAAGTTGTTATGATCCGCATGATCAATCATGATAAAGAAAGTCAAGCCTTTGTCGTAAAGATGACATTAAAAGCCTTT
>Ga0068627_1000089_pt1 | contig 14944 bp, 21 predicted proteins | sample InSIn1gowninarea_FD_77430 | JGI IMG/M metagenome (GOLD analysis project Ga0068627, IMG submission 77430) | Clean room microbial communities from NASA Spacecraft Assembly Facility at Jet Propulsion Laboratory, Pasadena, California, USA -... ... | reverse complement strand
TTATTTACTTGCTCAATCTATCCATATGTATAGCTGAAGTGCAGTGGTGTGCCCAATCCCTCAATAAGGGCCTTTCAGAAGGCTTATCTAAATCTTACATCTTGGTTGGGGTTCCATGTTTGTCCATAACGTGATTTAAATAAATTAACTCATGTTATTATATATTAGTCTTATCTCACCAAATTTTATGTTATTATAGGTTTGTCAGTGACCTTCATATATGTAGCGTTGAGAATAAGTAAGGGACATTCCAGAATTCTAAGGGCCAAAACCTAAACGTTAACTTTTTGGAATATAATTATTGACTTCAATCGAATCCCTAGGCCTCCACTCATCCAGAGATTACCAATACAATACGTGTGAAATATTATTTTAGATTCCCACTAAAATCCCAACAAATCTCATCCAATTCCAATTTTTTCTTGTTTTACTTTGTGAACTTAGTGTACCTGGTGCGGACAGCCTTTTGTGTCTTTACCAAATTTTATGTTATTATATGTTTGTCTGTAACGTTATTTAAATTGGAGTCATTCATCGAGGCAGAGGAATGTTAGAATTTGAGTAAATGAAAAATAAAAAATTGTAGAGGTGTTCAAATTATATTTTTGATAATGAGAATAGATTGGTTAATTTTGAAATTTGATAATTTTTGGATTTACAAAAATCTCTGTCAAATTTTTTAAGAATATAACCAAAATTTCTATAACTATTAAACCAAAAAAAAATAATGAATCCCGAAAATAATAAATAAGCTTGATATTATTTATAAAAATAGCTCATAACATATTGGTACAGTGAACCACCTTAAATAGACACCTATATAGGTTCCAATATCTTAACTGACTCAGTGAATGTCCAGAAGTCTTGCAATTTTTTTATGATTTTGAAACACGCCTTTGTAGCAGACCGCACACGAAGAGATGGCGGGGAGATTCGAAGATGCCTCCGTGTTCAATATCGACATGAGCACAGTTCGGAACGTGCGATAAAGATTTGTTGTATTTATAATGCTCACACACGGCGCTCATATTCACTACAGAGAAACATTCTTGGGGGACTGCATTCATTCCATTACCCTTCTTTGCGTCCGTAACCTTAACGGTAATCGTTGTATGAGAAGATTATCGTAGACATTGCAATGGAGCTGCAGCGCGTGGCTAAATGTTATTTAATGGGCATACTTGTAGCTAGGGCTATTCTTCCAATATTGTCTCAAGCTCGCTGTAACTACCCGACCATATTTAATTTTGGGGATTCAACCTCGGATACGGGTACCGTCCACTTTGTGTTCCCCTGTAACGAGTTTGATTCTCCACCCTATGGAGAAAAACTCTTCGGCTAACCCACAAGCAGATACAACGACGGAAGACTCTCCATAGATTTCTCCGGTATGCTAATTAAGTCCAGTTACTATGTCATTTGTTGTTCCTTCTCATCTTTGTTTACTGCAACCCTAAATATATATTTGATGATACAAATTATCAATGTTTCACTCGAGGCACTGGGATTACCGTTTCTAAGTCCATATTTGCAGTCCGTGGGTTCAAATTTCGGGGTTGGAGCCAACATTGCTGCGGCAGGTGCCACTGCTCATGATAAGGATTCATTCGTTGCTCTGATCTCTCTCTGGGTTCAGCTCAATCGGTTCAAGGTTTTCAAGCAACAGGTTCTCGCCACCATCAAGGCTAATGGTAAGTAGCATTTGTCCGTAATTTAAATAGTAATAGTAGCCTTTGTGTGTAATCTAAATAGTAATAGTAATGGATATTGAATCAAGAAGTGATGGAATATTAATACAGGTTTTCTAAGCAATCTCCCAAGTGTTGAAGCATTCAAGAGCGTGATATACAACGATAGAGATCGGGGGAAACGACTTCATCTACGGATACATAATTCTCAAACTCAACCCCACCCAGGTGAAAACTACCATTCTTCCAAAGATTGCGAAGTCTATTGCATGAGCTGTGCAAACTCTGTACAATGAGGGAGTGAGGACTTTTCCTGTGAGGGATGTGGCCCCTCAAGGGTGCGGGCCCTTTTGTCTCACTTCTTTACCCAATTCTCCCAATTACTTCAATAAGCATGGCTGCTCCATTTCCTACAACGAAGCAGTTCTACATTACAACGCACTTCTCAGAGCTCAGCTCTCCTTCCTTCGCAAGCAACTCAATGAGGCCACTATCATCTATGTCAATACATATGACATCATCAACGATTTCTCCGCCAACCTTCCAAATATGGTATTATACTATACGCTTATCCCATTATGTAATAACTATTTGTGTATATATTCAAAGTACCACATGAAATTACGAATGAATGAATGATGCAGTATACTCAACATTCGAAAATGCAGGGTTTAAGGGCACCACTAAATCATGCTGTGGAGTTGGAGGCAAGTACCATTACAGGTACAACATACAGTGTCGAGCCAGTGGAAACATCATTGGCCGCACTGTGAAGGCTGTGGCCTGCTCCGATCCAGCCTCCTACATCAGTTGGGATAGAGTCCACTAGACTGACGAGGCCAACAGACTCCTCACTAAACAAATTTTTGAGTGGAAAATACTTTGGACCGTCCTTCCCCTCGCTAGCGGTTGTGATCTCCAACCCCTATGATTCATTCTTTTCTCTCTTGTCGGGGTTCCTCACACAATTGATAGCACTTGTTTCGGAATAAAGAAGAAGACGCTTCTCCGCATGCATTTTACGATTGAGACCATTCTAAGAACAACTGGTATATAGACATCACCCATTGAGTTATGACTCTCTAAATGAGAAGCCTTATCTTTAGCGAGAGTTTGTTCATTGGCTTATTTTTTTCTTAAAGAAAAAAAAAAATGAAAATCATGCTAGAAAAATGACGTTGACTATAATATAGAAGGACATATAATGTGAAGTAATTAGAAGTAATGAAATGTGTGATTAAAATGTTTAAATCTTATACTTTTCAAAAATATTTCATTAAGATATTTAAATAAGTTATTTGAAAATCTATGTTAACTACTTCATGTCAAGAATTTCATATATATTTATAGGAAAATAAATAAATTTTAATGATTTAATTTTTTATGTGATCTTATATATACTCTATTTAATACACATATTAACTAATATATTTCAATATCAATTCTCTCTATATAGAGAGTTGAAAGAATTCAATATGAAATATTTCAATATGCATGGTATTTGTTGTTATATGTAAACTCTACCATGTGTAGGTAATCCTCCCACTTAGTTGGATGTTACATTACGTAAGTTTGCAGCATGTCTTCAACAAATTTATTTACTTGCTCAATCTATCCATATGTATAGCTGAAGTGCAGTGGTGTGCCCAATCCCTCAATAAGGGCCTTTCAGAAGGCTTATCTAAATCTTACATCTTGGTTGGGATTCCATGTAATTTGAAAATTTTTTGCACAAAAATGTTAGCAATTTGTATCACTTTATAAGTTGACTGGACACGTATGAAATGAACAAACTTGCTCAATTTTTCCACCACCACCATGATGGAGTCATTTTGCTTTTTGACTTAGGTAGTTCGGTAATGAAATTGATGGATATGGTTTCCCATTTACATTCAAGGATAGACATAGGTTGAAGTAATCTCGTTGGGTGTTGGTTCTCAGCTTTTGCTTGCTAGATTTCCAGACATCTTGCTAAATATTTTGCTACGTCCTTCTTCATATCAAGCCAGAAAAATTCCTTCCTAAGGGAAAAAATCATTTTCTTGTATCTGGTGTGGCCTACATAAGGAATCTTGTGATATTCATCTAAAATTAATTTTTTAAGATGTTTGTGATTAGCCACATAAATCATCTTCCTATAAATTAGCAAATATTTTGCATTTATTTCATATCCCAATTGTTATTCATGGTTGTTTGAAATTTTTTCTTGCTGTCATAAATATTTATATACTAAATCTTGCATGGTTCATTCATGAATCTTCTCAAAAAAAGTAGTTCGTGATTCACTAAAAGAAATTTCATATAAACGATTTACCTTCGGACTTAAAGCATCTACCACTTGATTTTCTTTTCCATTCAAATGTTTGATTTCGAAATAAAATTCACTTAGGAAATCCATCCAATGAGCTTTCCTATCCCTTAAATAAGTTAATAAAATTATGGCGATCAGTCATCAACAAAAATTTCTTACCCAACAGGTCATGTTTCCACATCTTTAAGTCATAAGTCACCACTGTCAACTCTAAGTCATACGCTGAATACTTTTTCTTATACTCTTTAAGCTTTCTTGACACGTATGCAACAACCCTACCTTGTTGCATTAATATGCCACCTACACCTTCTTTTCTAGCATCCGTACAAACCACGTGTTGAAAATAAAAACAAGAAATGCTAAATATAGAAGTACTAAAAATAGCACTGCCATGAATAGCATTTCAGGGTATCGTCCTATTTTAGTTAGTCCCTTAACTAAAATAGAGAAGTAAATTTTGAATTTGTTCTTAGCAGTTGTTTGATTAATAATTAATTAATTCATGTTGAGTTAATTAGTTGGAGAAAATGAAACATGAAGTCTATGTGAAGACATGCAATAGTTTCTACATTGATTGAGGAATTTATTCCTTAGTTAAGGAGATGAGGATGATTTGTACCTTGAATTGTAATTATTTAACTCAATTGTCCGAGTTAAGTGTAGTTAGATTAGTTCTAATAGACTGTAGAATTAATTGTGAGTTCAGTTAGTTAATGCTTTCATGCATGTAACTACTGCACTTCAGATAACTAAATGTTCTCTCATAAATAACTCATGCATGTCAATTCATTCAGAGACCCAATTGACATTGAGTGGTGGGAAAATGTACCATTAGTTGTAGGAAAATTCCTTGGTGGATATGTCTTGCACGTAGAAGGAATTCATTCCTTGAGGATTGCACAATTAATTCTTTAGTTTAGTGAGTGTGTGATAAGGCCAATTCACACAGGTGGCATCACTGGACCCCAAGGAAAACTACGCAAGGAAGCAAGAGGCTTGGAGGGTTGAGGAAAGGCATATGTGTTTTCTACTCAGTTTATAAGATGTATTTTTTCATTGTATTCTAAGCGGGATAGATTCTGAGCTAAGGATTTATTAAATCTGAACATATTTCCACTTGTATGATAATACAGAGATTAGGGTTTTAGGCTAAGGCTTTCCCCAGGTTATTCTTCTTTGTTCATGTGTGTATGCTTTCTCTTCGTCTATTATATGTGTTCCATTTAATCTTTCTCATATTCCATTAAGCTTCCACAAAGTTTGTTGTAGAAGTAGATCAAGTATATTGCTTTAGTACATTGCATCATCAGTTGATCTACAGGTGAAATTTCTACATGGTATCAGAGTAAAGGTGATCAAAGTTAAGAACAACATAAAAAAAGAAAGAAGTATGAAGTTTATAGTTCCTGATTATTAGAATCAAATTCTTATCACATCCCAATTTCATCAATGGTGGTTAACAGTTTGAGACTTGAGTATGCCCTTGATGGCATCTCAAATTATATAGCCTGGAAGGATTGCATGGAAGTGGTATTAGAGGATAACGGGTTAAATGAATTCATTAATCAAGAAGCTACCAAGCCTGTAGCAACTAGTGCCCAAGAATTGGCGGAATGGAAGAAATGTGTGTGGGTAGAGTAAGGAAAATCCTCCTGGTGTGATGCAGGAGCATTTAGCCCAAGGAAAATCATTGTGAATAGTAGACATAGGGGGTCATGCATTTTAGGAATTAATTTCATAAGTTACAAGTAAAAGTAATATTTAGGACTTTTAAGTGTGATTTAATTAGATTCTCTCAAAATAAATAAATGAGAACATGAGTAGTTCCATGATCCTAGGAGCAAGGGAGAACTTTTAGGCATAAAAGGTTAGATGTGGACCATTGAGCTGATAAGGAGACTTTTTTGTTTTAAAATAGAGAAAAGCTATAGTGGATAAAGTCTACCACATATATATGCATGCATGTAGAGATTTAGGGCTTTAGCAAGTGATTTAAAGAAAATATGGGATCAATAATCCAATCCAAGTTTCCATATAAGCATATGTAAGCCCATGGGAAAAGTAGGAGGCCAGAAGTGTTGAGAATCAGGCCTATGCAAGAGAACGAAAATCTCAAATGTAATAAATTGTTCAAGTTAATAGACATAGATTCATCTTGGGACTGTGCAAATGTGTGAATGGATAATGAATGATTGGTTTACACGTAAATTATGAAATCGTAGGTTTTGTAATGAATTTCAGGTAGAGTTTTAAAGTACATAGAGGCATAATATGGTCCAGAAGAATCATATGGAATCATTAAATCCAAGTGAAAACCAGAATTAGCTTTGGATATGAGTTGTGAAGAAAGAATCCACGAAGGAGTCCAGTTCAGTAGAAGTTGAACAGTGAGTCTATCAGGCCAGGCAGTAACTCCAGAAAGTAGAAATTGATTCGGATTATCAATTCCATTAGGTAGGTCTATTATATACATGAGGGAGAGACTGTTCAGTTCATCTCTTGATGACTATTCATATTTCTCATTTATTTATTTACATATATTTGCCCAATCACAAGGATTAGGTGTCAACATTCCCCCCTTAATCTGAAGGGATGTTGGTGAGGCTAAGCATCATTCTGAATCGTTCAAGCTTTCCTCTTCCAAGTGCTTTGTGAAGGTGTCTGCAATTTTCTCATTTTTGGAACAATAATGGACATGGATTGTTTTGGCCTCAACATGATGACAAATTATATGATATTTAGTATTGATGTGCTTTATTCAATCATGGAACTTTGGGTTCTTAGCCAACTTTATTGAAAAGGTATTATCAATCATGAGTGGAGTTGATTGTACTTGTTTTACCTACAAATATTCAAGAATTTTCCTGAGCCACACAATTTCTTTTGTTGCTTCAGCTGCTGCCATGTATTCTGCTTCTGTTGTGGAATCTGCTGGAACTAATTATTTGCATGATCTCCAGGAGACATCTCCTGAGCCAAGACTCATAGAATATCCTGAAGTTGATACCCCTATTTCTTTGTCTCCATCGAAGTTTGAATCAGAGTATCTAATCAAGCTGAAGTCCTCCACCTGTGTATACTTGATTCCAAAGTCTTGAGTTCCCTTCAAGTACCTTAGAAATATTTTTGCAGTAGACCAATATCCCTCACAAGGCTTTTTCATAAATCTGGAGAGGATTCCAACAACAAATGAAATGTTTGGTCTGGTGGTAGTTAGGTAGTTGTGACTTCCTACAAGCTGTCTATACTTTGTTGCATCCTCAAATTATTTTCCTTCAATAGATGTGAGCTTTGTGTGTTGTTCCGTTGGAGTAGTAGGAAGATTGTACTCTATCATGCCAAACCTATTCAACAGATATCCAATGTGTTTATTTTGAGAAAGAAATATGGACATTAGATGTTGGGTTACTTCAATGCCAAGATAGGAATGAGTATAGCCCAAATCAATCATTTCAAAACTTTTCCCTAATTCCTTCTTTTGGATGCAATGTAGCTTTCATTATTCCTTATCATCAAAAGATCATCTACATATACCACAAGATATACAACTAGTTCGCCAACTTTCTTGAAAAATAAAGTTGCATCATCAAGATCAAAATGTTTGAAATTGAGTTTTAGAAGATGCTTAGCTAGTTTTTCATACTAGGCTCGCGGTGCTTGTTTGAGGCCATACAATGACTTCAAAAGTTTGCATACTTTATGTCCATGTCCTTTCATAGAAAATCCTTCAGGCTGGGACATAAAACGTTTTCTTTTAGATCTCCATTCGAGAAAGTTGCTTTTACATCCATTTGATGGACTTTCCAACTGTTCTGAGTTGCTAGTGTAAAGAGTGTCCAGATCGTAGACCATTTTGCTGTGGGAGAAAAAGTTTCCTCATAATCAGCCCCTTCCTTCTGTGAAAAAACTTTTTCCAAAATCCTAGCTTTGTGCTTGTCAAGTGAGCCATCAGCTTTACACTTGTTCTTGTAGACCCACTTGCAGCCAATTGGTTTGGTTCCTAGTGGAGGATCAACCAGCTTCCAACGGTTTTTATTTACGAGGGAACCATACTCCTTTTCCATCGCTTCTTTCCATTCATCATGACAAGTAGCTTCTTTGAAGGAATTTGGTTCAAAATATGTAGACAAGTTCAATTCACAATCATAAGAAACATCCATATCAATAGGTGAATTAGAGTCATCTACATCACCTCCATTTTTCGGGTTTGAATTTCTGGTTCCTATCTTTCCAACTTCATCAGGATGAACACTTTCAAGTGTCTTTGTCACCCACTTTTGGGGACCTTTCAGAGATAGTCTAGGATGCTACGTTGATTGATTTGGAATTGAATCAAGATTGAGTCTCCCATTCTATCAATTACATCACTTAAAGCATCATCTATTGTTGGAGTTTCATGTGGGGGAGAGTTTTTTCAGAAGAAGATTTCCCATGTTGATCTAGTATAGGAATCCCCCCATAAAGTTGTGGAATCTAATTATCAAATTCTTTAAATTATTTTTCTTTTGTGAATCTAGCCAAGCGATCAAGTTTCCACTCAGCAACATTGTCAGTTTTGGATAATTCAAGGAAAATTACATCTCTAGATACAAGAAATTTCTTATTTACTTCATCGTAGAGGCAGTATGATTTGGAGGTATTTCAATATCCCAGGAAGATACACTTACGACTTCTAACACCAAGTTTGTTTCTATGTACCTTTGGTATCAAATCATAACAAGAGGAACCAAAGACCCTGAGATGCTTTACTGAAGGAACATGTCCACACCAAATTTCATATGGAGTATTATTTCTTATAGCATTAGATGGACATCTTTTCTTTATATATGTAGCACATAGAACAGCATCAGCCCAAAACATTATCTTTACATTTTTTAAGAAGAGCATGGATCGTACCATATTTAAGATTGTCCTATTTATTCTTTAAGCTGCACCATTATATTGGGGATTATAGGGCATAGTTGTTTGATATTTGATCGCATGTTGGCGAACATAGTTTTCAAATTCATTTGATGTGTATTCTTTTCCATTATCAGTGGGAATAGACCAAATATGAGATTTTGCATCATTTTCAATCCATTTATGAAAGTTCTTGAATGTTTGAAAAGCATCAAAACTTTTTTTCAATAAATAAACCCAACACATTCTGGTGTAGTCATCAATAAATGTCATGATATATTTATTTCCATTTGCAGAAGGAATAGGCATTGAACCACATAAATATGAATGAATGAGTTCAAGTTTCCTATGTGCCCTTGAATGTGAATCATGAAAATATTGTTTTCTATGCTTTCCTAGAATGCAAGCATCACATTGCTTAAGTTTCCTAGGAATTGTAGGTAAACCAGAAACACCATTTTTCTTCAGCAAGAAGAGACTATCATAGTTCAAATGTCAAAATCCAACATGCCATAACAAACGTGATGGAAGTGTACCTTCTTCATCATGAGAAATGTATGAGAAATGTTGTGTATGAGTAGAGGTTCATTGTAGTTTGAGAAGCCTTTCTTCTTCTATTCCCCTTATGACAAGTGAGTGGTCAGATGCTTTTCTTACCTCAAGCTTGCCATCAAACATATGAATGGAGTGAAATTGCTGGTGGATGTGGACCAAGGACAACAAGTTTCTTTTTAGCTGTGGGAGATATAGAACATGATCCAAAAGAAAGTCTGGAAGACTATGCAGTTTAAGGCTGATTGTGCCAAGCCCTGATGGCTTGATTTTTTACTGATATTCAAAGTATACTACTCCATCAACATTGTCAGTGAAATCTTCAAAAAAATATTTTCTATGAATCATGTGGCAGGTTTCTCCTGAATCGAGTAACCAATCACTTTTCCAAGAAGCAAGTGAAGCAATAAATAAATCTTCATTTACTCCAATGTTACATTGTGCCACAACATAGTGAGGAGATTCAAGTGTTTTACCTTTGTCTGTATCATCAGTTTTACCTTTTTTTTTGGTTTCTTTTCTGCTCAATTTCATCCCATGGTAGCTTGCATGTAGAGGCATCAAGTGATCCATTTCTTTTGCAATGAATGCAGTGCAAATCTTCCTTTTCCCCTTGAGAATTTTTCCCACCCTGCCTATGAAATATCTTCCTCTTCCTCTTGAATGCATACTGTAATAAAAAATACTTCTGCTGCAAAATTTTACTCTTAATGGGAAACAGTATACATTTGATATGATGGGACAGCAAAATCAACTTGTATATCACGCTTAACCAAAAAAACTTTAAAATATGACCAAAAAATTCACCGTTCAATAAGACTATTATTAATATAATGCCATGAACTTCAAAGATAGCAGCTTTAATATACCACAATACCAGCCTCTTAGAACTGAAAGCTTGACAAGTATGCTCATCTCCTAACTATAAGAATTGAGAAGTACGATACTGAGACTGATCTTAGATCACCAAGCATTACCATGAAAATCACGTTGCCAATTAATGAGCGACCACTTACTAGTGCTATTCAATATACCATTCACCATATATATATATATGTGTGTGTGTGTGTGTGTGTGTGTGTGTGTGTATATATATATATGTGTGTGTGTGTGTGTGTGTGTGTATGTATATATAATTTTACTATACATTATATGCCTTATTTTCATTATAAAGGACTCAATAATGGAACATGGTATTCATAAAATATATGTGCCTCCTTTTAAAATGACACTAATGGAACACCGTCTTCAACCATACCATATATCACTTACGGCCATTCACGTGACAATGATTCTCCACTTAATATAATCAATTATCAATATCGCCATTGAAGGATGAGCTTGGAGTAAAGTAGTTTCTAGTCCGCTAGTCACGAGACCATTTTCTGTACAAAAAAATGTAAATAGGTGAGCCACAGAATAATGAATGAAATAACAAAACCCATTTAAAGTATCAGAATACATCTCCAGGTATATCATATGAAAATCTCCAGGTATATTATATGAAAATATGGCTCTCACAAGAACATGTAAGCCAAAAACGCAACAACAAAAGCCACAAAAGAAGTTCCGATAGAAGGAATGAAGTTCATGGAACCCGAGCCAGTAATGGGGCTGGTAGATGGTGCTTTACCAGCTTTTGTGATGCCAAAGGGAGAAAACATTAGGACGAAAGAGTACTCAGCTTAGTTTTCTTTATGTTGGTCATTGGTATCGATGATATGGATTCCCATATCCACCCGTCAGTGCTTAGAGATGGTGCTGGATCTTATAATGACTGCCATCCAAACTTTGACATGACACAGAGAACACTAGAAACTTTGGGGACAATGACAAAATTTAAGGAATTTTTCTATGTGGTGCAGATTAATTACGCTGTAGTTACAATGTATTACAGTGAACCGGGCCTAGAATTTGAAAAATCTAATAAACATTGGAAGAGTTTTCTCGACAGAATCAACTAATTGAAACCATAAAGAATGACAGGTGGTTCATGGCATGATCACAGATATATTTCACGTTATGGAAAAAACATTATGTTGACAGTCCAAAGAGCATAGGTAATGCAGGGGTCAGGACTGTAAATATGGAATATGGCAGACAGAGGGTGTAAGCTACCAAAGAATTTTGGCAGCAACATACAACATTTCTTTCAGGACGACATGGGTAGTGCTAATACCATGTCAGGGTAGCACTTTCTTTTTAACGCACAATGCTTCTTTCAGGATAGCATGGACAACATTGATACCATGTCAGGGAAGCGTTGATTTTTTTTGAAATGTTTAGACCTGGCAGTGACATTGGAGGGGGAAGCTAATTATATGGAGGAGAAGCTTAGCTATATGGAGAGAAGACTGGGAGTTACAAGGGACATAAGAACTAAAATGGATCTGGCTCTAATACCATGTCAGGCCAGGCAGTAACTCCACAAAAAAATAAATTGATTCATACTATTTATTCCATCAGGTAGGTCTGTTATATACATGAAGGAGAAACTATTCAGTTCATCTTCCGATGACTATTCACATTTCTCATTTATTTATTTACATATATTTACCCAATCATAACGATTAGGTGTCAATAGAAGAAAAATACAGGAGACTAAAACCCTTTGAAGAAACCATGTCTAATCTGATAATCACCTTATTTGTGACCTCAGTGAAGATTTATTAAACAAAAGGTATTACAAACCCATGTGTTGGTGTGTATGTTCTGTGTCATTGAAACAACGGACCGATCAGATTGCTAATACATAGAAAATAAATGGAAAGACAGCATAGAAATACAGTAAGCAACACAAAGGCACAAGCAATTTTTTAATAAGGAGTTCACCCTATTCTCCAGGGCTTTGTCTCCATTCCATCTTTAGTGGTGGCCTTGTTTTATTGTATCTTTGAGCAGAGAAATTACAATACAGGGACTCAATATGAGTTCTCCTGAAGCAGATTTTTCTTGGCAGGGTGGTCCTTCGATTCCCCAAGCAACTTGGAGTACATAGACTCTTGTTCTTCCTACCAGCTCTATGACCCTTGGTCTATTGTGGAAAGAGCCAACTATGATCCTCAATCCAGACAGGTTCCCCTATGGGAATGCTTAATTCGTCAAGCTCTCTGGTGCTTGATGCTGCCTGTGGTCAGCTCAGCTCTCTATCTCCTCTACTTGCCTTTACTACTCTTTGTGCTCAATCCTCCTCTCAGGGTTCACTATTAACTGTCTCTCTTCATCTCTTGGACTCTTCACTCTCTCTCTTTCTCTATCCCATTTCATTGTCTCTCTTCATGGCTTTAGTCCTTCGACCTCCATGCCGGTTCAGTTCCTCTTCCACCTACGTCAATTTTCCTTCCGCCTGTGTGCTAGGAGTTCCCTATTCGATGTCAGCATAAACACTTGGTAAGTAGCCACGTGTCTCCATCGGAACAATGCCAACCTATTTGTAAATTCGTTCCTTTCTCCACCGTGGCGGTCAACGGATTACAAATCCCCTTAAATCGCAGCTTAATTCCCTGTCAATTCCACTCTATCTATCGGATGCAATCTCAACTGTCCAATCTGGGCTCCTCCGGATCTAATGTCATACACACGTCGAGCGCGATTTACTTTCTCGACCGATAATGCATGATCACAGTAGTTTCTCTCTCACCTTCGCTGCCACGCATCGATCGTTGAGTGTGATCACTCCATTTTCTCCAAAACTACTTACCATTCAAGGGCGCCCCATTCAATACTAGCGGATCCCATGGTGTTGGTCTTGCCTTTGTACTTTAGTGCCTTTACATTTTTCCGCTTGCGATCCTCTAGTTCCCCCATGTGATTGAGTGCTTAAGGCTCCTCCTTTTCGGCCCTGTTCACTAATTGTGCATCGAAAATAAACTCCTTTTCCTATTCCGGGGCTCCCAAGGGCTACATCGACCTCTTGCGTAGTCTCCCTAGGCCTCGGTCAGTGCCCTCTCACCGAGGTCCTCGTCGTTCCACACCGGCTACCATGGCCACTAGTTCAGGGTGTTTCTGATTGTTGTTTTGGATCTTTCAAGGATTTTTTTTGTCTCGATATAGTCATGGTTCTATGAAAATTGATTATGGATTTGATTCGGATCATGGCCTCCCAATTGAAAAGATATTGGACCACCAAAAGTTGGTTTTCTTCAAGCATCGATTAAGTGAGGAAATTTTTGTCTCACTTGTCCAATCTCAATCCACTTTGCACTACTCAGCTTCGAACCTTTAAGCCCAATCCTGAGGTATTCCACCTATCCACTGCACATCGTCCTTACCATCCCATCCAACATTGTATCTTCCTACAACTCATTAAGATATTTAGGTCAGAAGTCATCAACAAAAGGAAATTGACTCTGCTCTTCAAGGTCCTCAACCATTGAAGGTTCAAACAACCTCAAGCAATCTGCATTCATGACTGAGTAGATGTGCATGTAAGCTAGAAGATCAAGGTGAAAATCATTCTCACCAATCTTCTCAAGTATCCTAAAGGGTCCATACCTGATAGGTTTTAGCTTCTTACCTTCACCTTGCATCCTATCCTTGTTCATATACAACCAGACTTGGTCTCCAACTTGAAAATAATGCTCCATCTGTTGCTTATCATGCCTAGCCTTGTAATTGGCCTGACTCTTTTCCAGTTGTTCATGTACTTCTTGGTGCATCTCCTGGATCTGTTCAATGAACCTAGTTGCCTTTTCCACATCATTATGTCCATCAACCATGGTATCTTTACCAAAGACAAAATCCAAATAAGACGTTGGTATGAAACCAAACCAGGTCTCAGAAGGATATCTCTGGGTAGAAGATTGTTTGGCTCTATTGTAAGCATGTTGCACATAGCACAAGTGCTCATCCCAAAGCTTAGGTTGTTTACTGCAATATCCTCTCAGTAACTAGATCACAGTCCTATTAACTACTTCTTCCTGAACATCTGTTTTTGGATGAAAAGATATGCTTTTCTTCAATTTGGTGTCCATTAGTTCCCACAAACTTGACCAAAACTTCCCCACAAATCGGGTGTCTCGATCAGATATAATAGAAATGGGTAATCCAAAATGAACCCATACATGTTCAAAGAATAATTTTGTAGTTTTTTCAGTTGTAATATGTTTACTATAGGGTATTAAAATACACATTTTGTTGACCTATCCACAAAATAGGTCAACTTTCCTAGATACTCATGAACTTTCCTAGATTCAGGCAATCCTCCAACAAAATCCATGGAAATGCTTTCCCAAGGGTGAGAAGGAAATGACACTGGAGTGTATAAGCCTAGTTTTTTGTTGCTGGGCTAGCTTTTAGCACACATAGCACACCCCTTTACATATCTAGAAACTCTCACTCATTCTTGGCCAATAGCAGAACCTTTGTAGTTGTGCAATTGTTTTACTTACCCCAAAGTGACGTGATATTAGAGAAGTGTGTGCTTCCCTAATTATCTTTGCTCTCTCAGTTTGTGGAATGCAGAGTTTCCCACAATGATATAACAGTTGGTCCT
>Ga0068627_1000086_pt1 | contig 14998 bp, 8 predicted proteins | sample InSIn1gowninarea_FD_77430 | JGI IMG/M metagenome (GOLD analysis project Ga0068627, IMG submission 77430) | Clean room microbial communities from NASA Spacecraft Assembly Facility at Jet Propulsion Laboratory, Pasadena, California, USA -... ... | reverse complement strand
TTACCTATCGCTCACCAAAGTTTTGGTTTGTAAGTATTACAGGTAATTATTTCAACCAGATGTGGCTTGACTTTAACCCATTGCGCCGCACATATGCTGCTACTGATGGTATTACTGATGCCAACAGTGCTAAGGGGCATGCCATACTTGACCAGACACAACTTGATCATCAATACACTATTGACTTTTTCGGTGGCTACTCGTGGAGAATTCCTCATACATATATTAACAAGCGGGCAGTTTACTTAGCTATCAATGTGGGTGTAAACAATTTATTAAATAATAAAGATATTGTTACAGGCGGATATGAGCAGCTTCGCTATGATTTCTCTGCATCTACAGAGCAAAACTTAAGCAGGTTCCCTTCAAAATATTACTACGCTTATGGGTTAAAGTCAAGCCACATCTGGTTGAAATAATTACCTGTAATACTTACAAACCAAAACTTTGGTGAGCGATAGGTAATACCTGCACTGTATGCTTCCTGCGGTGTGCCGGAGATACGGTAATTCTGGCTGTAAATTAAATCTTTCAATAGGGTTTCAGCCGTGTTGTCTACAGTAACAATAGCTTTCTGCCGGCTATTATAATAATAACGTCCAACTGATGCTGCCGCATTCACCGTAACATTGCGGGCTACTTTAGCTTCTACACCAAACTCACCACCAAAATACAAACGGTCTATATGGCTTAGTGCATAATTTACAAAGTCCTGGTATTGGTCGTGGTAAAAAGTAAGGACATTGAAACCATTTTCCATGCTGGTGTAATAGCCTGAGATACGCACTTTAATAAGCGGCGCATTCAGCACGTATCCGCCTTCAATAGTTTGTACCGCTTCACTTTTTAAGCTGTCCTGTGCAAAATCGCGGGTGCGTGGAGACACATATACATTATCAAAGTATGGTGCCCTCGTTAGTACAGCACCATTTACGTACAAATAATTACGTCCGTTCAGCTTATAAGTGATACCGCCTTTCACTGCATAGTTATCAAATATGTGGTCATCCGACTTGCCGTATGAATCATCAGGAAACAACCCGTTGCGTACATTACCTACACGCCAGAACTTTGTTTGCGACAATTCTCCGGCTACATAAAAGTCAACCTTACCATATTTAAAAACCAACTGCCCCCATCCTTCGGGCTTATTAATATTAATGTTGTAATCATACCCGTATTGATCGCCCTTGTACACAATGCGGTTTGGACGGTTTAAATTGTTTTGATCTGCATCAGGATTGTTTGGAAAATCACGCTGTGCAAATTGGTTTAAATCAACCCAGAATTGTCCGCCAAGCAAGTCTGCTATGCGCTGGAAATAATTATTGCGTAAAAGCTGGTAACTAATGCCACCCGTAAAATCAATATGTTCACTCAATCTGCTATTTAGTACTGTATTAGCTGCAAAACGATGACTATTGCTTACCCTTTCACCCAAAATATAGTATGAACGGTTACCGGTTACAGTATTGCCTGTTATACCATTAGCGTTAGCAATGGCGGTTGTGTTACTCCGATTGGTGTTATATAAATTATCCCAGTTAATTTGTCTTGCAGGTTCATAAGCACTTAACAGAATAGTAAGCTGTTGCGCCAGTGAAGGATTTTCTTCTGCATAATAGCTTGGCAAATAACGATAATAATCAGGGCGTGGATCCGGCGCGTTATACCAGTCAATACCAGATATTGAACGCTCACCAAAAGAATAAGATGCAGAAGTAACCAGGGTTGTCTTATTGGAAATACGATAGTCGTGTGTAAGTATAAATACAGGTTGATTGGTCTTCGCAATATTAGCATTGCGCTTTTTACCTTCCTGGTACCCCCACGAAGGATTATAATAATGCGAACCTGCCAACATCATCATTTCTGTTGTGACAGCAGCTTGCCGGCCATTCTCTGTAGGTGAGGCAAAAGCTACAAAAGACAGCAGCTGTTTTTGTCCCAGCTTTTTATCCCCTGCAGCAAACCAACTCTGGCCTTTGTAGTAAGTGCCGGGTACATACCCTTCACCAGCATAGCGAAGGCTGCCCGAAAAAGAAAAAGCCCATCCGTTTTTGCTAAGTCCGGTACTATGTGTTAATGTAATACGGTGAGTATAGTTGCGGTTGGATAATGCATATCCTACACTTGTTTGTTTTCTTTGCTTGCTGGCACGTATATCTATATTGGTATTTGTACCAATATCCCCAAAAGCAAAGGTGGTATAGCGGGTTCCAAAGTTTACATCACGGTTTCTAAACACATCATTTAAGCCACCCCATAAGCCCCACGGGGTGTAACCATTATCTAAGTTGTCCATGGGTACACCATTAATATAAACAGAGGCAAAATCTGCATCATAGCCTCTTATACGAAAGCGTGCCGGGCTGAAGTTGAAAGCTGCTGCATTGTAAAAGGGATCACGGCCGGCAGTAAGCTGCGAAGAAATATTTTGTGCACCTTCATCGTCTAATTCATCATTACTGAGCGATATGGTAGGAATATTATCTGATACATTGTCTTTCAACTCTTCAGAAGCAACAGAATCCCGCCTTGAAGTGGTGTCTGTAGTATTAGGTTTAAAATATTTTTGTGCTTGAAGGGCATTCCATACAATAATGCAAGATAGCAGAGTCAGCAGCTTTCTCATGAAAATAATCAACTTGTTTTGGTATTGCGATGTTATTGGCGCAATAATACAAATTATAAAAAAGCAAAAGCTATACTATTTTAAAATTTATTACTTATATTATAAATGTATGTTTGTACCCATCTTTTTAAATGTTATGATCAGGTCACTATTGCTAATTGCCTTTATTATTTTCTCCTTATCCTTACTTGCACAAAAGCAAACCTATAATACAGCCATTGTAGCGTTTTATAATCTTGAAAACTTTTATGATACGGTAGACAATAAGATGGTGAATGATGATGATTTTTTACCCTCCGGAGCTAAGAATTATACCGGAAAGATTTATCTGAATAAAGTAGAGCATCTTGCCACTGTACTATCACAAATTGGAACAGATATTAACCGTGATGGGCCTGCTATAATTGGTGTTGCTGAACTAGAAAATGATACTGTTTTAACTGATTTGGTGCATCATCCTTTACTTGTCACCCGCAACTACAACATTGTACATTACGACTCTAAAGATGCCAGAGGCGTAGATGTAGGCTTTCTGTACAATCCAAAATATTTTAAACTTTTACGAAGCGCTAAACTGTTTGTGCATTTGCCCGAAGGAGCGAAAGCTACTTACTTCACACGCGATGTTTTATGGGTAAAAGGCATACTGGATGGTGATACAATTCATGTATTTGTAAATCACTGGCCTAGCCGTTTGGGAGGCGAAGAAAGAAGTATGCCCGGTCGTTTAGCCGCTGCTCAGATAGACAGAGATTTAATTGATTCCATTCAGAAATATGATGCGAATGCAAAAATTGTAGTTATGGGTGACTTAAATGACGACCCGATAAGCCCTAGCGTAACAAAGGTTTTGCAGGCTAAAGGAGATATAGCAGCAGTAAAACAAGGTGGTTTATACAACCCATGGGTAAACATGTATAAAAAGGGCATTGGTACACTTGCCTATCAGGATGCATGGGGATTATTTGATCAGATTATGATTTCTTATCCGTGGTTAAATAAAACACAGCCAGGCTACTTTTTCTACCAACCCCACATATTTAATAAAGAGTACATGGTGGAAAATATTGGAAAATACAAAGGTTATCCCATGCGCACATGGGACGGCAACACATATCGTGGCGGTTACAGTGACCACTTCCCTACTTACCTGGTCATGCTGAAAAGAGTGAAATAAGAATACCTAATTAGACAGGTGCAAGCATGATGTAAATTCATCTGTGCAATCTGTAAGAATAATACCTTATCCTGCGTCATAAAGTGTCAAAGCACGGTTCTTTATGTTAGCAGCTTATATCCAACAACTGGTAATCGGTAGTTGATAAGGGTATTAAAGCCAGTATTCTCCCAATTACTTCCCCTATAGCGCTCCTACACCTTCGTTACACTTGCCCCTACTTCCCCTATACCTTCGGAATACTTCCTCCTTACTTACCCTATACTATATCCATACCACCTCTACACATCATCCATCCAATACCTACTCCTCTTCTATGGTAAAGCCCTACCTTCTCCCTATCTGAGCCGTACCTGAGCCCTACCAAAGCTATAGTAGAGTAACAGTAGAATCATGGTATATCCATGGATAATTCATGGATAAAGCATGGATAAGCCATGGTAAAGGCATGGATAAAGCATGGAAAGCGGTGACTGCACCCCTTCCTCCTCCATTCTTTTCTACTTATTTGGGGCAATAAAGGGTAAACAGAAGGGCTGTCTGAAGTGTAGAAGGGTAAAATATAAAGCAAAAATTATAACCATTTCAATACAGGTTCGTATTAAATCAAGTCATAACCTCCCCTAAGCGTTCTTTAACAACTCCATCCAATGCTACTCCGTATATTTATATAAATGCTTTTATATGAAAGGCTCTCTTATCTTATGTACTCTATTTTGTATAATAATAACTACAATAGCCTGTGGTCAAAAGAATACTAAATTAATACCTGCTCAACACCCATCCGCTCAAGACCTTAGCAAATACAGTCAAGCAACCTTTGCTGCGGGATGTTTCTGGCATGAAGAAGCACTTTTTGAAAGTGTCAAAGGGGTGAAAGAAGCCATCTCCGGCTATGCAGGTGGTACCACTAAAAATCCTACTTACGAAAGTGTAGAAACGGGTATTACAGGGCATGCAGAAACTGTAAACGTCTATTACAATCCTGCCGAAGTAAGCTATGCTACGTTACTGAAAGTATATTTTACCGGGCAAAATCCTACGCAGGTAAATGGTCAGGGTCCGGATTTAGGTACACAGTACCGTTCTATTGTATTTTATAGGAGTAATGATGAAAAGCAGCAAATAGAAAATTACATTAAAAGCATACAGCCCAAATATAAAGCACGTATTACAGCAGAAGTAAAACCATTTACTACCTTTTGGCGTGCCGAAGATTATCACCAGAATTATATAGAAAACAACCCCGATGGTGGCTATGTGCAGCATGTAAGTATTCCGGAAATAAAACAACTTCAAAAAGAATTGCCACAACTCATTAAGCCTGACCGTTTTTATTAGGATACAGTATTATCCGGAATAATAGTGTGTAATAAACTTATCTTATCATTAAACCCGGTATGTTCTTGAATTATATGTTGAATAACCAATAAAGTACGAATAAGCATTAGTTTCACATACAAGGGAGATTATAAGGAGGGGTAAAGATTTGAAAACTGGCTGATGCTTTATTTCCATCAGCCAATTAATAAAACGCTATTCCAGTCACTTTTTACCTGATTAAAGTGATTGTTCCCGTAAATGGCACCACAGCATCGTTGCACTTAACTACAACGTGGTAAATATAGGTACCAGATGGTGCAGGCTTGCCTTTATATGTTCCGTCCCAACCATCAGCTGAGTAGTTAGTGCTGTTGCCTTCTTTACTAAAGATCAATTCCCCCGCCCGGTTATATATCATAAAGGAACGTATAGGATTATCAATACTGCTGAGTACATAAAAGCGGTCATTTTTACCATCTCCATTAGGTGTAAATGCGGATGGTATATAAATTTTAGACTGATCGCACAATACATGCACTGTTAATTGGGCTGTATCGGTACATCCAAAATCTGTATATACTACCGCATTGTAGGTTATACTTTTTTGCGCTTCCAAAATTGGTTGAGGACAATCAGTGCAGTTAAGCCCTAACGAGGGATACCAGTACCACTGCTTTATATTGTCGCTACCAGTAGTATTTATTATAGTTCTGCTTTCTTTTGCTACTACCAAATCATTATTAACAATCGTCACTTCCGGGTTAGCATGAACATTAACTATAATTGAATCTGTTTGACTAAAGCATTTCTTGTTATCTATGCCGGTTACATAGTAAGTAGTCGTTGTTGCTGGCGATGCTACAGGGTTATTGATAGCCGTACTATTTAACCCATCAGATGGCGACCAACTGTATAAATCGGTGCCGCTGGCACTTAGCTGAACACTGTTTGTAGCACATATATCACGAGGTGCATTATCCACTGTCATAGTTTGCGGGTGAACAACTACTACCCTTACGGTGTCTGAAGCACGGCAGGAATTTGCATCAGTACCTGTAACTATGTAATTGGTATCCTGCAGCGGTGTAGCACTTGGGTTGGTACAGGAAAGGCAACTTAAAGTCGGGTCTCTGTTCCACACGTAAGAAAGTGCACCGGAAGGTTGCAACAATACGCTACTCCCCTCACAAACAAACGTATCCAGCCCTGCTGATACTACCGGCAAAGCATTTACAATTACAGGTTTATAAGTTGTTGTATCAGCACAATTATTATCATCCCTCGTAATAAGGGATGCTATGTAATTGCCGTTCTTAGCATATAAGTGTTTATAAGGCGCATTATTGTTACTTTCTATAATACCATCTCCATAACTCCATACCCGGTCAATAATTTTATGCGTCCCATCTGAAGTAGATTCATCAATAAATGTAGTAGAATCATTTAAGCATACAGCAGGCAATGCTGTAGTAAAACTTGCTGATGGCCCAGATACGCTTATGGCATTAACGCTATATAAAGTATCCTGGCAGCCATTCTTATACCTTGCAATCAAGGAGGGATAATAAGTACCATTCGTTGTATAAGAAACATTTATACTGGTATCACTGAAGAGGGTACGTCCATCTCCTAACGCCCACAAATAATCTAATACAAAATCCGGACTAGTCACTCCAATTTCAATATTGTCATTACGGCATATGAGCCCATTTGCAGGTGCAAAAGTAAAATCAGGTGTAGTATTAACTACATAAATAGTTGCTTTGTACGTGCTTGTACAACTGCTGTCTCTATTAGGAGCATTAGTAGTAAGTGAAACAATGTATTTCCCCGAATTGGGATAATTGTGGGTGGGCGGACTTTGCTCTGTTGAAGTAGTACTGTCACCGAAATCCCAAAGCCAACTATTAGCCCCAACAGACATATTCACAAACTTGACCAGGGAACTATTATCGCAATTGAAGAGCGCTGTATAACGAGAAAACGGAGGATTGACGTAAATAAGATCTCGCCTAATTACAGTATCTAAACAACCGTCATTGTTTACCGTCAACATTACAGTTTGATAACCAGTATCCTTAAAAGTGTATCCAGGATTTTGTGCAGTACTAATATTACGTCCAGCAATATTCCAGCGCCATTTGGTTACAGGTCCGGTTGCCGTGCCTTCAAATTGCACCCTGTCAGTACCACATATATTTGTTTTATCAACTGTAAAATCAGGCACTGAGCGAGTATTCACTGCTACAGCGTTTGTTATACCAATAGTGGTTGTACAACCACTTAAAGTAGTAACCGTTAATGATACATCAAATCTACCTGCTGTTGAATATGTATGGCTAGGCCGGGCACCTGTACCTGTCACACCGTCTCCAAAATCCCAAGAGTAGCTGGTAATCGAATCAGGAACAGCTATATCCGGAATAAATGTAACAGGATGTGGAATACAACCTGAATCAGGCAAATTGATACTATTAATTATAGCTCCTCCTAAAAAGATTGAATCTGTTTTCGTGAGTGTATCTGTACAGCCGTTTGCATTGTATGCAACGAGCATTGGTGAATACTTTCCCGCCTGGTAAATATGTGTTGGATTTGGTTCTGTAGAACTCTCTCCGTCTCCAAAGTACCACTTAAAGGACACCGCATTTACAGATGTATTAATAAATTGAATTGTAGATGGGTAATTACAACTTTTTAATGTTCCGTTTAAAGTAAATGAAGCAGTTGGCTTGTCTAATACCTGCACCTGTTTTGTTACTGTATCATTACAAGTACCATAATTTGCTATTAACTGTATAGTGTAAGTACCAGGATCTGTAAACTTGTAGGTAAGGTAATTCCCAATTTGTTGCACTTTTATATTGTTAACCATCCAGGCAGTAGATAATGGAAATGGGGTTGAGGTATCCTTAAATGTGGTATTTTCATTTTTACATATTATAGCAGGAGCATCAAAATCCAGAGTACTTCCGCCAATTTGTATCACTTTCCTGATAGAATCCTGGCACCCCTCCGGACTAATTGTTGTTAAACTTACATTGTATTTGCCAGCCCCGGCATAGGTATTACTCGGGTTTGGAAAGACAGATAACTGCGAATCTCCAAAGTCCCAGTGATAACTTATATCACTACGTTGATTATCTACTTTGAAATTAACCGTAGCCACTGTATCACAAATATTGATATAACTATAAGTAAAATCTGCCCTTGCGCCACTAATAGTGATATTATCAAATACTGAATCGGTTGATACCGCATTTTTAACAACTAACTTTACCTGGTAGTTGCCAGGCACTATATAAGTATTTGAGGGATTTTGCTGTTTAGAAGTATGCCCATCTCCAAAATCCCAAAACCAGGAAGTAGGTCCACCAGTAGAATTATCAATAAATTGCACTTTTACAGGTGTGCATCCCTCATAATCGGTATTATTAAAACTTGCCTGCACCACTTCCTGCCCCTTTGCAAATAGAGATACAACGCAAAAAGCTATTAGCATCAATATCCTGTAAGCAGCAAGTCCTTTTTTCAGCTTCGGGTAAAAAAAAGTTGCATTGTATTGAAGAAAATAGGATTTAACGGCAGAAAAAGTAAACTTTATTATCTGTCGCATATATAGTTATTAGAAATTGTGATTTGTGTTAGTTTTTTGGAATTAATCGATTTTTAATAAATCACCCTGCAAATAAACAACAAACTATGCAGGAATATTGTGTTTGAACCTCTCTAATAAGCACCAGCAGCTAAGCTTTGGTTAAACTAAGCGAAAATAAGATAAAAAAATTAATAATTTGTTTTTTAAAACACCAGATTGGGATTATTGTCTCATTTCTATACATTATATTCTGCTTTATATTCCATTAAATATGTATTAAGCATTCATTTCCATATAATTCTATTTTATTTTCGTAGTGCTTTATAAAACAACCAATAATTCCAATATCATGTTTTCCAAGACTTATCGCTTTGTACTGGTGTTTGCTATAATATTATTCGCACATCGCAGCACAGCACAGTTCAGTAATTATTCAGAACCGTTTATAGATGTTAAAGGCAGAAGTGGTGTCAGTTTTAACTTAGGTGCCAATACCTTTTTAGGCGATCTGGGAGGTAACCAGGGTACAGGTAAGCCTTACTTCAAAGATTTTAATACTAAGACGGTTCGTCCCCTGATTGGCGCTTCTTACACCTATTTTCCTTTATCCTGGCTTAGTGTTAAGGCTGGTTTAAACTACACATGGGTAACCGGAGCAGACTCGCTTATAAAAAATAAATTTGGTCATGCTGCCGGCAGGTACAACCGAAACTTAAGTTTTAGATCTGCTATTACAGAAATGAGCGCAGAAGCAGAGTGGTATCCTTTGCAAATGACCTGGAAGTATGGAGGATCGAGCCTGCGCCCATTTATTAGCTCCGGAATTGGATTTTTCCATTTTAATCCAAAAGCACAATTAAATGGACAGTGGGTTGAACTTCAGCCGTTGCATTTAGAAGGGCAGGGCTTTACTGAATATCCGGACAGAAAAAATTATAACAGGACCCAGATTTACATACCGTTATCAGTTGGATTGAAGTACCAGCTAAATGATTACTATTTTATATCGTTAAGTTCTACATTCAGAAAGACTTTTACCGATTATATTGATGATGTGAGTACCAATTATATTGATCCTAAATTATTTGACAGATACCTATCTCCCGATCAGGCAAAATTAGCTAAACAGCTCTACTACAGAGGCAATTCCTCCCAAGGGCATAACCCAGGTCCGTATAGAGGTTACAGCAGCTTAGATTCTTATACTTCAGTTATCTTTACCTTTACTTATATTATTAGAAGATCGGAGAATTATTACTATCACAGACCTTAAAATAAAAGCATATACAGATTTAGTAGCTTTTTAGTTTCCGCCTACAGTTTTGTAGGCGGTTTTTGTTTTTAGTAATATCAAGTGCTTCTGTAAATTTAATAATTATAAATCCTGTATAAGTGCGACGCATAAATTAGAATCGGGTAATGCGATACATCATTATGCGTAACCTATATGGAGTGTCTGGGGCTGCCAATGTATAGTTATACCAATTCCAATTAACTGTAGCATTCTGATCTCAAGAAAGTTCATGAAGCATCGGGAATGGCTCTCACAGATGGCACAGATGAGCACAGATATAGTATGAATGATGTGAGGAGAAGACTATGTACGATGTTAGATGTACGATGTACAATGTAGGGAGATTGCTATAAACGATTTAGAATTTGGGGTTATAAAGGAGGAAGTGGGTGGTGTAACCGGCAGTTGTTTATCTTTGTCCTTCTACACTTAGGGTAGGCGTTCTGTTTACCCTTTTTTACCACCAATAAGCTGAAAAAGACGTAGGATGATCGGAGGATGATCGTAGCATCCCGGGCGCAGGTATAACGCAGCTATAGGAGAGGTATAGGAGAACTATCCAGTTACCTGCCAGTTACATAGGGGGAGATACGGCTCAGGTACGGCTGAGGTTAGGGAGAAGGGAGGACATTGGCAGTGCTTTCCCTGGACTATCCCTGAACATTCCATGACTTTAGAGAGGCGATGGTGGGGGGCAAGTAGGGGGAAGGTGGGGCTTTACTATAAGGATGGTGTAGGGGAAGTAGCAGGGAAGTATGGGTGATGTGTAGGATAAGTAAGGAGGAACATAGACAGTGAGAGGAACTGCCCATGCCAGCAGCAAAGAGATATGCAGTTAAAGCTTTCTTATAAACAGTGGTGGAAATAAGCTACAAGACTGCTGTTGCTTAGCTGATCTTATGTAAGCTATCCACGCAACTCACTTTATAAAATTAAAGTACATCCTTTATATAACTCCGATTTGTCCTATATTGGGAAGAGATTTTCTTGAGGTGGATAATTATTGAACTTACACTCATGTTTTTTTATATATACCCCGCATCTCCTGCTATGTAACTCCGGAACTAGTTCTATGTAGCCCTTATATTCTCCGACTAAACATTGTACAAAGCATTACGCTTTAATCCTATTCATAGGAATTGATCGAGGAAACCGGCTTATACATAGCACCCTTTGCAACACAGCAGGTGAATTGCGCCTCAGATGAGTATGCTGCTCTATGATGATAATCACTGCATTGTGTGCATAATCTGTTTAAATCAGTTTTAGTTAGTTCTAATGAGGTGTATATAATATAATAGCTTAGAATAATCATCACATTTAAATATATAATATGTCTTAAAATAGACGCATTATAAAATTTATATGAGTATTGTTATAACAGCCATTAAACAATATATATTATAAATGTATTAAAATGTAAGCTACAGTTTATTAACCCGCCTTTTGGCAGAATCCTTGATTTATAATATGCCAAGAATACCAAAACAAACATTACATTATTAAAAACTGCATTATGAAACGTCTTTTTACCTTTACTCTGAATCAACTCTTAAAACCTTCAATCCGAAAAAACTGCGTTTCTTGCAATATGTAGCAGTACGCTACTCTTTTCAGTGCATACAAAAGCTCAGGAAGAAAAAGATTCAACAAAAGCTAAGAAAGAAAAAATAACATATAGAAGTGGACTAAGCCTGCAATTAGGCAGTAATAGCTTTTTAGGCGATTTGGGTGGAAATAGTGGAAAGGGTAAGACTTTTATAAAAGACTGGGATTTAGAAACATCCAAATTGTTTGCTGGATTGTCTTATACTTATTTTTTGAATAAGGGTCTTAGTCTCAATGGAGATATCCACCTAACATCTGTTGCCGGTGATGATAGCCATAGCGATATAACTCCAGGGCATTCATTTGGCAGATATAAGCGAAACCTTAGTTTTAAGTCTTTTGTTTATGAAATGCAGGTTACAGGCGAATTGTATCCGCTGCAGGCAATCTCTAAAAACAGCAAACTAAAAATAATGCCTTATGTAGGAACGGGTATAGGTCTTTTCCATTTTAATCCTAAAGCCGAACTGAATAGTGAATGGTATTCACTTCATTCCATGCACCTGGAAGGTCAGGGTTTTGCGGAATATCCTGAAAGAAGTAACTACAAACTTTTACAGTTGTATATTCCTCTTACTGTTGGTGTTAAATACAGGATCAGCGAGAAGAACCTGTTATCTTTAAACCTGATTTTCAGAAAAACATTTACAGATTATATTGATGATGTAAGCACTACTTATATCGACCCAGCATTATTCGATAAATATTTGTCTTCGAATACAGCAAGTATTGCCAAGCAGTTGTATTACAGAGGCATTGATAACCAAACACCGAAAACTAACAGTACCAGAGGATATACAGGTAATGACTCTTATACTTCTGTATTCTTTGGTTTTACTCATTTATTCAAATAATAGTACGTCCAACACCGCAAATGTCTGGCGCTATAAATTAAATTTGTTATAAACACTATTCTTTACACTCCTGCCTGTAAGCAGGAGTGTATTTTTTGTGGACAAGGACGCCGTCTTTATTATTATAAATACACTTATTTTTCTGCTTTAATGCATTTTAGTATAGAGATACTTTCCTTTCCTATAATTTTGACACTTTATAATATTGAATAATGGTGCCAATACGAAAGGCTAACGAAAGAAGACTATTATTTGCTTTGATACTGCTGACATTTGTTACTACCCACACAAATATTTACGGGCAAATTACTGCTTTACGATTGTACAATACCTGGAATAATAATAAACTATATTCTGATACCAGTGTAACGCATACTGCATGGAAACCGTTGTTGTACCAGGATACGGTAACTGCTCCTTCTGACCACAACTGGCTGCATCGCAAACTTTTTGAAGAGCACTTACTTAGCGTACAGCAGCCTGGTTATACTATATACGGAGATATTATTGTTGATGAATACATTGGATATGATAAGCGTGCAATAAGAGCAAGCAATGGCAACCGCGACAACTATCATGTTCCTATGATGAATACACGCGGTTACGAAGTAAGTGGCAGCATTGGGAAATCTTTTTATTTCGAAACTAACTTTTATGAAAACCAAGGACGCTTTGGAGCTTATGTGGATAGTTTCATCCGAAGGTACAGAACCATTCCTCGGCAGGCCCGGTTTAAAAATATTGGCGATGGCTTAGGCTTCGATTTTAATTACTCTAATGCGCGGCTTATTTACACCCCTAATAAACATTTACTATTTGATTTAGGTTATAACCGCAATTTTGTTGGTGATGGATACCGCTCTATGCTCCTCTCAGACTTTGCTACAGATCACCCTTATTTCAAAGCGGCACTTACATTTGGTAATATTCAATACACGGCTATGTGGTCGCAGTACGTTACCGAAGCACCTGGAAAACCTAGCTTATATGCTTATGGGGCCCCACACAAATGGGCACAAACGTACTTGCTCGACTGGAAAGCTACCAAGCATTTTACAGCCAGTTTATTTGAATCAGTAATATGGGCAGGTGAAGATGCTCAACATCATAATAATTTAAGTGCAACCTACGCGAGCCCGATAATGTTTTTACATGCAGGACAATCAAAATCCGGGCTTTCGAATAATGAACTGATTGGACTTAATCTTAAATACCAAATATTGCCCAAGGCATATTTGTACGGACAAGCAGCCGCAGATGAACTTGGGAAAGATATAAAAAACCGCTACGCTGCGCAGTTGGGTGTAAGAGCTATAGATTTTTTGAAAGTACCGAACTGGAATGCTTTGATAGAATATAACACAGCACGCCCCTATACTTACAGTTCCGATACAAACCAAACAACCTACTCGCATGCTTATCTTCCTTTGGCGCATCCATTAGGAGCCAACTTTAAAGAACTGCTGGGCGTTACTGATTATACCTATAAAAATTGGTGGTTCAGGCTCGAAGGTTTTTTGGCAAAGTATGGCAATGATATACAAGGTATTAATTACGGGCATAATATACTGAATACTAAAACAAATTATCCTACGGACAACATAATAACGGGGCAAGGTGCTGCTACTAATCTCTTTTATAGTGATTTGCGGGTAGCTTATATCCTAAATAACAAAAGTAACCTGCGCATAGAGGGCAACCTTACTTACCGGCGCGAGAGCGGATTAGGAAATAAATACGAAGACATGATAGCTACTATTGGTGTCCGTATGTCGTTTCGCAACCTGTATTATGATTTTTAAATCCATATCTATTAAACATCATCATGCGAAGTCTTTCTGTATTTATACTATCTCTGTTTACATCAGTTTTATTTGCGCAGCAAATACCATTAAATCAGTTTGTGCAAAACAGGCTTAACCAGTTATTCATTACGGCTGACTCAGGAGTTTACAGTTCCTTTCGTAGTATGAACTGGCTGGAGTTGCAGCAGCTACATATCTTGCATAAAAACGAAGTAACAGATAGTGCTTTTGGTTTGAATGCTAATGAAAATGGTGGCTATTTCTTCAATCATTTTACTTCTGATAATTGGATAAAAGCTGCTGGTAACAATAATGTGCTGGCAATTGACCCTGTACTGGAAGGAACGGTTGGTTTTTCGTCCGAAAAAGATAAGCCCTTGATTAGCGGTTCGGCGGGCTTGCGGTTGCAATCCGTTATCAATAATAAAATTTCCTTAGATGCTACTTTTGTTGGACACAGCAACCAGTTTCCGCTATATGTAGATAGCCTGATTGTAAATAAGAACTTTATTATCCCTGGCAGCGTTGCGGCTTATCGTCGCAAAAACCGGCGTTTTAATTATGCTGATGTGAATATTAATTTCACCTTCACTCTATGGGACGCATGTAAATAAGTGGGTTGAGATAGGTTACATCGAAGCCACGTTGGAAATTAGTATCCTTAGCAAACCATGTTACCTGATCGAAGGCACTGAGCTGAAATT
>Ga0068627_1000083_pt1 | contig 15081 bp, 11 predicted proteins | sample InSIn1gowninarea_FD_77430 | JGI IMG/M metagenome (GOLD analysis project Ga0068627, IMG submission 77430) | Clean room microbial communities from NASA Spacecraft Assembly Facility at Jet Propulsion Laboratory, Pasadena, California, USA -... ... | reverse complement strand
GGAAGAGATGGGAGGCCTGAGACCCTCAAAGATGAAACCGTTCCGCCATTTCCAGATGAGCCAAATGGCGGTAGAAAAGATAGAGCGGAGATCAATGCTTTGTTTTCTCCAGCAACTGACTCCCTGCTGGACCGAAGCAAAACCACGGTGAGAAAAAGAAAAGGAGATGGACAGTTCATACCATATATGCTGAGTCTGCGGACATTGAAAGAACAGATGAGCATTTGTCTCATGATCAGATAGACAGAAAGCACATCATCCAAGGCCATGCCATCCGCGCTTTTGTAAAACCTCCCATGTGAGGTTCCTATTGGAGAACATTAACTAGGAGAAGAGAATACATTCGAGAGGGCATGTCACTTTCCACATTGATAATGGGAACATATAGACTGGGTCCTGACAGGAGCCTTCGATCAGGATGGAGTATATGTCCTTCACCCTTATTGACTGCCGAGAGTTTGAATCACCCCACACCAAAGTATCCTTATTGCCACTGCACCTGAGTCCTTTGTGCATTAGATCCTGTACCACCGCTGTCCATAACTGACCGAAGTGGGGGGAGAGTGATAGCTCCACCGCATCCTTCCAAACCGGCGAGGACGATGACCATTCCCTGATAAGCTTATCCCAAGTAAAATAGCCTTTTGAATGGAGATAGATAGAGAGATTTTTAGGGATGAGGAGATGAAGCTCATTAATCATGTAATCAATGCCAATGAAGATACTTGATCCTGAGAACAGTCTCCATCGCAAATTTTCTATGAAGAACGAAAGGATTTTCCTGTAGCTGTTCCATATAGCCGAGCCCGTTTTTATTCCAATAGACCCTCTACGGAACCAATACTCGAGACTGTGGCCTTTCAAATATATGGTTTGAATCATCAGAATGCATGGGCCTGCACCAAAAATGCCCCTAATGAGAGACTTGCAGAGCAATGCTTTCCCAAAAAGTTTAAGATTGATGAGACCCCATCCACCGAGTTTCCTTGGTCTTGCTAAAATATCCATCCTGACAAGATTGATCTTAGACTGATGAGCTTTGCCACCCCATATAAAATTTCCTGCTGTAGCAATCAATTTTTTAATGATGGAACTCGGAATATGAAAAAGGTGAGACTAATATACAGGGAGCTGTGTTAGGACTGACTGTACCAAGATGAATCTCCCGGCCAGAGAGAGCCATCTGGCTTCCCATAACACAATTTTTTTGAAAAACCTGTCAACAAGCCATTGCCAATCACGAGGGCCATATCCCTTTGCCTTCAGCGGAAAGCCCAGATATTTGAGCCCATTCTGAATGGGATCAATTGATATGCCAAATAGGCTAGCAATCCATTTGCCAATAGGGTTCTCAGAATCATTTATGTAGAGCATCGATTTCAGCTTATTTATAACAAGGCCAGTGGCCGATTGGAATTTGCATAGAATGCCATGAATACACTCCTAGGACTCCCTGCAAATCATGGCTGCAAGAAGCACATCATCAACAAAGAAATTGTGCGACACAGAGATCCCCCTGCATATTTTAACCGGCATGCATCTCCTCTCCGTCATAGCATGGATGATCTGTAAGCTAAGGGAATCCATAACCAGAATGAATAAGAGAGGTGACAGCAGGCATCCCTGCCGAAGGCCTCTTTCAACCTTGAAGAAAGAGGAGGGAATGCCATTCACAATTACTGCATATTGAACATTCTCAACGCATGCCATGACCCAATTAATGCATTGCGGTCTGAGACCAATTTTTGCCAGCATGATTCGGATAAATCCCCAATCGACACAATCGTATGCTTTAGCTAGATCAATTTTGAGGATGGCCGCATCAATATTTTTAGATATTATAGAGAAAAGACATTCTTGGGTCATAGCAACGGCATCCAGGATATTTCAGTCTTTGAGGAAAGCATGTTGAGAGTTAGAGATGTGAATACTCAACTTCAACTTCATCCTTTCGGCAATAATCTCGAATATGATTTTAAAGAGAATGTTGCACAAAGCAATCGAACGAAAATCACTGAAGGCATCAGCTCGATCGCTTTTTGGAATCAGAGTGATAAAGGTAGCAGTGATGGCACTATTAATATTACCAGATATCCTTGATGCCTCAACCATACTTAGCAGATCCTCCTTAAAGAAATCATAGAAATGGATGAAGGACTCGATGGTCCAGCCATAAGGGCCGGGGCTCTCGTCTTTTTTAAAACCTTTCATAACTGCTAGCAGCTCCTCACCAGTAATGGGCCTGAAGAAAACATCATTCGCAAGACCATCAAACATTTATGGCAAGACCTCGATAGACCATAGTGTGTCCTCTATGTTGGTTTGACGGCGCGTATACTGGTTCTGGAAGAACATGACTGCCTCCATTGTGATACCCTCCTGTGATTGAATGCTATCACCCTCGTCATTTTTAATGAGCCAAATGGAGTTAAAATTCCTCCTTGTATTTGCTACTTTGTGAAAAAACTTGGTATTACGATCCCCCTCTCTGAGCCAAAGAGCCCTGCTCTTTAAGCGCCACGAAATTTCCTCTTCTCTCAAGATTTTCTATTTCTCTTTCTGTAAAGAAAGGATATGGGATCTATTTTCCAAAGACATACCATCAATAGAAGAAGAAATGAGGGTGTCCCTCATTTGCCTTTTTATGGCTGCCAATCGCAACCCTATAAATCATTTCCTTTCAATCTGCCACTCTTTGGTAAACTTCTTAAGGCTATGAATCTTCTCCCTAAATGTGGTAAAGAGAGCCATGTCCGAATCCTTTATCTCCATCCATTTCTTTTTAATATTTTCAGTGTACTCTTGCACCTCCAAATGTGCTCTGTTAAACTTAAATGGGTAGCCAAATCTGGGGTTCAACTCTTTCCAAACCAAGAAAATAGGCCTATGATCCGATGACATATCCTCCCCTGTGAGGAAAAGTGGCATACCCCACTCCTCGATAATGTCTAATTTGAGCACAATTCTATCCAATCTTTTTGCGATGAAAGCCATTCCCATTCTTTTATTGTCCCAGGTTGGCATTTTCGTCCTTTGAGGAATATCTATGAGATTCCTGTACAAGAATTATTTTCTAATTCTTTCACCTAACTGGTCTAGCTTCCTTCCACCTCCCCATACCTCATCAGCATTAAGGGTAACATTGAAGTCACCAGCTAACATGATCCTGTCCATGTCCAATATTTCAGAACCAAAAAGCCATTCCCAGAAAGGAGTGCGGTCCCTGCACGGAGCATAGATATTCAACATATTTAATGAAGTGGAATGTCCTCTGATGGATGCAGAAATGAAAATTCCTACATTGCATTTAAATGCACTAGCTTTAATCCACGTAGGATCCCATATAACAGCCAGACCACCCGAGAGACTAGACGCGTCCGTGGCAACCATATGCCATTTTGGAAACATCTTTCTAAAAAATGCCAGAGTGACAGATGCAGGATGCATCGTTTCTTGAATGAAAATAATTTTGGGACGTCCATAGAAGAATATGTGTTTCAATGCCTGGAATTTAGGGCCCGCACCCAATCCCCAAATATTCATCGAGATTAAAAAAGTCATTTAGACGATTGATCAGCCTCCCATGCTCTAAGGGACTGTGATCCTATTGAATCAAGGACAGGGATCTCAACAAGAGAGAGATTAGCAACTTCTAGGTCAGGCCCAATTGTTCTCCCGCGAAAGTGTCTACTATCACCCTTTTTCTTCTTCCTGGTAGTAATATTTTTAGCTGAATTCGGGCTAATGGATGGAAAAGAATGAGAGGTCGGCTTGTGAATGGAAAGAGGCTCCAAGAGGGACGGATATCTTTGTAAGAGGGAATCCAGGTCACTATCAGGAATATTGACAGGCGAACCCTCAGGAGAATTATAAGGGGTGGGGGAGGGCACATTAACCTTACCCTTTGAAATATCAGCTTGCGGAAGTGACGGGGATAATGATCGAGGGGAGACTGAAATGGTGTGTGACCCAAAAATAAAGTCCGCTTTGTCCTTGGGGATTGGACTGGTAATTGGAGGATTATCAGTGGGCTCGGGAGTAGATGAGCATACAAAAGTCACATCCCGATGACCCTCTTCATGATCAGAAGATTCTAAAATGACTGTACCTAGGGAAATGGGAGAATTAACAAGTTTATCAGTCTCCAGATCACAATTCCCATGATTTTCCAGCCTCTTGTGAAACCTCTTGGTCCGTCCGATGGGTCTATACCTACAATCCTTGATAAGATGACCTGTTCTATGACACTGTGAGCAGCGGAAAGGAATTCCCCAGAAATCCAAACGCTGGTTAAATGTGCTTCCTTCCCAATCAATGATCATGTAGTCAGGGTATGCACCTTTGTAAGGTTTCTCAATTAAGATCCATGCTATCCTCTTATCCTTTTCCCCCCTGCACCACGGGTCGGCATAAACAAATTTGTCGATGGAGTTCCCAATTTCAGTTAATGTTTCCTCAGTCCACAATTCCAGAGGTAAGTTGGGCAATTTTGCCCAAATCATGTAGTTTGACGGGATGTTTTTTAGTGGATCAAAACCCAAAAACCATCTTGTGAGGGCCAAAAAACTCCGGCCCGAGACCCACGGCTGCTGAAGGATAAAATCTAGATCAGATGAGGTTTGGAAATGAAAGGAATACCAATCTTTCATTAGCCTAGAAATGATTGGAACATAACTGATGCAGGGAATCCATTTTTCTGCTATCCATGCGCGCATTTCCCCATCTGTCATTTCCGGGAAATGCCATTTTCTGACCAAAGCCCGCAATTGTAAGCTTTCAACACGCAGCCGTAAAGATGAATTACATATTGTAATGGCCTTAGGCGGAGGAGCTAGTTTAATCGGATTCCTATGGGCATTATAATCCTTTTCTTGCCCCAAAGAAGGTTGGTCACAACGATTTTGTTTACCTGGGATGGGGGTCGCTGAAAGGGGCGGGACATGTAGGCTAGAAGGAATGGATGCCGAGAACTGGGGTATACGAAGCATGTCCACCACAGTTGACTGCCAACTATGATGCTGATTAGGCAGTTCCATTTTTGACTCAGCCTTTACAGATTCCTTCAGACATGCCAGGGAGGTCGGTGAGTCCGGGCAATCCATCCAATAGATCACGTCAGACTGACACAAGATACTTACCAGAAACCCCTGTAAACAAATCTGTCCTTTTAGGTGACTCTCGATAGAGACAAACCTAGAGAATTGAGCTTTTGTGGGCGAAGCAGTCGAGAAAGCTGACGTGTATCACCTTCTACCAACTTCTACAAATGATCATTAAAGGACTTTGGGAAAAGAGTAAGGGGGAACATGCCTACCTGCTTCGGCCAAGGCGCGTAAGCAGATTGTCCGGATTCCTACCAATTTAATGATCAGCGACTAAGGACATGTTACATAAGGTGAAACAGATTAATCAGAGAGAAAAGGACGTCGGCATTCCTAAAAGGATAGAAAGGAATGTGATAACATATCGTCATCCTGACAGTTATGTCCTATAATGAGAAATCTGGAGAAACGGTCATGCATGAGAATTTCAAAATGACCGGAAAAGGTTATTGAGAAACCATAGTCACCGGAATTGAAAAAAATCATGCTGGTCTACCTAATGGCATCCATGACAGTCTACGCAACAACATGCAACATGGAGAGCACACCACCAGCTCCCAATTCTGAACTGAACATCAGAGCATGGACTATAAACATAAAAGGATTCCCGAATTCTGTTAAAGAATGATATTATCATTTTATCTACAGAAATACTTACATTCCAAAACAATGAGAATCCTGTACCATCCAAAACCCTTAGCAGCCCTCAGAATTACGTCTTTAACAAAAAAAGTTAATAACAGATTACTGACCTAAGAAAGAGCCGAGCCATCTGCCGAGTCACAGAAGAAGGAAAACACCAAGCACCCGCCATCAATGATAGACCGCATCCAGAGTGCCCATCTACCTCAATAATCATCCCCATCTTATGACTAAACACAACCACCAGATAATACACCACCTTCGATGCAGAGGTTATGAATGAAGCAAGGAAGCCACCAGTCTGCCACAGGATGGGGGAGACTGATGACTGCAAGGAAGCTGCAAGGAGACTGTGACCTATTGCACTGCCCAGATAAATAATGAAGGCTAAAAACGACTAGACGGGATGAAGAGGAGAAATATTATGGACGGCCTGTGATAATGCAGAGCGAAAAGACATGCCCGAGGGCCCTATGAAGGCGAAAACCCAACGCTAAAAACCTTACACCGGATACCCTATCGTCTGTTTTATAGCATTGTTCCCCCCCTCCTATAGATGCCAGCAGCATCTGATGGTAAGAGACAGGTGGATGCACGAGGGTGAGAGATGTGTATGGCGAGCAAACAGTCTAGGAGAAAGGAAGACCATGTGTCTGGATAAGGTGCTATGACAAGTGTTTACTCTGACATCTTCCCCGAATGCATCCCATGCACGACGCTTGATAAGAAACCACATAAACATGTTGTCAGCTTGCGGACCTGAAGGGCCATTCAAAGACCTCCGATTGTTCAGTGCAGATTGGTGGCCATGTTCGATAGGTGAGTGCTTGTGTCTTCTGGACTCCAGGCGTCGCTCCTAAATATCGGAAAAACGCAATTTATTACATCTACATATTTGTTATATATAGAAAAATTGAAATTATATGTATTCAATTCATATAAAAAAGGTAAATTGTTAAATATATATATATATAGATGATGATAATGGTGGTTCATGAGACCAAACATTGGTCTATCGCACCTAAAAACAAATTATATAATTTGGTTTAAGATTTTATTCTTATGATTAGAAAGCTTGGAGAGAAGCCTTCCAAGCTCACTATAATTTCGACATTGTAAAAGGCTAGGAAGGTCAGTATTGTAACAAAGATTGTGAAGCTGAGATCTAATGTTGTTGTACGTGGGGCACTCTAAGAGGAAGTGGTTTTCATCCTCGATGTTCCTATTCTCACATATATGGCAGATCCTTTCCATCCATGGCGTTTTAGGAACTGCCAAACAACTTTCACTATGGAGCTCATGAGAATTCGTTATAATCTTTTCTATATTAATCTTCTTCTTTCAGCTAGTTAAAATAGAGAGGTACTTTTGATCTTCTAGGGTGGGGTTGATGACCTTCTTATAATAACGTAATTTTCTTTTAGCCGTTAAATCTTTCTCACACCACATTTTTTCTTTGAACATCGAAATAACAATATCTTTAATGTTATTTATGTCTTGCAATGCATCATTCTTGTTGATCTCCCAATAGTTTAACGAGGCCCTTGTGTCTTTATGCCACCCCCGATTGAGCCTTAGGTGGTTTTGGCTGGAATTTAAAGCTAGCTTAGGAAGTCTATGATCGTCTACGTTATTGAGATTATGCTTGTACAACATAAACCTAATCATAGCTAGGCTCTCAATAGGGGAAAGACCTCCTTCAATAAGGAGAATAGGATAGGGTGTATTACTTATAATTTTCAGGTTATAAGTTATAAAAAGCTTATGGATTTGCTCAATCTTTCTCCATGATTCTCTGGAGATGTTGCAACTCCAAACCTCACAGCCATATAAGATAACAAGAGTGACTAAAGTTTCAAAGAGGAACTGCTTTTTATCCCACATTAAAAATATGTTGTAATTATATTTTGTTAATAAGCTTATAAAGTCTAGAATAAACAGTGATGAATTAAAATATTGAAATTTTTTAATATAAAAATTATTATTTAAAAAATCCAATCATTTCAAAATTAGTGTGGCTCGAGCCAAACATAAACCTAAACATGAATAATTTGAAAATTTAACTTAGGCTAAGTAACAATTTTTCAAACCAAAAATTAAACCTATCATCCTCTCTCGAGAGTACTCTCCAAAACTGTACAAAACACATCCACTGACCTAAGAAAAATCAAAAGTATATTCTATTAATAAATTCTGGCAGCGTAAGAAGAGGAATAGAAATTGTCGGTGTGTCACACAACTTAATTCATTGCATCTACAAATTGACACACGTATTAGCGTACCCATCCACGCTGGATTCAAGAATCTCAAGTTGTATATATAAAAGGGTATCTTAGTGAACATTAACCGCATTGAGCGGCGTGCCGGAAGGTTAACTTTTACTGTTCAAGGGCATTACACTAGCGTGACACATGGCGCAGACCGTCTTATCCATCAGCGAAATGAAAGGCTGTCAGTCACAAGTGGCAAAGAGAAAAGATCTATTATTCTCGTTATCCTAGACCACTTCCTTATTGGATTGTGTGAGTGTTAGTGTGACTGGAAAAACATGATGAATGTGTTTGTTTATATTCCAGGAATTTTATATTTTAAATCGGATAGTTTTCTTTGTGTTATTAAAACGGGTTTTCCATTTGTTTTCTTTGGTTTTCGTTACAGATAAAGTTGACTAATTTCAACTCTTTCTGCCTTCGTCGTTTCCATAATTTAAGATTTGAAAATCTCCATAAAGATTAATTATTACAAAGATGTGTGTTCATCTTCGTCGTTTCCATAATTTAAGATTTGAAAATCTCCATAAAGATTAATTATTACAAATATGTGTGTTCATTTTATTGTAGGATTTGCACTTACCTCTGGAAACAAGACCGAATCCCGAGTGAAACAAAGTTTTCTTTAGCAAAACAACCCAAGCTTGAGTTTGTCTTTTTCGACCAAGCTTGCGGAACCTTGGTTATCTAGCCTTGTTTAGCAACTGGATTCTTCTACTACAAGTTTGACATATAATAAACTCTCTTTTATACTTTAGGTCAAAGAATTATAAGTTATTAGCAACTGGATTCTTCTACTACGTGTTTGACGTATAATAAACCCTCTTTGACATATAATAAACTCTCTTTTATACTTTAGGTCAAAGAATTATAAGTTATTAGCAACTGGATTCTTCTACTACGAGTTTGACATATAATAAACCCTCTTTTATACTTTACGTCAAAGAATTATAAGTTATCATCCGCGGAAGTCTCGTTAGGCTGGTCCAGTCTTTCCTTGTAAATCTCATTAAAGCGACCTAATCCTCATAAAAAATTTGAAATGAGTGCGAGTCGTATATTGCAGTATAATCAATACCTCGAATACAGGGTTATTCCATTAAACGAGACCCATTGTATGACTTGAAATTCTAAGCAAAGAAATTCATAATTCTCCACGTTGCTCTAACGTATAAATTAGCAATCGCCTTTTGTTTTTTGTTGCAGTGGCCGAGTAGGTATATCAACCAAGCCTTCTACCTAGTAGCTTGTGTTCGAGATATTCTACAAGTCACAGACAAAAGAAACTAATAAATGTGGCTTCGAAGAGGAGGAGGTTTGGTTAGTGTTCAACGGTAGTCAGTTTGAGAGGGACAGGAGAAGCCATTGCAGCATGGAGCAGAGCAGTAAAATATATGGGGAGAGTAGTGGGTGGCGGATATCATGCTGATTATAAATGGAAGTATTCTGCATGTCAAGTTATGTTTTGTCGAACGTCTGACCTGTAAGCATATTTATAAAACAGATATTTATAAAACACAAATCTAACTTTTAAAACAAGTTGTGTGTCCTTTCGTAAGAATGTTGGCATGTTGGCTATCAATCGATGATCAAGTAAAAGGTCCTCGGCATTAGTTCATACGGCTGCAGTGAGGTTTTGGTCGGATTGAGTAGAATTTCTATTAAAACGTCTCTTTTTTAAGATAACGCTGTGTTATAAAAGTGATAGTGCGATGTCACCACATGACTAAATTTCACTTGGTGGTGAAATATATGTTAACTTTTTAAAAAATGTTATCACACGACTAAATTTCACTTGGTTGTGAAAAATATTTTAAATTTTTAAGAACCATTACCTTGTTTGGTGGACTATCTAAGTTGTCAAAATTATTATGATTACATATCTATTAAAAAAAATCAAATTCTTATATCTTCTCCAAATTACCAACTTCAAATCTAAACTCAATTTCTTATAACTTCTCCAAGTTACGATGCTTCAAATCGAAAATACACGAAAATGCTAAAATGTAATAGCATCAACCAAATTTGATTTCCATAGAATAAATTACATTCGATAGATCAACAAAAAGTTACTAATGTCTTTAAGGAGTAGGAAAATCATGTCTAAATAATAATAAAAAAAACATATATATAATTGTTCATTTTTTAATAACATTTAATTTTATACGCACTTTTTTAAAATTAACAATACCAATTCAACTAGATAATCATTGAATTAAAAATAAGAGTTTATTATTATTGAATTAAAAATAAGAGATAGGAAGGAGGAACAAAGAGTCTATAATCCATAAGCAAAAATAAAATATATGAAGGAGGAAAAAAGAGTTTATAATTAATAAGTAAAAGTTAATCTGATAAAAACTAAAATATGTGAAGGAGGAAAAAAGAGTTTATAATTAATAAGTAAAAGTTAATGTGATAAAAACAAGTTTGGGTAATGTAAAGATTAAATATAATGGACATAGAAGTATAGTGGAATTAGCTGAATTGGAAGGAATGATGAGGATTTTGAGAGAACGGTGCAGAGCTACAATATTGACAATGAAAGCATATTAATGACATAATAAAACTAGAATGACATCAAGAGCCTAAAGTAGTTGCAACGAAAAATAAGGAATGCTTCATGAGAAAAAAGGTATAACTCATGAAAGAATGAATGACTTAAGAGGATCCAAACACTCAAGAAGTAGAAGTATATCTCAAATATATTATCACTCAACCATTCATTAATTTAGGAGATAATGTGCATTGAATAATTTCAGATGCAACCAAAGAGTGTATCCTATTAGAAATGAAAGGAGAAGACATGAGTTAGACAACTTGAAATGTCAAAATAGGAAGCTTAAGCCATCTAAATTTGATGGTGATAATAGAAGAGGAGATGATGTCAGGACTTAATTCCTACGAATTACAGAGCACCTCAAATTTCATAGCTACCATAATGACCCTTGGGCTTATATTATGGCTCTAATATGTTTCCATTATTAGTTTAAATTTTATATTGGGATCTCATGGAGAACATTTCATGCTCACATTTTTTTTATAATTATACCCCTTGTCACCAATGTATGCAGTAACAAGACCTAGTCTTAGGATCATGAAATATTATCTTGTACATTGCATTCATTCTAAAATGATATTTTCCCCTATAAAAGGACAATAATTGTTGGATTCTTATTATTTTTAAGGTGTGCATTCATAACTTTTTATATTAGAGCATATGATCCCAAGGTTATGCTATTTCAAATGAGTAACCTTGACATTTTCACTATAACTATTTTCCTAATATGCTTCATGTGGTTAAATATTGAGAATATTGAGGAAAATTCTTAGGGACATTGGGTTAAAGTTTCATGTGGTGCTTCACAATACTTTTAGATATATGTTCTAAGGAAGATAGGGCTCCTTAATTATCTTAAAACTAGTTTGAAAGAGGTGAATCTAGCATTTTAACTACAACCCTTTTTCTAGGATGTTTCATATGGTGACATTTGGACCATATTTAGGAAAGATCTTGGAGAACATCTTAATAAAATTTCATAGTTTCTTTCGCTATATTTTTTGGTATATATCCTATGGAAGTTAGGGTGTGTGAAGGATATTGAAATCAATTTCAAAAAATGACCCTTTGAATTTTCACTCTAACTTTTTTCTAAGATGTTTTGTGAAATAAAATATTGAGCATATTATGGAGATATGTCTAGGAACATATGGTTAAAAGTTCAAACTTTTTCATGTTATAATTTTCAATATTGATCCATATTGGAGGTCATTATATTGTTTGAAATCCATCTTGATGCTTACAAAGTGGAAATTGTGAGGAATCATCTCACAAGACCATTTTTACCGGAGTGACCCACTTTGTCAAATTGTGGTTTGAAACCTTCAGGGAGAATTTTGAGTCATCAAACAATGCTTTTTGGGGATATTTTTTTTTCACTTTAGGACAACACCTTGCTTCCCTATTCTACACACATAGACCTATCCAACAATGTAAGAATCACCTTGATTAGAGTCTGTATGAAAAGGTTATGCCACTTGGAAGTTGACCTCCCTGTTTTGTTGGACATGATTCGAGAGGATGACATGTCATCTTCTATTACCCATGTAAAAGGGGTTATAGATGTGATCTTGATAAAGAAGTGTCTAGAATTATCCATATGTAACTCTAGTTAAGATTTGAAGTAGTAAAGCATAACCACTAGTAGACTATTCCGTTGTGTTATAATTAGGCCACTAGGAGGAGAAGGGGTTCCATTCCTTTTTAGGGATTTTTTTCCCATAGATGAGAAGATTAGCAAAGAGGGATAGGGAGAGGACACCCATAAAGGGTTTGTGTATTATAGTATCCCACATGAAATAGGCCTTACTTCTTTTTACTTGTATCCATTTTCTAATTGGAAAAAGAAAGCCTCACATTCTAGTTGGGTTTTCTCATAAAAGGGTTTCCCAAGATATGTCTTGTGTTAATTGTCATTTTTCAGTTTCTATTTCATAATCTCTATTTTTTACAGATTTATAATTTTCATGCATATGCAATTAACATATTAATTTACAGATCTAAAAGTCTAAATAGAAATGAACACTCTTAATATAGATGTTAGATTTTTATGCAGAATTGTATTAGGTTTATTATGATGAACTATCCAATGGAATATCCATGACAATTTATGGGTCATATTGATGCTAGAGAAGGTTTGTTTTGGTATATTATGGAGATTTGTAAGGGGTCTAGATTGGCTAAGCCAATAGTTGTAAAGCCCCAGTCACTGCCAATGAAGCTATGAATAACCCTTCGAATCATACAAAGGAGAGGCATTCATGGTTGGAGGAAAATTTGTAGATCTAAACCATAACATGAATTACTTTTCAAAATTTACACTTTCGTCATTTGTATTTCATTTAGAATTTCTTTCCTAATCCATTACATTTATATTGGTTTCTTTATTGATATTTGGAACCAACATATGTGGTTAATTATCTTTGATTAATATTAATGATGAACCACATATGGTTGTTGTAAACATCGATAAAATAACCAATATCAATGTGATGGATTGAGAAACAAATTCTACAAAAATGAATCTCCTCATGGAGGCCCTAACAAATAATAGTAGGTTATTCAGAGAATAAGATAGTTCTAATGCAAAGGTATTGTCAAAGGTAGATTAGGATATCAAGAAGAAACAGAGAAGGAACCAAAGAAAGAAACTGAAAAAGTCAACCCAATTCGAGTGTTGTGAGCCATTCATAATTCCTATTCAAAATGGAAGCAAAGGTTGATACAAAGCGATATTAAGGTTACATTCATTCTTTGAATCTAAATCACCAGTTATATAAATTATCAGTTTATTTGAGTGCTCATTGCATAGAGTAAGAACAAAATATTTCATTTGTGTGGCTAAAATTAGAGGGCCATGATCTTACATAATGGGAAAGCCACACGAAGCCCTTGAGGTTCAAAGGATATCCTCCAAAGAGTAATTATGAGGACATTAATATCCTCATAAAGTCACAATTTTACCCTATTAGGTATTTAAAGGACTAGTGGATATGGTGATGCTACTTGAGGAAGAAGAAGGGGCAGAGTGTATAAGAGTACACCACAAAAATAAGAAAGATAACTATAATGTTAGATATCTCCATAAAGAACCAAATGTATTCGTTAAGTTTTTTTTGTGTCTACACATATGTTTGTGGAACCAAGTGACACTATTCAAGATTAGATCAGTGGGTGAGACTTTTGTATGGTCATAATACATAGAGAACATAGGCCTAAAGAATGGGAAATCATGTAGATCAAAGTTAAAAGAGAAAAAATATGCTTATAAGAAGGGAATAAGCACTGGAAATGGGGAAAGATAAAATTACAACATCCAAATCACACTAGTGCAATGATCCTAACCACCATTATAAAATTGACATTTATATAAAGGAGAAGTGAGGGAAGTTGTTGTTGGCCCAAAGGTGACACCAGGAGGAGAGGTGAGTTAGTGTGATATCAATTTCACCATTTAACAATTTTTCATAATCGAAAAACCGCATAGAAATCAATCATAAGTATCATATCATCAACTATACTAATGAGTCATCAAGCTACCATTGTATCAATAACACATCAAGAATCCATCATATTCGAAAGAGACACAAGATTTTATGCAGAAATTCGTACAAGAGAAAACCACAAACCATCTTCTTACTTATCTTCAATTAATTACATAGATTCACAGCCTATGACCTATTGGAGACAAATACCCTCAAAAAATGCAAGTTTCCACTTACAGTAGGTTAGAACCTGATTGAGGCACAAAAATCGAAAGTATGCAACAAAATTGTCATTGTAGGCTAAAACGTGATTGAGGCACCAACCTTGATTATAATCAGGATTCAATTTACTTTAGGCTCCAACCTTGATTATCAGTGGATTCTAGCCTACTGTAGGATCTAACCTGATTGAGGCTACAACCTTACTAGAGGCACCTACCTCCTTCAACTTCTTATAGGCCTCTATTGCATATCATTTTCAAATAGGATCCACTTTCATCATTTATTAATGAACCTTAAGTAATTTCAAAATCCAAAAGGTGTAATCTCTACCATTGAATAGTACACAATCATTTCCATAACCTATACCTACTATCATTGTAATCACTATCATAACTTGAAAGCAATGTCATTATAATAACCTACAACCATTGTCACTGCAAACACTACTACCACAACCATTATCAGAAGCACTACTAAAAACTATCATATAAAAATTTATCACTAACTTTTATGCTATTTCCCACACTTTTCTTCATCTCATGCACCAATCTGGTCATTCATATCATGTTTTGGAAATTGATATTTTCCATATGACCAAAATTTCTACAACTCCTTCAAAACACATAAACGATATTTGACCATAAACAAGTGTTAATAATACATTACATACCCCTGTTTATATCCATCTGTAAGCACTGATTTCCTAGCTTCTTACAAAATAAAATTTAGAATTAATATTGAGCTCAAAATCTAATAAAAAACAAATAAAACCTTATATTAAATTAAGCTCTCTACAAAAT
>Ga0068627_1000082_pt1 | contig 15161 bp, 13 predicted proteins | sample InSIn1gowninarea_FD_77430 | JGI IMG/M metagenome (GOLD analysis project Ga0068627, IMG submission 77430) | Clean room microbial communities from NASA Spacecraft Assembly Facility at Jet Propulsion Laboratory, Pasadena, California, USA -... ... | reverse complement strand
TATCCGCATTTTCAAAACCCGTACAATGGCGGCGGCTGCATGCGATACCGGTAAAGTAAAACAGGTCGGCACTTCTGTAAAGGCAGCTAAAAATGTAAGCATTGGCGACGAATATGAAGTAAAAACAGAAGCTAAAAAATGGGTGATCAAAGTGACGGGCTTATTGCAAAACCGGGTAGCTTATTCGGAAGCCATCAAGTATTATATAGATATAACACCGAAGGAAGAACTGGAACGATTGCAGTTTCAGGCAGCTTCGTTTCATACCGGTAAGCGGCAAAGCAAGATTGGCCGGCCTACTAAAAAGCAACGTAGGGAGTTGGATGGTTTTATGGATGAAGAGGAGTAAATAACGAATGATGAATTAAAAATTATGAATGATGAATGATGAACATCTGGAATTTGGAAATTTAATATTGGAACTTGCTACTCACTAAACTAATACAGCATATTCTTCAGCTTATTCACGTTGTTTATCATGATCTTTCCGCTTTTAATATCAATCAGTTTCTCGGCTTTAAAATCACTTAAAGTGCGTATGAGCGATTCCGTGGCTGTACCTACATATTGAGCAATATCTTCACGGGAAATTTCAATAGGTTTTCCGCCTTCTGCAATGTTGAATTTTTCTACAATATCCACCAACGCTTTGGCTACCCGTTTGCGCAACGAACTGTAAGCCAAATTCAGCAGGCGGTCTTCTTTTTCCTTTACATTCTGCGTTACAATATGTATGAACTTGGCGGCTATATTAATATCGCTGTAGATCATTTGCAAAAAGTCCTCACGTGGTATTTGCATAATATCTGCATCTTCCAGCACCGTAGCACTTTCGGTATAGTTCTCGTCTTCTATCAGGGAAGTATAACCAATAAAATCACCATCACTGTACAGGTTGGTTATGTATTCTTTGCCATCTTCATGCGCCCTAAAGCCTTTTACTTTTCCTTTTACAACATAGTATAAATAGCGGGGACGTTTGCCTTCCCCAAACAGGTTTTGTTTTTTCGAGTACGATGCTACTTCATAATTCTCGGCCAAATGTTTTATCAGGCCGGTATCTTTCACATCTTTTATAAACTGATTAATGCCCTGCGGGGTAGCTGCATATTTCTGATCTAATATATCCAGTTTTTTTAAACGTATTTCTACGGCATTAAGCAGTTCAATATCATCAAAAGGCTTGGTAATATAATCATCAGCCCCCATCTCCATACCTTTTCTAAAATCGCCACGTTCTGTTTTAGCGGTTAAAAAAATAAAGGGAATATTTTGCGTACCGGCATTCTTGCGTAGTAAGTGCAGTACACCATAACCGTCCAGTTCGGGCATCATAATATCACAGATAATCACATCCGGCTTTTGCTTTATAGCCAGCTCTACTCCCCGCTTTCCGTTTTCAGCCGTTAAGGTATTATAACCTGCCAGATCTAATATTTCGGCCGTATTTTCCCGGATGTCGTTATTATCATCAATAACCAGTATTGTTTTCTCCATGCTCAGATATATTTACAGGAACCGTTAATGTAATAGTAGTGCCTTGCTGTAAAACACTCTGCAAATGTACGTTACCGCCAATTAGATCAAGATAGCGTTTTACGATATGCAACCCAAGGCCGGTGCCCTGAATATTTAATGCGTTTTTACCACGGAAAAATGAAGAGAACAAATGTTGCTGGTCTTCTTCCGATATACCCATGCCCTGATCTTTTACTACAATGGTAGCATTCTCTTTACTAATACTACTGCTAACCGTGATAGTACCATCTTCCTCCGAAAATTTAATGGCATTTGTAAGTAGGTTAATTAAAATATTTTTCAGCAGCTTCTTATCGGAATTCATTAATGTATCACCGGTATGCAGGTACTCAAAATGCTGATTGTTTTTTAATAAGCCCTTCATATCTTCTATGGTGTCTTCAATCAGTTCTTTCAAATCAAACGGAACCGGATTTGCACCTACTTTACCTTCATCTAATTTACCTAATGACAGAAAATCTTCCAGCAAATCGTTGAGGTGTTTTACCGATTCTTTTATTTTATGAATATGGCGGTCACGTTTGGGCTGATCCTCTGTTTTTGTATATTTTGATAATAGAGAAGCAGAGGACAATACCGTACTCAGTGGTGTTCTGAATTCATGGGAAGCCATCGAAACAAACCGGCTTTTTATTTCACTGAGTTGCTTTTCTTTATCCAGGGCTTCACTCAATTCTTTCTGCGACTGCTCCAGTTTTTGCAAGGCTTCTTTCAGTATCAGTGTCCGCTCCTCTACTTTCATTTCCAGTTCGGCATTCAGTTGCCTGATTTCGTTGGTTACATTTTCTAACTGCTGGCGCTGCAGCAGCATGCTTCGTTCTATTTCTTTTCGGTGTGTAATATCTACTACAAAGGCAATGACAAATATTTCTGTTCCTTGCTTATAATGACTTAAGCTTACTTCTACCGGAAAATTTTCCCCCGTGCTTTTTTGAGCATACAAGTCACGGCCCCAACCCATTACGCGGTTTTGAGGATCGTGATAAAAGCCTTCCCGGAGCTTTTCGTGACCGCCCCTATACCTCATAGGAATGAGCATCTCTACATGCGAACCTATAATATCATCTGCTTTATATTCGAAAATCCGTTCTGCAGCAGGATTGACTAATATGATCTTTCCCTGACTGTTGGTAAGAATAATCCCTTCGGTAGCATGCGCAAAAAGGGCCGTCATGTGGTTCTTATCAAACTCAATATCTTTATATAGCCGCTTCATATACAATACCAATACAGTGGTGAAAAATATCAGAAAGATAATAAATAAATGTTCAGTAATGGTTTGCGGCGATAATACGATTTCCGGATGAAGAAAAAAATAAGCTCCTGTAACCGTTATACTTGCAGCCATGGCAATAAGAGTAGAGCTGATAGTATCTACAAAAAATGACAGAAAAATAACCACCAGCAGTCCGCCTGATGTAATAGTGTAACCGGGCAAAAAATAGCTGACTAATAGCGTGAAAATAAAAGTGGCTGCCGCAATAATTGAAGCCTGTTTGTTAGATAGCCGTATCATGGCGAGTTAATATAGTAAAGCTGCGAGTTATAAGCTACGAGCTACGAGAAGAAAAGAGACGATCTATATGGCTCGAAGCTTGTAGCTTAACCTTGCAGCAATTCATTTTCAATGGCAATAGCTTTTGGAAACAGGATATTATTTTCAAGATGCTTGTGCTGCGTCAGGTCGTTGTCCAGTTCTTGCAGCTTGTGAAAAATAACCTGGTGGTTAGTACAGGCATCAGCCGGAAAAACGTACTGATTCGTGCAGGCTCTTATTTTTTCAATAAGGGAAGTAATATCTTCTTGCTCACTGCTTACAATAGCATTCAATGGCTTCCGAAGCGTTTTTACAAATAAGCCGCCATATACCTCTTTTCGCCGGAGCATACTTTCTATTTGCTTAATATAGGGAAAGACCACTTCTTCTTCATATTGCATTTGCTTCGTAACCACGTCGGCCAGTTCTTCGAAAAAGGGTAAAAGCACCACCAACTCGGGATGCTTTTTCCGGTGGTTATCTACAAACGAAACCAACGCCGCCTGTAGGGAAGGGAATGTTTCTTTTATAAAAGCATGGTGTACATTAATAATATAATCCGTTAAAAAATCAACCCGCCAGTTATCAAATTTTAGCCTGTTGGAGATGACGATACTCCGGCTGGCCTGTTCAAGTTCCTGCTCAATAGCCGATAACTCCAGCTCTTTTTGACTGCAGGCCTCCTCTAACGATACTTGTCCGCCGCAGCAATAGTTAATACCGTATTTTTTAAATACATCGGCCGTACGGTAATCTTTTAGCACAATGTCTTTAACCATAGTTTGCTGACTTATCTGCTCCATCTCCAAAAAATTGTCATGCAAACTAAATTTCATCTGCTGCAATCAATATGACTTTTATCATCTTCCCCGTTGATAATAATCACAACAGCCCGTCATCGTATATCATGTTTATCTCTTTTAGCTGCTAATAGTTTTGTGCTCTACTAAAAACAACAACTTATGGAATTTGTTGAAAAAAAAGGGGCCATTAAAACAGAGGTAACGATTGCACAAGAAGACGGGGCTGTTTCTGTTGGTCATGCGTCTGCAGAAGAAGCCTTTCAGCCAAAAGGTGCCTTTGCCTTCTTTGCTTTGTTAGTCATCCTGGGACTCATTATCTGGTTTGGTATTTATTTCTTAATGCTGAGCCGCATCTAAAATCAACTCTACTTAAATCTGCTTTATTATGTCAGTTATTGATCAAACGGAAAAAAAAGTATTTATCGTAACCGGTACGCTGATGTGTCTTTTCCTTTTTTCGGTGCTATATGCCAGGGGGAAATATAAAAGCGATGTGCCGGAATGTATCCCCTATAACAAAACGTATGAAACACCTAAAGTAACGAAGCTCGACGACTCTACCTACCAGGTGTTTGCCGTAGCCCAGATGTGGCAGTTCCAACCATCGCAGATATATATACCTGTTGGCAGTGAGGTGGACTTTTTTGTTACTTCGAAAGATGTGGTGCATGGCTTTAATATACCATTAAAGAATGTAAACATGATGGCAGTATATGGCAACGTGAATAAAACAACGGTTAAGTTTGAAAAGCCTGGTGTATATAATATCACCTGCCATGAGTATTGTGGTGTGGGCCATCAGAGTATGGAAGCACAGGTAATTGTAAACTATCCGACGGCTACCAAATAGGGGCCCCCATCCTAACCTTCCCCCGGTAGGGGAAGGGACGGCCATCACACAAAACCTCATGAATAGTTATTCTAAAGCCAAATGTGTTTCTACGAAAGTTGAAAAATTAAATAATTGCCCGGCCTCCCCTTCCCTTCGGGGAGGGGATTGAGGGGTGGGGCTTTCATAAACAAAAACTAAGATGCAAGTAAGTAAATCATTAAAACGACTCATTTTCTGGGAGCTGGGTATTCCGGTTTCGCTCCTGATCATTGGCATATATCATGGCTTGATGCAGACCATCTATCGCTCCGGTATTATTCATCAATCCAGCTTTGCCCATTTGGATTATTACCAGGGTTTGACCCTGCACGGTGTGATCAATGCTATTGTACTTACTACTTTTTTTGCGGTAGCATTTGGCCATGCCTGTATTACTTTTTTACCTGAAAAGAGAACCGAATGAAACCTTAGGCTGGCTCAGCTTTGGCTTAATGACCGTAGGTACAGTGCTGGCATCCTGGGCCATGATCTCGGGTAAAGCTTCTGTACTATATACGTTTTATCCTCCGTTAAAAGGACACCCATTTTTTTACCTGGGTACGGCTTTATTGATTGTAGGTTCCTGGATTCCCTTGTTTGACTGGGCTCGGATGTATGTACAATGGAAAAAGCAAAACCCTGCTACCAAAACGCCGTTAGCCGTATTAGGTACGCTTATCAATTTTACCATTTGGTTTGTATGTACGCTGGCCGTTGCTTATGAAGTATTAGTATTGCTGTTACCCTGGGCTATGGGCTGGACACCCGGTGTAAATGTTACTTTAGCCCGTACCTTGTTCTGGTTCTTTGGCCATGCGTTGGTGTACTTCTGGTTGTTGCCGGCTTACATTATGTTTTATACCATTTTGCCTAAGGTAGCTGGTGGTAAGCTCTATTCTGACCTCGCAGGCCGTATAGCCTTATTCGGATTTTTGTTATTCTCTATCCCGGTAGGCGTACATCACCAGTTCAGTGATCCTTCTATTGCACAAAGCACTAAATTATTTCAGGGCATTATAACCTATGGCGTAGCTATTCCCAGCTTTATTACAGCGTTTACATTAGCAGCTTCTTTGGAATATGCCGGTCGCAAACGTGGTGCAAAAGGTTTGTTTGGCTGGATGGGTAAACTGCCCTACTTAGATCCGAACAAGTATTTATTTGCCTATATGATCTGTGGTTTAATTCTGTTTGTATTTGGCGGACTGACCGGTTTGGTAAATGCCTCGTATTCGTTGAATAATGTCATTCACAATACTGCCTGGCTGCCGGGTCACTTTCATATGACCGTTGCCGGCCCTGTGTTCCTGGCTATTATAGGTATGAGTACTTATTTGTATTCTACGATGTCCGGTAAAAAAGTATTTCTACCGAAGGTAAACGTCATCATTCCTTATCTGTGGGTAATAGGTGTCCTTATATTTTCTACCGGCTTAAGCTGGGGTGGATTGATTGGCGAACCAAGGAGAACCAACTTAGGCCTGACCTACTTAAATCCGCAAAATGAACTGTTCCGTCCAGATTGGGTGCCTACTACTTTATTAGCCTTAATGGGTGGTATCATTATGTTCATTGCAGGCATGTTATTCTTTATTGTATTCTTTGGCACGATGGTACGCAAACGTACCGAAGCAGCCATACTGGATATACCGGTAAGTGAGGCTTATCATGATGAAAAAAGAATACCGCTGTTCGACCAGTTCAAACCCTGGCTGGTAACGATGGCTATTATTATTGTAATGGCATATGTACCGGCATTAATGGACGTCATGAAGAATACAGGCCCAAAAGCACCTCGTTTTACACCTGATAATCCCACACCTGTCGTTACGCTTAAACAATAACTGATGAAGCAAAAGTATTCTGTATGGCTGTTCCTTATAATGGTTCTTCTGATACCGGCCAGCATCTTTGCAGTAGTGACCTGGTACGAAAGCAATGAAAGTGGTTTGCCGGTATTAGGAGTTCCACAAATAAAAAACGGTAAAGAAGTGGCTCATACCATTGCTCCTTTCCAGTTTATGAATGAAAAAGGCGAAAGTATCGGCCTGGATAAATGGAAAGGCAATATAGTAGTGGCTGATTTCTTTTTTACCCACTGTCCCAGCATCTGTCCTAAAATGACCGCTAATCTTAAAAAAGTACAAGCTGCTTTTGCGGGAGATAATCATTTGTTGATTAGTTCTTTTACGGTAGATCCGGAACGGGATAGCACAGCGCAATTAGCCCAATATGCTAAAAAGTTTTCACTGGGAACACAAAACTGGGATTTGCTGACAGGCGATAAAAGGGAATTATACAAGCTGGCCCGTAAAAGCTTTTTGATAGTAGCCACGGATGGTGATGGCGGCCCTGATGATTTTATACACAGCGATAAGCTGGTATTGGTAGATGGGCAGCAACGGATAAGAGGCTATTATTCCGGCACGGAAGCCACTGATATAGAACAGCTGATAAAAGATATTAAAAAATTGAAAAAGGAAAAGTACTACTAAGATTTCTTTTCTCCTGACTGCACTATTTAAAACAGAATTTGACATGAAACTAAAATTATTCATCCTTGCATTAGTAGCTGTTACATTCGTAAGAGCTACCCCTCCGTTAGAAGAAGGTAAAACCATTTTTACGGCCCGGTGTGCCTCCTGCCACAATATCAATAAAGTAGTGGTAGGCCCGGCATTAGCCAACGTGCATGAACGGCATTCTATTGACTGGATCGTCAATTTTGTGCACTCGCCTCAAACGCTTATTAAAAGTGGTGATAAGGCGGCGGTAGCACTTTTCAATCAGTTCAATCATATCCAAATGCCCGATCATCCCGATCTGACGGCTGATAATATTAAAAACATAGTGGAGTATATTAAATCAGAAAGTACAGCAGCGCCGGCCGATGCAGCACCGTTTGTAAAACCTTTACGGGTATATACGGCTTATCAACCTCTTTCTATACACAATTATGGTTTCTTTATTGGTTATCTGTTGGTAGTGGCCTTATTAATTGCAGGCTTGCTCTTTGCCGTGCAGGTGAAATCATTAGAGCGAAAAATGCATAAGAGTGATGAGTCGTGAATGAAGGTTACTTGCTCATTTTTCCCAAGATTACTTCTACTCCTATAATCTTTTGTTGTGATTGTTAGTTTTCGTTTCAATGCAGTGCCCTGGCAATAGTCAGGGCATTTTTGTTTTGCCTTCCGCTGCCGTTATATCTTTGCGCTATGCGTATTGATATTATTACCGTATTACCGGAGCTGTTGGAAAGCCCTTTATCTCATTCTATTATGAAACGGGCACAGGCAAAAGGGTTGCTGGAAGTACACGTACATAATCTGCGGCAATGGGCGGTGAACGAATATGGCCAGGTGGACGATTACCAATATGGAGGAGGAGCTGGTATGGTAATGATGTGCGAACCGTTGGTAAAGGCTATAGAACAGCTGCAACAAGAAATAAAGTACGATGAAATTATATACCTCACTCCCGATGGCACTACCTTAAATCAAAAGATAGCCAACCAATTATCGCTGAAAGAAAACCTGCTGTTCATTTGCGGCCATTACAAAGGCATTGACGAACGCATACGGCAGCATTATATAACCAAAGAAATATCTATTGGTGATTATGTATTAAGCGGCGGTGAACTGGCGGCTGCGGTATTAGTAGATAGCATTGGCCGGCTACTACCCGGTGTACTGAACGATGAAACCTCTGCCCTTTTCGATTCATTTCAGGATAGTTTATTAGCTCCACCTGTATATACCCGCCCTGCTGATTTTAATGGCTGGAAAGTACCGGATATACTACTGAGTGGCGATCCTAAAAAAATTGAAGACTGGCGTTATGAGCAGGCGCTGCAACGAACCAAAGAACGACGGCCGGATCTGTTGGAAGATGATGGATGGTAGATGATGGATGGCAGTGAGTGTCTGATGATTGAAAGTTGCTGTTCTGTAGTTGCATATTTTTTATGAAAATGAATGATACCAATTTCACTATTGCAATATGGTATTGTTTTCTCCTATCCCGGGTTTATAGTTTGCAACCATTACGTATATGGATTACCTTAAAATGATATAATTTTCTACCAATATCCCCTCATCATTTTTAATTCTTAATTATCCACAAGATATTTCCGCGAAATCCATTACCATCCTTAAATCTGCGATATAAAAAAGGCCCCTTGTGGATACAAGAGGCCGATTGATTAGGACATTGCTTTCCACCTTCAGGCTGCAAAAGCAAAAATGTTCAGCAAAATTAGTTTTGGAAAAAAAAGTGCCCCGCCAGGACTGGAGGGGCTTCACCCTTAACCATACGAAACCAAGTTCTTTATCTATTAAGTTAGAATAATCTTTTTTGTCAGAAGGCGATGTAAAAATAATATCCCTTTTCAGCGATATATAACTAATATCGGTGAAAAGGGAATATTTATCGTTGAAAAAACAATATGTACGACTAAGTGGATTTCATTAGCTGGTAAACACCTGACCTAACAATTTTTTTGCCTCTGTGATAGCCTGTTCACACACCTGTTTTACATGGTCGAAGTCTTCCTGAAAATGATGGGGAGCAGCGTTATTAACCGCTTCGGTTTCCATACGCTGAAGCGATTGCTGCAACCGGTTGGTTAATCCCAGATAGCCCACCGATGATTTCATGCCATGAGCGAGGCTTTTTATTTTAGCCATATTTTCTTTCTCAATCGCTTCCTGCAATAAGTCCAGTTCCTCGGGCAACTGCAGAATAAACTGACGGATAATAGCATTTTCAAACTCTGTATCTCCTTTCGAAAGGTCTTTTAAATAATTCAAATCAATAATCGGTTCCGTTTCCTGTTTCATGGCTGGTTGTTGTGCGGTATGTTTCTGTATCAGGCTGTATAATTCCGATTCGTTCAACGGTTTTGATATATAATCATTCATTCCATAGCTCAGACATTTTTCCCTTTCACCCACCATGGCGTGTGCAGTCATGGCAATAATAGGCACCTGTAACTTCAGCTCATTACGAATATGTTCGGTAGCAGTATAGCCGTCCATTTCCGGCATCTGAATATCCATCAGCACCAGCGAATAAGGATGCTGCCGTAGCGCCTCTATAGCTTCCCGGCCTGTTTGCACCAGCCTGAATCCGATTTGCCAGTGCTTCATCAGGTGCTGTATCAGTTGCTGGTTCATCTGGTTATCTTCTGCTACCAGCACATTTACATCCTTTACAAGCGCATTTACCGGCCCGGTCTTCTCTAAGGCAGCCATGGATGCTTCTGCCGCTTTTTTAAAAGGAAGCACTACTATAAACTCTGTACCCTTATTTTCCTGGCTGCATATTTCTATAGTGCCTTGCTGCAATTCCACTAATTGCTTTACAATAGAAAGTCCTAAGCCGCTGCCTCCATAGCGGCGGGTAGTGTCGGCTTCGGCTTGCCGGAACCGCTCGAATATTTGCTTTTGCTTGTCAAGGGCTATGCCAATGCCGGTATCTTTTACGTTAAACTGAAGCATGACTTCTGCCGGTGTTTGGGTAAGGCACTTGACGGTAATGGTAACACTACCCTCATTGGTAAACTTAATGGCATTGCTCAGCAAATTAATAATGATCTGGGTAAGCCTTACTGCATCGCCTTTTAAGGTATCGTGGATATCCGGCTCTACTATTATGCTTAGCTGCAGGTTCTTTTGAACCGCTTTTTCGCGAAACATGGTTTCTATGGAGTTCAGCAGCCCGTGCAGGCTAAAAGGCGCTTCCTCCATATGCATCATGCCAGCTTCTATTTTTGAAAAATCAAGAATATCATTGATAAGGGTTAGCAGGTTTTCACCGGAAGATTGAATGAAGTTGACATAATTCAGCTGCTGTTCATCCATCTTTGTTTTTTGCAACAGATTGGTAAACCCTAATATGGCATTCATCGGTGTACGGATCTCGTGGCTCATATTGGCTACAAACTGCTCCTTTACGTTGGCGGCTTCTTTTATCTTTTTTTCCGACTCGTTCAGGGCTATGATCATTCTTTGCTGCTGCCGGCCCTGATTTACAATTTGCCAGAAAGCCAGTATCACTACCAGGCAGGCAATAACAGAAAGTACAAAACCCCAGGTACGGGCACGGGATCCGCTGTTTTCGATAGATCCGATAATTTGATGAAGTTTGGTCTGGCGGCTGCTATCGAGCCTGCTAATGATCTGTACCAGGCTGTCTCTGATACCTTTGCCACGATTGCTGATGATCTCTGTTTGGGCTGCATTTTGGCCCTTTGTATTAAAGGTGTTTATTATTTCGTAGCTAAACTTTATTTTTTCCCTGACCAGAAAATGAAGTTGACTAATATCCTGCTTTGCATTTTTTGAAGAGAGGAGTTGTTCTAAAGAGGCCAGCTCGGAATGGATATTTTTTATTTTAGCATCAATATTATTAAAATACTCGTGGTTTTGCGTAATAACGCCACCCCGGATATCACTCTCCACGGTTAGTACATCTACCTCTAATCTCCTGAGGTCATTTTGAATGCTCAGTTCATTTAAAACACTTTGGTTGCTTTCAATAAGACGGTTAATATTCTGGCCGGACAACACCTGCAGGAACACAATAAACACGATCCCAAGTAAAAATAACCATAGCGCTATATATTTAAGCTGCTTCTTAAACATATTCCACATAAAAACCGAATATACAAAAATCTATAGGTAACTGAGCTATTTTGCCCCGCTTCTGAATTTTTTAAAGAGTTTGATCACTGGAAAGATGCCGATTACCGTGCCGGTTAAACAAACCATAAGTACTGGCAGGCGCTGGTCATTATAAAGTTCACGCAGCAGAAAGTACTCAGAGATAATGAGTATGATAATGGAGAAAAAGAATAATATGGTTTGTTTTTGCGTCATAAATAAAAAAAAATGGCTGCTCTGCAGCCATCCCTCAAATCCTGTATTGCCCTTAAGGTGCTCATACAATGCTTTCAGCTTCTCATAGTCGGCTTTGTTAGTTTTGGTTGCGACCTTCGACGTATTGCAGCGTAAGCAGGTAGTGAGATGTGGTTGCCATTTTTGTGAAAATGAATCAATTACTGAATCAATTACTACGTAAAAATAGGGCTAACAATCCGGTAAGGGCAAACCATTACGGTTAGAAGGCAAAAGCAATCGGTGAAATCGTAAAATTGGCAGATGAAGTTAAAGCAGGTTTAATTTTTTGTTTAATATGGTGCGGTAAGTATCGGCAATAGGGATAGAGGTTTTATTGATATAGATTACGCTTTCCTGTATATAGTCTATTTTATTTAAAGCCACAATATAGCTTCGGTGCACCCGTGCAAACTTATCATCGGGCAGTTTCTCTTCTATCGCTTTAAGAGTAGAATGCACTACATGAAATTTCTGAGGCGTATGCACTTTTACGTAATCGCCCATAGCTTCCAAAAAAAGAATATCGTCAATATTGATCTTTTTTAAGGCGCCGTTATCTTTTATAAAGATGAAGTCTTTCTTTTCAACTTTTACCTCTTCTTTATTGCTGCCAACCGCTTCACCCGCCCGTTCAATAGCTTGTAAAAAACGAGCCGGGGTAACAGGTTTTACCAGGTAATCTACCACATTCAGCTCAAAGGCTTCTACCGCATAATCGGTTTTGGCGGTGGTAAACACAATCAGCGGCTTTTTGTTGCCCAGATGTTTTGTCAGCTCCAGTCCTGTCATGCCAGGCATTTCTATATCAAGCAGCAGCAGGTCTATTTGCGTACTGTTCAAATAATTATAGGCTTCCATAGCATCGGTGCATTCGGCCACCAGTTCAAGGTTAGCAGCTTGCGATACTAACTGCTTCATAGCCATACGGGCTATTTTATTATCATCAACAATAATACATCTCATAGTTAAGGGATAGTTAACAAATATAGCAAATAGCATAAATACGTTGTACAATTTATCGCATGAGCTTTGGGTATATGGCAACAATTGTGAGAATAAAGCAAGCAATGCCTGTTATTATACCGCTTTATGGCTTACTATATTACATAAATAATGAAGTGATTTGTGAAACAGGACAGTGCTGCTGAATATGCTTTTTAAGAACGATCATTAAAGGATAGGGCTAAAAACGGCATACTATAGCTAAAAAACAAAAGCATGATCAAGCAATAGCGACTGGATCATTCCCGTATTGGCCGCTATGGGTACGAAGGTATTTTTTTGCACCACATATCCGGTTACCGATTTGCTGGTTGGCTCAATCATCCAATATTCTTTTACGCCATACTGTTCATATATATCTTTCTTTTCCCCCCTGTCATACTTTTCTGTTGACGGTGACAGAATTTCAATCACCATATCCGGAGTCCCATAAAGCCCGTTTTCTTTAATAAGGTGTATATGTTCTTTAGCAATAAAAACAATATCGGGCTGAAAAACATTTTTATTATCGAAGTGAACGTCATAGGGTGCAATAAAAGCCGTTCCCATATTATTTTTTTCTACGTAATCGGCCAACAGGCGAAATACTCTACCCGCTATGTTTTGGTGTGTGGTACTGGGTGATGGCGACATGATTAATTGATTATGGATTAACTGGCACAGTGTTCCTTCCGGTAAACTTTCGAAAACTTCCAGTAGGGTTTTAGGTAGCCTCCATGTGGTTTGCATAATCAACAGTTTCCTATAAAGTTACAAAGAAAGTATCACTGGTCTCCGGCAGCAGAGACGCCAATTACCGGCAGGGATTTTTGCCGTATCAACTCGTTAAAGGCCGGAATGTCTTTTTGTTTAATCGTATTCAGCTTGTTTAATTGTGTATCAATCTGCGTATTCAAATCGGCATATACTTCCTGCACCTGTTTACTTGGCGCAAAGTTTCCGCTGCCGGCAGCATCAAATACACCGCTTAATTTATCATTTAATTTGATAGGGTAATTCAATACATCCTGACTGCTTTTAGCCTTGGTTTGATAGAGCGTTTCTTCTATACCGGTTAGTTGTTTAGTAAGGCTGTCCGCCATAGCTTTCACTTCTTTAGGCGCTTCTTTTTGCAGGTCCATAAAAGAGGTGATCTGGGTACGCAAGGTGCGGATGTCTTTTATGGCATTCTGCACATCATTAAATTTCTGCTGCACCTGTCGTAGAAATTGAAACTGTGCTTCATAATCCTGTTGCGTAGTGGTATAATTGGGGTCGGCTTTGATGGTAAAAGGCACTTCGGCCGAATCGCTGCCCACTTTCAACCGGGCATAATAATTTCCGGGTGGCGCCGTAATAGCACCCGGTGTTCCGTTCCATAATATCATACCTTCCGTACGTTCGGGCTGGGGATACTGTATATTCCATACTGCCTGATTCATGCCTCTTGAAACATCTATTTTATCGCCTGCTTCTTTAGCATTAGTACTATACGTTGTGATCAGTTGGCGTTTATTATCAAAAATAGCAAGCGACGCTTTGGTACTGTCCGGAATTTCTTTTACATAATACTTAAATACTACGCCGGTGGGCGGATTAGCCCCTGCATTTTGAGGAGTGCCATAGTAAGTGGTAAAGTTATTTACCTGCAACCGCCAGGATGTATCGGGGTTAAATACAAATAAGTTTTTGGTAAGAATAATATCATTCATTTGTTGCAGCACACCCAAATCATCCAATATATAAAAAGCCCGTCCTTGTGTAGCTACTATCAGGTCGTTGTTCTTAATAGTTAGATCGGTAACAGGTACGATAGGTAAATTAAGCTGAAAAGGCTTCCAATGTTCCCCATCGTCGAACGATATATACATGCCGTATTCCGTACCGGCATATAACAAACCCGAACGTTTTTTATCGGCTCTCAAACAGCGGGTGAAGTGCATTTTATCAATACCGTTGGTAATGAGTTTCCAACTTTTGCCATAGTCTTCTGTTTTATATATGTAGGGTGTATAATCATCGCTTTTATATTTGGTGCCTGCGAAATAAGCAGTGCCTTTTTTGAACGGGTCGGTTTCCACACAATTCCACATCATCCATTTAGGTGCACCGGAAGGTGTTACATTCTCCCAGTGCTTACCACCATCTTTGCTGACTGATATAATACCATCATCACTGCCCGTCCACAACAGATCTTTTTCCAGTGGCGATTCGGTAGCGGTGAATATGGTACAATAATATTCTACCGATGTATTATCCTTTGTAATAGGGCCTCCACTCGGCGCCTGTTTACTTTTATCGTTGGTGGTAAGATCGGGTGATAGTTGCTGCCAGCTCTGGCCTTCGTTCTCCGTTACAAATAAAGCATTACCGGCTGTATATAACCGTTTGGGATTATGCGGTGAAAAGAAGATAGGAAAGTTCCATTGAAAGCGATATTTCAACACATCGGCACCGGCACCCATTGGGTTATCGGGCCATACGCTGATAGCACGGTTCTCGCCGGTTTTATGATCTAACCGTGATATATA
>Ga0068627_1000080_pt1 | contig 15280 bp, 11 predicted proteins | sample InSIn1gowninarea_FD_77430 | JGI IMG/M metagenome (GOLD analysis project Ga0068627, IMG submission 77430) | Clean room microbial communities from NASA Spacecraft Assembly Facility at Jet Propulsion Laboratory, Pasadena, California, USA -... ... | reverse complement strand
GCTCGTTACCAGGCATTCTGCAATAATGGATAAGTATGATCCAAAGAAAAAAATAGCGCTGGTGGTAGATGAGTGGGGTGGATGGTATGATGTAGAAAAAGGCACAAATCCAGGTTTTCTCTACCAGCAAAACACTATGCGCGATGCTATGATTGCAGGTGTTACGCTTAACATTTTCAATAATCACTCAGACCGTGTTCGCATGGCTAATCTTGCCCAATGTGTAAATGTATTGCAGGCTGTAATTCTTACTGATAAAGAAAAGATGATTCTAACTCCCACTTACGATGTTATGGAGATGTATAATGTACACCAGGGAGCTACTTTGATGCCTCTAACGCTTAAAAATAATAATTATACTTTGGGTAATCAAAGGTTGCCCGCTATTTCAGCTTCAGCTTCGAAAGATTCGGTTGGCATGACGCATATATCTCTGGTTAACATCGATCCTAAAAAATCGCAGGATATCTCTATTGAAGTAAAGGGTTTAAAATATAATACGCTTAGCGGCCGGATACTAACATCAGGGAAACTGCAGGACTATAATTCTTTTGAAAATCCTGATAAAATCAAGCCTGTTATATTTAAAGGTGCGACTCTTAAAGGCAATACACTTAATGCAAAACTGCCTCCTTTTTCAGTTGTAGTATTGGAAGTGAAATAATAAAATTCAGCTAAATATTCAATCCTTCTTTTGATAAAAAAGTTTAACTAAAAACAGTAATGAAAAAGAATCTGGTATTTCTTGTTTTTATAATGGGGTTATTAAACGTGAATCAAAAATCTAACGCTCAGACTGATGTAATTACGGTAAAAGCTAATGTTGAAAAGGCTAACATCAAACCTATCATGTATGGGATCTTTTTTGAAGATATAAATTTTGGAGCTGATGGTGGATTATATGCAGAATTGGTAAAAAACCGGTCCTTTGAATTTTATAATCCTCTTATGGGCTGGACAGAAGCAAAGCAAAATGGTGGCAACGGTAAAATATTTTTTGTGAATGTAGCAGGTAAAAGCCCTAAGAATACAAGGTATGCTCATATTACTGTAGATGCGTCTAATGGCGCTTATGGTTTTGCAAATGAGGGTTATCGTGGAATGGGAGTGAAGCAAAACATGAAATATAGTTTTTCTCTTTTTGCAAAAAAAGGGAGTGAAGGAAATGTCTCGGTCACAATAGAATTGGTAAGTTCAAAAGGTGAAAAATTAGGCGAGGCAAAACTTGATAGTTTTACTAATGATTGGGCAAAATATAATGCATCACTGACTTCATCTTCGACGGATGAGAAAGCGCATCTTAATGTTCTTTTTACCGGTAAAGGAATTATTGATATTGACATGGTTTCTTTATTTCCTGCTGACACCTCGAAAAGCAGGAAAAATGGTTTGCGCGCAGATCTTGTACAAAAGCTTGCAGACTTAAAACCTGGCTTTCTTCGTTTTCCCGGAGGTTGTATCGTTGAGGGCCATGAGCTTGAAACAAGATATCAATGGAAAGAAACTGTTGGTCCTTTAGAAAATCGCACCCCTTTGATCAATCGCTGGAATACCGAATTTAAACATCGTATTACTTCAGATTACTATCAATCTTTTGGCCTTGGTTTTTTTGAATATTTTCAATTAGCTGAAGATATTGGAGCAGAGCCGCTTCCCATATTGAATTGCGGAATGGCATGTCAGTTTAATTCTGGCGAAGTTGCACCTCTTGATCAGCTTGATCCTTATGTAAAAGATGCTCTTGACCTGATAGAGTTTGCAAATGGTTCTGCAACCAGCACATGGGGCAAAGTGAGAGCCGATATGGGACATCCTGAACCTTTTCATTTGAAATTGCTGGGCATCGGTAACGAACAGTGGGATACACAGTACATCGAAAGGTACAAGCAATTTGCAAACGTATTAAAACAAAAATATCCTGATGTGCAGTTGATATCGGCAGCAGGTCCTTCGCCTAACGGTGCTTCTTTTGATTATGCCTGGAAAGAACTAAAAGCACTAAATGCAGATATAATTGACGAACATTATTATGCAAACCCTGGTTGGTTTTTAGATAATGCAAAACGTTACGACAATTATGATCGTAAAGGACCGAAAGTTTTTGCAGGAGAATATGCCGCTCAAAGCGTTTCGACAGGCAGCCCGGATAATAAAAATACATGGAGGTGCGCTTTAGCTGAAGCTGCATTCATGACTGGTTTAGAGCGTAACGCAGATGTGGTTAATATGGCTTCTTACGCACCTCTTTTTGCTCATGTGGAGGGGTGGCAATGGACACCTGATCTTATCTGGTTTGATAATCTTCGTTCTTACGGCACACCAAATTACTATGTGCAAAAGATGTATTCAAATAATAAGGGAACAGTTGTTGTTCCTATGCTTTTAAATAACGATGTTATAGCCGGTGCTGATAGTCTTTATGCAACTGCTGCTATAGACAAAGTTACAAACGAACTTATACTAAAACTAGTAAACACATCGGGCAAAGAGCAAACAAGAAATATTGCTTTTGATGGTCTTAAAAAATTAAAAGGCAATGCTAAATTAACCGTTTTGCAAAGTGACAATCCTGATGGTGTAAATACTTTAGACAATCCGATGACCATTAGTCCGCAGGAAAAACAAATAGCAGTCAATAATAAAAAATTAAATATCCCTTTAGCGCCTTATTCGTTCACTGTACTTCGAATAAAAATGTAATTTCAGGCATTAATGAATATATTTTAAAAGTGCTCTCAACTTCTAAAATTGTTATTACAAGGCCTTTTATAATTAAAAAAGACATGAAGCATCTGCTGTACTTTTTAATATTTGTAATAATTGCAGTAAACATTCGGGCTCAGGAAGCTCCTATTCGAATTCCTGCTCATGATCCTGTAATGATAAAAGAAGGAAGCACTTATTATATGTTGTGTACCGGACTTGGGGTCACTGTTTATTCGTCAAAAGATATGGTAAACTGGACTCATCAAAGTCCTGTTTTTGATAAAGCTCCCGAATGGGCAGTTAAAGCTGTTCCCGGTTTCAAAGGAATGATCTGGGCTCCTGATATCAGTTTTCATCATGGCAAGTATTACATGTATTATGCAGTTTCTGCTTTTGGAAAAAATACATCCTGCATTGGTCTTGCGGTAAATAAAACTTTGGACACTTCATCGGCTGATTTTAAATGGCAGGACCTTGGGAAGGTTATTCAATCTGTTCCCGGCCGGGATCTTTGGAATGCTATAGATCCCAATTTAATTATCGATAACAACAATACTCCATATCTTGTTTTTGGTTCTTTTTGGGAGGGAATTAAAATGGTAAAACTTGCCGATGATCTTACCTCTATTGCCCAGCCGGGAGAATGGTATACTTTGGCGAGGCGGCCAAGAGATTTTTCTTTTTCCGACAGAGATGCCGGCAACGCTGCTATAGAAGCTCCCTTTGTTTTCAAGAAAGACAAATATTATTACCTGTTTGTATCGTGGGATTACTGTTGCAGGGGAGAAAAAAGCGATTATAAAGTTGTAGTAGGTCGCAGCGAAAAAGTAACAGGGCCTTACCTGGATAAAACAGGAAAAAGCATGTTTGCGGCGGGTGGTTCTTTAGTAGTACAGGGTGATAATAAAAACTGGTTTGGTGCAGGTCATAACGCAGCATATACATTTGGTGATAAAGATTATATTGTATATCATGGTTATGACGCAAAAGACAACGGGAAGTCAAAACTTATTACAGAAGAATTGATGTGGAAAGATGACTGGCCTGTGGTACCATCAAAAAGCGCCTCAATAATAGATAAAAGCCAATTAATAAAATGTTTTAGTAATAAATGATAAAGCGTTTTTCATGAACCCTTGCTATAAAAATGAATAATGGATATTATAATTGCCGGGATTGCAATATTTTTAACCATTAATACTAAATAACATAAAATGATAAAAAACATTCAAAGCCTTGCTTTAGGGATTCTCTTCGCCGGTGTTCTTGCATCTTGTTCAAATAATTCAAATAAAAATGAATCTTCAGATTCGACTTCAACAACCAATACTACAACTACAACTATGAAAACAGGCATTCAACAGAAAGACTGGGGAGAGTACGATGGTAAAAAGGTGTATTTATACACCCTTACAAATAAAAATGGAGTCCAGGTTAGTATTAGTAATTATGGTGGAACCATCACTTCATTTATAGCTCCCGATAACAAGGGTAATAAAAGCAGTATTGTTTTAGGTTTTGATAATCTGAAAGGCTATCTCGCTCATCCTCCCTACTTTGGCGCAACGGTAGGTCGTTACGGGAATCGTATAGCTAATGGTAAATTCACATTAGATGGTAAGACTTATACCCTTGCTAAAAATAACGGTAAAAATGCTTTGCATGGAGGTCTTAAAGGCTTTGATAAAGTAGTGTGGGATGCTGCGCCTCTAAATGAAAACACACCTTCTGTGACAATAAACTACTTAAGCAAAGATGGTGAAGAAGGATATCCGGGGAATCTAAAAGTATCAATAACCTTCAGCCTATCAGATGATAATGGATTGAAAATAGAATATAATGCCGAAACAGATAAAGCAACGCCGGTTAACTTAACCAATCATAGTTACTTCAATTTAACAGGTGATGTAAGCAATACTATTCTCAATGAAACTCTTATGATCGATGCAGATAAATATACTCCGGTTGATACGACTTTAATACCGACAGGAGAACTGAAGCCTGTAAAAGGAACACCATTTGATTTTACCACACCTCATAAAATCGGAGAACGTATCGACCAGGTACCAGGGAAACCAGTAGGGTATGATCATAATTTTGTATTAAATAAAAAAGGAGCTTCTTTTGAGAAAGCTGCTGAAGTGACAGACTCGTTGAGTGGAAGGAAACTTGAAGTGTACACAACTCAGCCAGGAATTCAATTTTATACCGGCAACTTCTTAGATGGCAGTATAAAAACCGATGATGGCAAACCTATAAATCAACATACTGCTTTATGTCTTGAAACGCAACATTTTCCTGATTCTCCAAATCAACCTGCTTTTCCTTCGACTATTCTAAAACCAGGGGAAAAATACCATACTGAAACAATGTACAAAGTTTCTGTTCAATAAAACGTCAACTCATTCTTTTAAACTACAAAGACATAAAGTAGTTAACGAACACGCACCAATATCATTTAATGTCTTTGTAGTTTAATTTTTCACTTCCCCAGAGAGTCAAAATTTTAATTTGAGCAAAAAACCTTTTTTTAAATATTTCCCGCTAAAACTGAAAGTCTTAGCCGCATTGCTAATATTCTTTTCGTTCAATGTTTTTGCTCAAAAGAATGTTTATAATATAAAAATAGACGTTACTAAAACTAAAGGACCAATTAAGCCCATTTGGGCTTTTTTTGGTTATGATGAGCCCAACTATACATATATGAAAGACGGGCGCAAACTATTAACCGAACTATCAGCCTTAAGTCCTGTTCCGGTTTATGTACGTGCTCATAATATGCTGACTACAGGAAATGGTGAGGCGCATTTAAAATGGGGTTCAACGAATGCTTATACTGAAGATGCTTCGGGTAACCCTGTTTATAATTGGCGTATTGCAGATTCGATTTTTGATACTTACATAAAGAGAGGAATGAAGCCAATTGCCGAAATTGGATTTATGCCTGAAGCTTTGTCTGTAAAACCACAACCTTATGAACACCACTGGACTCCTGCAGCAAAATATAATGACATCTACACCGGCTGGGCTTATCCTCCTAAAGATTATCAAAAGTGGGGCGAGCTGGTGTATCAATGGGTAAAACACTGTGTAGAGCGATATGGTAAAAAGGAAGTAGAATCTTGGTGGTGGGAAGTATGGAATGAACCTGACATTGGATATTGGCAGGGAACGCGTGAGGAGTATTTTCAGTTGTACGATTTTGCCGCGGCAGGAGTTAAAAGAGCTTGCCAAAATGCACGGATAGGAGGACCAACGACTACAAGTCCAAGAGGTGAAAAGGCCAACAATTTTCTTACGGCATTTTTGCAGCATTGTGCTGGTGGAACAAATTATGCTACAGGTCAAAAAGGTTCTCCTCTCGATTATGTAAGCTTTCATGCAAAAGGAAGTCCTGAATTTATCAAAGGTCACGTTCGCATGAATATGGCGGTACAACTCACTGATATTTATAAAGGTTTTGAAGCAGTGGCTTCTTCACCAAAATTTAAAAATCTGTCCATAATTATTGGTGAATGTGATCCGGAGGGATGTGCTGCATGCTCAGTAAATTTCAATCCCCAAAATGCCTATCGTAATGGCACAATGTATTCAAGTTATACAGCAGCTTGTTATGCACGTATTTATGATATTGCTGAAAAACTTGGCGTAAACATAGAAGGAGCGGTAAGCTGGTCTTTTGAATTCGAAAACCAACCATGGTTTGCAGGATTCCGTGATTTAGCTACAAATAGTGTTGATAAACCTGTCCTTAATGTCTTTCGCATGTTTGGCCAAATGAAAGGGAAAAAATTAGTTGTAGAAAATGATAATGCACTTCCGGTAGAACAGCTTCGAACAAAAGGTGTTCATGATTCGATTGCAGATGTTAATGCACTTGCAACTGTTACTGATAAAACTGCTTACATTTTATTGTGGAATTATTATGACGATGATACATTAGCACCTTCTGCAGACGTGCAATTACTATTAAAAAACCTTCCATCTAAAAGTGTTACCGTTAGTCAATACAGAATTGATGACGAGCACAGTAATTCATACACAATCTGGAAAAAAATGGGTTCACCGCAACAAGTCAGTAAAGAGCAATACCCAATCTTAGAAAGGTCGGGAAAACTGCAATTGTTTCAAAAGCCTGTTACAAGTTCTGTAACTAATGGTTTATTTACTGCTAATGTTAAATTACCTCATCATTCCGTATCATTACTAAAAATAACATGGAAATAATTTAATAATCAAAAGAGAAATAATATTAAATATAGTAATTGTAATATTGACAATTATAATATTTGTTTTATTATATTTACTCTTTTAATACTATCAGGATTGCTTATGAAAATTTCCTACCAAACTGTTCATCCCACTTCTTTATACGAGAGAGGTTTTTTATCCGTTCGGGGAATTTTTTCTTTCAACAGGTCATTATTAACGATACATTTTGGTGAAAATTCAAAGAGGCGAGAAGTTTTTACTTAATAATTACCAACTGTAAATCCATTATAAAAATAATTCTATAAAAAGGTTTTTATGATTGCTTCCGAAGAATATGTAATTGGTGTTGATTATGGCACGGACTCGGTGAGAACAATAATTGCAGACGCGCATAACGGCAAGGAAGTGGCTGCCTCTGTTTATTATTATCCCCGATGGAAGGAACTGTTGTATTGCAACGCTGGCCTTAACCAGTTTCGCCAGCATCCTTTGGATTATGTTGAAGGCCTGGAGGAAACTATTAAAAGATGTGTTGCGCAGGCAGGTCCTTCTGTGGCTGCAAATATTAAAGCTATTTCAGTTGATACCACCGGTTCAACTCCCGTAGCTGTTGATAAAGCAGGAACTCCGCTTGCCTTGCTTCCCGGGTTTGAAAATAACCCAAACGCCATGTTCGTCCTATGGAAAGATCATACTTCTGTCGACGAAGCAGCAGAGATCAATCGGCACGCTCAAAAGTTTGATACCAATTATCTGCAATTCGTTGGTGGTATATATTCTTCTGAATGGTTTTGGGCAAAACTGCTTCATGTTCTTCGCGAAGACGGGCAGGTAAGAAATGCTATTCATTCTTTTGTAGAACATTGCGATTGGATCCCTTTTCTGTTAACGGGCAGTCGCGATGTTACTAAGATGAAAAGAAGTGTATGTACAGCAGGGCATAAAATACTATGGGCAAAAGAATGGGGGGGACTTCCTCCAAATGAATGGTTCGCCGCTCTCGACCCCGTATTGGACGGTTTTACTGCAAGACTTTTTAAAGAAGCCTATACATCAGATAAAGCAGCGGGAACGATAAGCAAAGAATGGGCTTCAAAGCTTGGACTACCAGAAAATGTAATAATAGGAGTTGGGGCAATGGATGCTCATATGGGCGCAGTGGGCGGACAAATAGAGCCTTATTATTTAAGCAAAGTAATGGGAACTTCAACATGCGATATGCTCGTCGCTCCTGCAGATGAAGTCGAAGGTAAACTTGTAGCAGGTATTTGCGGACAGGTAAATGGCTCTATCATCCCAGGCATGATAGGCATGGAAGCAGGGCAATCTGCTTTTGGTGACGCGTACGCCTGGTTTAAAAAAGTACTCACATGGCCATTACAAAATATACTTTCAAAATCATCGATAGTAAGCAGTGAAGTGGCAAAACAACTGATAGAAGAAACTGCTGATAAAATTATTCCTGAACTAAGCAGACAAGCAGAGCAATTGCCAATTGAAGAAGTCGGAGAACTGGCAGTTGATTGGTTTAACGGAAGACGTACGCCAGACGCGAACCAGTTAATGACCGGAGCAGTTATCGGGATGGATCTGGGCACAGATGCACCAAAGATATTCAGGTCGATAGTAGAAGCAACATGTTTTGGTGCAAAAGCAATTGTAGAACGATTTGTTGAACAGGGAATTCCCGTTAAAGGTTTAATAGGAATGGGTGGTGTTGCAAGAAAGTCTCCCTTTATTATGCAAATGATGGCTGATGTAATGAATATGCCAATCAGGATACATAAATCTGAACAAACCTGTGCTCTTGGTGCAGCCATGTTTGCTGCTACTGCTGCTGGCATTTTTAATAAAGTTGAAGAAGCCATGGATGCAATGGGGCAGGGTTTTGATGCAGAATATCATCCAAATCCTGAAAAGGTTTCAATCTATAAAAATCTATACGAGCAATATAAGCAGCTGGGAAAGTTTATTGAACAACAAACTATTGGTGCTGACAAGGATGAAGTTGTCGAGCCTGAGCAGTTGGCGATGGAAAGTGAGCAATGAATAATGAACAATGAATAATGGACAATGAGTAGTGAATGATGAAAGAGAATGCTTTGAAAATTAAGAGCTATGGATTCGCGATAAGAATTGTAAAATTGTCTCAGTACTTGCAGACGGACCGGAAGGAATTTGTCTTATCTAAGCAAATATTAAGAAGTGGGACTGCAATTGGAGCATTAATCAGAGAAGCGGAATTTGGACAAAGTAAAACAGACTTTATACACAAACTAACTATATCGCTTAAAGAAGCAAATGAAACAGAATACTGGATAAGTATTCTAAATGATACCGGATACATCGATTATAAATTGTATGAAAGCATGTTGAATGATTGTAAAGAGTTAATAAGATTACTAATTACTTCAATAAAAACAGTAAAACAAAACAAAACAATGAACAATGAATAATGAATAATGAATAATGAACAATGAATAAATATTGTGTTAATTGTTCCCTGTTCATTGTTAGTTGTTCATTAATTTTTAAATATGAGTAAATACGACAACATAAAACAAGCAGCATACGAGGCAAATATGCAGTTGCCAAAATTAGGTCTGGTGCTTTTTACTTTTGGAAATGTAAGTGCGGCAGACAGAGACCTGGGCGTTTTCGCTATTAAACCAAGCGGAGTACCTTACGAAAAACTGTCTCCTGATGATATGGTCATTGTTGATTTTAATGGTAAAACAGTAAAAGGTAAGCTCCGACCATCCTCAGATACTCTAACCCATGCTGTCTTGTACAAGCATTTTAAAAATATAGAAGGAATTTCTCATACTCACTCTACTTATGCTACCGCATGGGCTCAAACCCATCGTGATATACCTATTTACGGCACAACTCATGCTGACCATACTATCGCTGATATTCCTTGCGCACCGCCAATGAGTGATGAAATGATACAGGGAAATTATGAATATGAAACAGGTTTTCAGATTATAAATTGTCTTAAGGAAAAAGGTTATAGTTATGAAGAAGTGGAAATGATATTGGTAGGGAATCATGCCCCTTTCACGTGGGGTAAAACTGCGGACAAAGCAGTGTACAACAGTGCAGTACTCGAAGCAATTGCACAAATGTCATTTTTAACTGAACAAATAAAACCTTTGAATCCGCGCCTAAAAGATGCTTTGATAAAAAAGCATTTTGAAAGAAAGCATGGGCCAAATTCTTATTACGGGCAATAATTGTTTGGACTGAATTTGAAGGAAAAACTTTGTGCTCTTGCCGGCTTCATGCCTTTTGTTACAAATAGAAATAATATACATAAACAAAAATATGATCGATTTAAAAAAATTAGAAGTATGGTTTGTTACTGGCAGTCAGCATTTATACGGTGAAGAAACGTTAAAACAGGTTGCAGAGCATTCACAAGCCATAGCCACTTCTTTAAATAAGGCTTCTCAAATTCCCGTATCTGTTGTTTTTAAACCAACTGTAAAGACTACAGAAGAAATCTATGCCATTTGCCAGGAAGCTAACGTAACTAAAACTTGCATTGGGATCGTTGCATGGATGCATACTTTTTCTCCTGCAAAAATGTGGATCGGCGGATTAAAAATTTTGAAAAAGCCTTTATTGCATTTTCATACTCAGTTCAACAGAGATATTCCATGGGATACAATTGATATGGATTTTATGAATCTTAATCAAAGCGCACATGGAGACCGTGAGTTTGGTTTTATGATGACAAGAATGCGTATCAACCGTAAAGTTGTAGTAGGCCATTGGCAAGATGAACAGGCAATAGCTCAAATAAGTACATGGGCAAGAGCTGCCGCAGGATGGAACGACTGGCAGGGTGCCAAATTTGTCCGGTTCGGCGACAATATGAGGTTTGTTGCAGTAACGGAAGGTGATAAAGTAGAGGCAGAATACAAGTTCGGATTTTCAGTTAATACCCATGGAATAGGTGATCTTGTAAAAGTGATTAACCAGGTAAGTCAAGCTGACATTAATTTATTAATAGACGAATATCAGGATAGGTACAAACTTGCAGAAAGCCTTCGTAAGGGCGCAGAAGATCACCAGTCTTTGGTAGAAGCTGCAAAAATTGAAATAGGACTACGAACATTTTTGCAGGAAGGTAACTTCAAAGGATTTTCTGATACTTTTGAAGATTTGCATGGAATGGTGCAATTGCCTGGTATTGCTGCCCAACGATTAATGAACCAAGGCTATGGTTTTGCAGGAGAAGGTGACTGGAAAACAGCTGCATTAGTCCGCGCGATGAAAGTCATGGGAAGTGGTCTTCCCGGCGGTAATGCTTTCATGGAAGATTATACTTATCATTTTGATCCAGCTAATGCAATGGTTTTAGGTTCTCACATGCTAGAAGTTGATGAGTCTATAGCTGAAGGTGAAATTTCATGTGAAGTTCATCCTTTAGGCATTGGAGGAAAAGCAGATCCTGTTCGATTGGTATTCAATTCTGCTGCTGGCCCTGCACTAAACGCATCTATTGTTGATATGGGTAATCGTTTCAGGTTAATAGTTAATGAAGTTGAGGCAGTCGCGGCAGAACATGATTTACCTAAATTGCCTGTAGCACGTGTTTTATGGAAGCCTTATCCCGATATGAAGACAGGTTGCGCGGCGTGGATATATGCCGGTGGTGCACACCATACTGGTTATAGTCAAAACCTGACATCAGAACACATGGAAGATTTTGCGTCTTTTGCAGGGATAGAATATGTTTTGATTGGAAAAGAAACAAACCTTTACCAGTTAAAGAATGAGCTGCGCTGGAGTGAAGTTTACTACCAGATAAATAAATTATAAAAGCAATTAGCAAACTTAGTACCTTAACGCCCCCAATCTTTAACAAAAAAATTACTAACTCAGAAACTTGCATATGAAAAACGGATTAACCACTGCTGATTACGCCGTATTTATTGTTTATTTTATTATAGTATCCGTATATGGCTATACTATTTATCATAAACGAAAAAGAGACGAGCACGACGCTAAGGCGTATTTTCTCGCTGAGGGGCATTTGACCTGGTGGGCAATTGGATCTTCTTTAATTGCGTCGAACATTTCCGCAGAGCAATTTATTGGTATGAGTGGTGAAGGATTTTTTCTAGGTATTGCTGTAGCTGCATATGAGTGGCTGGCCGCGGTTGCTCTTATTATTGTAGCAGTTTGGTTTATTCCTGTGTATCTTAAAAACCATATTTATACAATGCCGCAGTTTTTAAAAACAAGGTACAACGACTCCGTGGCACTGATCATGGCAATTTTCTGGCTGTTTTTATATGTTTTTGTCAACCTGACGTCTATTTTATACTTGGGCGCAGTTGCTATCAATGGGCTGACAGGAGGCACCTATCTTCATATCATTATGATTGCCTTGGCAGTTTTTGCCCTTGTAATATCCCTCGGTGGTATGAAAGTGGTAGCTTACACCGACGTTATACAGGTGGCAGTTTTGATCATAGGAGGTCTGGTTACAACCTATATAGCATTAACCGTAGTGGGTGAAAAATTTGGTGTCGGAAGTAATGCAATCGCTGGTTTTAAAGCACTCATAAAAGATGCTCCGGAACATTTTAAGATCATTATTCCGAGACCAACTGCTACTTCGTCACAAAATGAAATTAATAAATACCTTACTTTCCCCGGCCTCGCTTCTTACCTTGCCGGCATTTGGATTATCAACCTTAATTACTGGGGTTGTAACCAGTATATAACTCAAAGAGCGCTTGGGGCTGATTTGCATACAGCACGTACAGGTATTTTGTTTGCGGGCATGCTAAAATTGATGATGCCTCTGATTGTTATGTTACCCGGTATTGCTGCTTTTGTCTTATATAAAAACGGAAATTTACCTCAGCTTGTGGGCGGTAAAGATGGTGCATATTCAGCAGTACTTACATTTTTACCTACAGGCTTAAAGGGGTTATCTGTTGCTGCGTTAACTGCGGCCATAGTAGCTTCCCTCGCTGGTAAAGTAAACAGTATCTCCACCATTTATACATTAGATATTCATCAAAAATACTTTGGCAAGGGTGCAGATGAAAGAAAATTGGTGCGGACAGGCCAGATAGCCGTATTTGTAGCTATGATACTTGCTGTTTTGTTTACATGGAATGACTTACTGGGAATTGGGGGTGTAGGTGGATTTACGTACATACAAAAGTACACAGGCTTCATAAGTCCGGGGGTATTTGCAATGTTCTTCCTGGGCATGTTTTGGAAAAGAACAACTGGTGCGGCTGCAGTAGTGGGTGTTATACTTGGATTTCTTTTGTCTGTATTTTTCAACGAATTTGCACCCGCTGTAATGGGCCACGAGAATTTTTTATATACATCTTATCCCAATGGAGCCGGGGGATATGAAATCCCTTTTCACATTTGCATGGGTCTGTCATTTATGTTCACCATGATTGCAATGATTGCAATTAGTCTTGCTGGTCCTAAAATCAATCATAAGGCATTTGAATTAGACACTAATATGTTTAAGGTAAAGCCGCAAACTCTTGCAATGATTTTGATTACATTGTTTTTAATAGCAGCTTTATATGTGAAGTTCTGGTAGAATAGATATAGATAGTTTAATCTTTAATAGAAAAAGCAGGCCAGTATTCCTGCTTTTTCTATTTCAAGATTTATTTTGAATACTTCTCTAATGCCACATTAATAAAACGTTTTGCAGGTTTGGTTTTAATTTTTACTGATTTTTTCGCTTCGCTGAATCTAACTTTTTGTACGAATTACTTGTATTCATCGCTGCAGTGTCTGTACTGATTACATTGCTGTTATCTACGCCGCTTGGATGTTTTGTAGTATCAATAGCTGTCGGATTTGTAAGGCCGGCGTTGTTAGTGGTGTCGCCTGCAACTCCATTGTTGTCAGTCGAGTCGCCACCGCAACTGTTTAACGCGATCAGTAATAATGAAGCTATAATTGTTTTTTTCATGATACAACTTTAATTTATCTGTACAGCAATTTCGTTGCCATCATCTTAATTTGAAGTTGAAAGAAATAGTCTATATCCAGTTGTCTTCCTTTATTAATTCTTATTGTTAGCAGAGAATATTAAAGTGCTAATTGATCTTGCAGGTAAAACAACTTCACAATTCTCCTTACCTGACCTTGCTAAAGAACTTTTTTTAGCCGTTGGATAATTCTTTATATCATCTCCTTCTTTTGCAGATGTTATGTATCGTTTAACTAGTTGCATAGTTCTCCCGGCTATCAGCCCCTCTGGTTTGATAAGCGCTTTTTTATCTTTTGATGTATAATTAATCATATTAACAACCACTTTTTCCCCTGTTGTGTTTCTGAAAGCAGAAATCATTACATCTTGTGCAATAGCAGTGTCCGAAAGATCGTCATTTCTTTCTGTTTCTATCCTGTACATGCCCGGGCGGATGAATAAACTGTAATGTCCCAAGGCCCAAAGATTTTTAGTAACTGTGTACAAGTTGCCAGTATCAGTTCTCCTGTAAGGATTCATTGCGATCAGGTAATAAAGTGAATTGCTATCAGCAGGGCCAGGTTCATAAGAATTCCAATAATGCCACGCCGTGGCATTTCCCTTAGTTAAATCGTGATGTATGATCTTTGCAAGAAAGAGTGCGCAATCTATGGCACTGCGCTTCCCCGTTGTGTTTTCTTTATAGCCATCACCAAGCATGCAATATTCTGACTGCCAGTATTCGAGGCCCGGTCCATAATGCGTTAACGTATCCCTTAAAGAAGTTCTGGCTCTTATCAGGTTTGGGTCACCATTTTCTGTAAAGTATCCATGACCTTCAACAAAAGGCGTAGCATTCTTTAAATTGCCAATATAAAGTTGGCTTTTTGGATCCCAGAAGGTTTTAATTTGACTTGAAGCATTCACATTCTTTGCATATAAGTGATCCAGCATTCCTGCTTCAGTGATCAATATTTTTGTTTTGAGTTTTTGCCCGCTTAAGGTGTTATCTAGGGCCTTTACTGTCTTGTAAATTTCCATATTTGACCACGGCGAACCTTCCTGCTTTGCAGATCCTATTTTACCGGTCCAGTCCCATTGCGGTTCATTTACGGGGCTTATATAATTAAAATGAAGATTATTCTTGTCGAAATGTTTAATTACTTCTGCAAGAAAATTTGCATAATCGTCAATTTTATCTTCACTTAAATTAGTAGAACTATCTTTTACGAGCTTAAAACCGAAACCGTTTTTAGTAAATTGTACAGGAGGACTGTTCACAAATGCAATAAGGTTTTCTACTTCGTATTTTTTTACCTCCTGCAAAATTTGTTTTTATCCATTTATCAAGCCACTTTTCCTGCACTGCTTTTACAATATATTGGCTATCAG
>Ga0068627_1000075_pt1 | contig 15344 bp, 19 predicted proteins | sample InSIn1gowninarea_FD_77430 | JGI IMG/M metagenome (GOLD analysis project Ga0068627, IMG submission 77430) | Clean room microbial communities from NASA Spacecraft Assembly Facility at Jet Propulsion Laboratory, Pasadena, California, USA -... ... | reverse complement strand
TCTCAACCTCCTTAACAACTCTTGGGAGACATTCATTGCCAATGACATCTTCAAGGGTCCTCAAATTCATCCACTAGTGCCTCAAGAAGCAGAAAGGCCTTCTAGTAGTGCCAAAGTAAAGAAATATGAGAAGGTTAAATAGACTAAAGTTGTTGAGGAGCCAGAAGCCTACAATACATACCAAAGAGGGGCTAGAAAGTTGTTTGCAGTAAATATGCAAGTGTTTACTCCACTTGATGTGGAAGGGGCCTTTCCTTCCTCATCAGCTCATAGGCAAATGCTTGCTCGACAAAATGTGGAAGGGGATTTTCCTTCTTCATTAACACAATAGGTACAACATGTGCGGCATCTACATAAAGGGAAAGAAAAGGTGTTGGAGGAAAGCCTTGATGATGAGGAGGGAAGGGATTTTGATTTGATGGAAGATGATGAACCGGAATAGCCACACATCCATCATGGCATTGAGATAGTTGACTTGGAGTCTCAAGATGAGGCAACAAATGAAAACATCACCATAAAGGAAAAAGATGCGCAGATACAAGCACTGATGGAAACTTGGTGAGAGGTAAGTATGTCATTTCGTACCTTGAGCAAGAGAACAAGCAAATAAGTGACAAAAGAGTCCTCATGGAGCTAGAACTTCTCAAAGAAAAGAGGTAAAGTGACAAGGGAAAATCAGCAATGCAAGAGGAAGAAACACCTGCTACCTTGACTATAAAACAAAGAATTGAGAAGGAAATTGAGGAGGATAGAGAAATTAGGCTTGACAGATTCAATTTTCATTTGGAGAAGCTGCTCAAAAAGGCCAATAGGGACAATCGAAACATGAGGCACATGGCTTTCCATTATAGGACCTGGAACAAGATTTGCAACATAAGGGTCAAGCGAATGAAAAGAAGGCTAAAACGAGCACTCAAAGGAAAAAAGGAGGATGATAGGCTTAGGTTTCTTGCTGAAGCTTCCATGGTTGATCAAGATACTTAGTGGTGGTATTTTCACAAATTTTGACCAAGTTTTGAAGAATTTTTGCCTTTTGAAGAATTTGGTAATTTTTGACATAGAAAATTTGGCTCTGGCGTTGCGCTTTTCCTAGGGGAATCCAATGAGGGAATGGTCATAATTTTTGGATTCATAATGATGATTACAGGCACCCTGAGCATTTTCTAAGTGTTTAGAGTAGAACTGGTCAACCAAATGGTCAAAAAACACCCAAAAAATGATCTTTCTGCCCTTTTTTGGACACACAAAAACACTCTTGGGAGAATTAGTTTTTGAGGGATCAAATGAGCTTCAAATGAAGAAATTCAAGATGTTATGGAAATAAGACTTGAAAATATTTTGAATTAGCTATCATGAGCCAATTTGGAAACCGGGAAGGCCTCCAAAATGGACTTGCAAAAAACGCTACGCATAGGGCTTGGGCGCTACACATAGGACAAAAATTATGCTGAGTGTCTATTTCACTATGCCTTTACTATAATTTTGGGTTTCCTCCCGTAGATGGTGTTTTATAGATGTAAATTATGACTAGGCATGTAAAAAAGATGGATAATAATTACTAGAAGGTAGATTCATTAGATTAAAAGTCATCTTGAGGACAAATGAATCAGTTTCCTCACTATTAGAGGCAAGTTGTTAGGATGCCTAGATTCCAGTTTCTTGTTCATTTTTGGTTATATTAGCTCCTCATATTATGGATTCGACCCCTGAGGATGGGAGGAGGTTAAATCAATGTCTATATATTCTTCTTATTTCTCATTGTAAAGGGTTGGACTCAGTTGGATGCTCAGGGTTTGAAGAGACATCATTTTGTATCAGTTTTAGCAGGAGATTAATGAAAAGTTGTAGCTATTTCTTTCGAATTCATCTGGTATGATGTTTAGTTCCATTTTTCTTATTTTTTCATGTGTTATAATGTATTGTTTACTCCATTTCATCATTTCATTGCCTTTATGTGAATGTATACAAGTCTGAGAGGCATAATCCATATTTTTATGCTTTGTTTCGGGTAGACATTTCACAGTCTATGTTTTCTTCAATCTAGGAAGAATCCATGTTGCTTACATACTCTTTCTAGCTCCCCACCTATCTTGAATCACCTCACCCATCAAACCCTAGAGTGTTGAGCCTTGTTCCTACCTTGCCCCATCGAACACCCTGCAATTTTGACCTAATTTCCTTGCCCTAATTTCTTGGCTCCTCCTAATCCAGCTAAACCTTTCAAAATAAAATCAAACCTTGTGCTACTATACCTAGCCTAATATCATTTTCTTGATCTAATCATCTTAGCTGATATCCTTACGAAGAGAACCCTCTCCTAGCCTAGTAGGGCTAGTTACTTGGCTAAGCGAGGTTTGTGGTTACCTTGGCATTGCCTTCTTTCAGCTTGAAGTTCAATCTAGGTGATAACATATTGGCAACCACACTAGGGAAACAAAAGATTAATCACCCGAGTTAGATGTTTCATTTGAATTATTAAGCTTGTGGATGATGAGTTTTAGAATTTACTAGGTTGAATTGGAAAGTTGTAAAGCAATATATGAAATTTCAAAATTAGACATACTGGATTCTCGAAAGTACACTAGATCCAATCCAGATCTGAGTCCTCCAACCATTGGCATTTACCCTCATAAAATTGGGCAAAAATATAAGAAATCTACAAAGAAATTTAGTTTAGCTGAAGAACAATCAAGTGAGGATTTCATTCCTCGTGTTAATTCACTCCCGGGAAGGTTAAACACTTTGCAAGGCATTGAGTTTGATGTTAATTTAAAGCAAAGTTTATTTCGTAGTAAATCTTTAAGTTGGATTGATCAGATAGTTGTTGACTCCTCTATATATTTTGATAACCCCATTGAAGACTTATTTCAGCAAGGTAAATCAAGGTCACATCTTATTCATACTCTTGATTAGTTGTAGAACCTCTCTTCAAATTTAAACACTTGGGTACAAAATAAGACTCATAGGGCATCTTTGAATTTTCAAGATATCTTCTTTGCATCTACCTCCACCCAAACAATATGTCACCTCATACCTTCTTCTTCACAGATTGTTCACACCACTCAAGCTATCGTTAATCCCCCTTTGAGTATACCGAATATCACAATCCTTGCTTTAAATCCACCACATTCCTCGCCTCCAGTTATGGCTACCCGATATGCACCCCTTGTTTTACCCCAAAATTTTCGTGCCATGCCCATTGATTATCAAACCAAAATACCATTCTTTGATGACACCAAAACCATTACATCTCAACAACACGTAGACAAGATGAATGATTTCTTTGACCTCCATGAAGTTGAAATTGAAGACGTGATAATGAGGTTATTTGTACAAAGATTTGGAGGAGAAGTTCAAAAATGGTTCAGAGCCCTACCAGCAGCTTCTATCACTACTTTACCCATCCTCCATAGGTAGTTCCTAGAATGGTGGGAGGTGAAGAAAAATCCCCTTTAGATTCTATCTAAATATGAGAAGATCAAAAGAAATGTTGGCGAGAGTGTGCAAGACTATTATGTAATATTTAAGCAATGTACAATGTTGTCCCAACAAACATCAAAACACTAGAGGGATTGGCTTTGCTTAAGTTTCCATATGGATTTGATGCTGATATGGAATATCAGTTGTGTGAACATGACCCTACAACTCTAGAAGACATGCAAAAGAATGTTGTGAGTGTAGAATAAAACTTCTTGGCTAAATGAGCAAGCATGAGATTAGAGAAAAGAGTGACCGTAAAAGAAGAAGCATCTACTTCAGATGTAAAAATGGATACATTGATTCAAAAAATGGAAAGGATGGTTGACCAGTTGTCCATCATAGATAGACCTGAACCTCAGATCAGGAATCCAAACTTTAGAGGGTAGCATTAGCCTCAATTCTGAATCAAGCAAAGAGAAAAAAAGCACCAAAATAACTAGCACAACAACAACAACAGATCAGAACTCCCTTATAATAGAATTATCTACAAGGAGTGGAAGAAGAAGACGAAGAAGATCTGATAATTTAAACGAATCATTTTTTCACTGCTGATGATATGTCTATATTTCTGACTGAATATGAAGAGTATGCAAAACGTTCAGACCTTCAAAAGGATGAAGACTACATCTTGACAAATGATGTTGTTTTGGATGCTGAATCTGATGATTATCAGCATGGTGACATGAATTATTTGAGCGCACAACAGAGGCAATATCCTTTGAGGAGAAGAGATATATTGGTCAATCCTATCTAGAAGGGGAAGGATGTTCAAATGAAGAATGATCACCCAAACAATTTGAAAAGGGGAAAGGAGCTTGTTGATCAAAATTCCAGCAAGGTAAATCAGCCATCAACCAATATAGTTGAAAAGAGAAAGACAATCAGCACAAGGATAGTGCAACGAAGGACCAAACAGATAAGAGAGACACCAGTGTCAAAAAGGTAGAAAAGGTCACGTCTTTTAATTTAGAAAGTGAAATTTTTAAATTGAAAGTGTCCATTCCTTTGACTGACCTTATTAAGAATAGCCATTACAAACATCATGTATCTAGAATATTGCAAATTGATCCTTTGTCTAACATGGTGAATGTTGAGGATGATCATCCTGAACTTAATTTTGGTCTAGCTATAGAAGGACAACTATAAGATAGCGAAGTCCCACCCTTTTATTTAAGCCTTAGATTGCATGAGTATATTCTTCATATTGCTATGCTTGATTCCAGATCTTCCCACATTTTGATGCCCAAGTCTATCATGGAAAAGTTGGGCCTGGATGTCACCCAAAAATATCATGATTTGTACTCATTTGATTCTGGTATAGTTCATTGCATTGGTCTCATCAAATATTTCGTGGTTTCTTTAGATCAAATCCTAGCCAAAAATGTCTTGATGGATGTGGTCATAGCTAATATACCACCTCGATTTGGTATGTTGTTGTCCAGACCATGGGGAGCCAAAGTCAAAGGCACTTTACAACTTAACTTGTCTTATGCTACAATCCCTGTTTTTGATCAATTGAGGAAGTTGTACCGGGAAAAGAAGATGAAGTATATGATCACTATTAAAGAGAAGCCCATAAATCATCTGATAAATGTTGTACATACAAATTTAGAGTCTTTTGTTTTTTACACTGATAGTGGATTGAATGATGTAGATATTCAACTTCTAGAAGTAGATGATGTACAAGAAATTTCCGAGAGTTTTAGTGTAGTTCTTAATAAATAAAAGAAAAAAATGGCAATTCCTTTTGAGCAGCCTCCATAGTAGCAGAAACTTAGTGAAGAGCAGAAAAGTGAAGTAACCAGCAAAGGTAGGATCGAAACTAAAGCAGAATTTCCAACATCTGGGAGATGAAATCGGCCTTTAGAACATGGACTTCGATGGTGCTTTAGGTAAAGATGGTGTAGGTATTGGAATTTGGATTCAAGTCCTGTCTTTCAGTGAGACAAAGTACCAAGTGTTGGTCGATAAGAGGTGCCTTTTAAAACTCCTAATTATCCTCACATTAATTATCAATCTGGGAAAATATTCTTATTTCAAGAGTGTACACAGTGTGTGGTTACTATCTACTCAAAGAGTAATGTTTCTGAATTGCAGTATAGATATTTTAAATACAAGAGTAAACAGATGCATCTAGTAAATTCCAATTGCACTTAAAGAAAACTCAATCTGTTAGCGAAATCAAATCTTACATTCGTCAAAGTAATAGCAACATCAGTTGAGAGTACAATAGTGATAACTCATCACTCTTTAACTAATTCAATCTAAATCAAACCCAATCTTCAATAATTAATCTAAATAGCAAACAATATCCATCTAAGAGTTTCAACTGTGATAGTTAATACTCTTTACAGTTGATTATATAAAGCATAATATTTATCTAAGAAACTTGATCTGAAACGAAAGAAAACTGAATCAATGATAATCCTGCAAATTATATAAAGTAAGGAGATTTTGTTAACACTAGAAAATAATGAAGAATGCAGCAATAAAATAACAAAAAGCAAGAATACTATCAAGCCATCACACTTGCAAGAATTGGAAATGTATGACACAAGAAGAGCAGTGGAATCCACCAGAGGTCGGGCCCTCAACTGGCAGCAAAACACTACTAAGTTACTTCAGGAAACAGGGGGGAACAACAACTTTACTTATATATTAATCATCAAACTGAATGAGAATTACAATATATTCGTGTTCTTCTCGACAGTGAGAGTCTGTGAATGCAATTACAATTATGATAATACTGAAATTCCTCCTCCCTTTCTTCTTAGAAAACATCTCTTTTTATAATGAGAAAGGGTACAAAGATAAATGATAAATGTGATCCCTCAAGATCTCTCGATTGTGAGGGATTCACAACAGTTTTCCATCTTCAGACATCATTTCCTTTCTTGTGTTGATCCTGCTGATTGCTTTTGGCCGTATCTGCAATAACCGTGTTCCTTCCTTAGCTTGTCAATGTTTGTTGTTCCTTCGTAGGGAACAACATTTGTCCCTTTTATTGTTTTCCTGCATAAAGGAAGCTAATAATTAGCTAAGTCATAACTGCAAATAATTTCTTCATTTCTGACCATATTTCCTTAATAGATTAGCACATTGAGATGTAGAAAGGATGATGAGTTTAATAGTAAATGCATACCTTTTCCACGACCCAACATACTCCCCTGCTTACCCTTTTTCATGTCCTCATGAAAATCATGTTGTTCATATTCATAGCAGTCAAGGAATAAGATGGAGAAGGAATTTCATAAAGTGGTCTGAAACCATGATTCTTGGCTAAGAGCTCAAAAATATGCCTTTTCTGTCCTTCAGGCGGTTCGTATATAGCCTTGTACCCTTCAGTAGGATACCAAATAAGAGGGATGCGGAATCGACCACCTAGCCAATAAAGACCTTCTCTTAAGATGAGATTGCTATAAGTGATAAAGTTTTATGTAGCCAATTTATAATTTTTATAATTAAATGGCTCTCTATTATGTACATTGCTATTGGAAACTATCCACCTAAACTTGGTTGCCGCCAAGGAGCTTTCTTGAATGAAGAGGAAGTATTCTATTCCCTTCTAGACAATTTCTTTCTGAACAGGCCCCAGAATTTTGATTACTCCTTCCCTTTTCATCAAACTTTTGTGATTGGCCAGCATTTGTAATGGGTGTTTTGGTTCACCTCTGACCCAGACGTCCAGTCCATTTTCCTACCTCTGGAATGTGTTATGAGCCTTGAACGATTTTAGTTGATTAACAGGGAATGAAATAAAAGCTTGGAATTGCACATCCCCCACAAAAGGACTAGGGTTCTATTCAATTTCTTCCTCTAATACAACATTATGTAAATAAAATTCACACAACAATCTCTAAAATTTTACCCCGTGTTGTTTGCAACACTTTATGAAATCCTCAATTGTTTTTAATTCTATCAGTTTTCCAGCCCTGACAGCTTTGATTTTCAGCTGCAGGTATCTTTCTAGCAAAAATAAAGTATAATTATTGGTAGGGGATTTGCATGCCAAGACATCAGTGTACAATGAGCAAAGAGTATCCATTTGACCCATGACCTTCTCTAATCTGAGCTTCGTTTTCTCAATTCTTTCTTCTGCCTTTCGGTATTTATTGAAGGTCTCACTTTCTGATGTATTCATGTCCCGAAGTTGCCTCTGTAATTCTTGGTATTTTTGCTGGGAGATAGTTTCCATCACAAACTATTCTATGGTAAGCTAAGCTTGGGCTAAATCTTCTTGAAGATTCACTATTCTAGGGTCATTTCTCGTCATGATATATTTGGCTTTCGTATTTATTTGTGTACCCCTGCTATGAGAATGGTTGCCTATTGTCTGCGTTTCTTTCTTGTGGGAGGCCCAAGCCTCCATTCGGGTAGCCTTCCATTCGGGTAGCTATGCTATAGCAGGGTACCATCTCTGTCTGAATGGCTAAGTCATGAGAAGCTATAGCCTCTGTTTGGGTAGCTGCTTTTGCAAAAATTGCATGTTGTTCCTAACAAGTTTAGTGAGTATGGGCTCAGTTTGAGTATGGGTTTTGGAGGAGATGTTCGGAAATGGTTCAGAGCCCTACCAACAGCTTCTATCACTACTTTCCCCATCCTCCATAGGAAGTTCCCAGAATGGTGGGAGGTGAAGAAAAGTCCACTTCAGATTCTATCCGGATATGAGAAGATCAAAAGAAATGTTGGCGAGAGTGTGTAAGACTATTGTGTAAGATTTAATGCAATGTACAATGATGTCCCTACAAACATCAAACCACCACAGGGATTGGCTTTGCTTAACTTTCCAGATGGATTTGATGTTGATATGGCATATCAGTTGCGTGAACATGACCCTACAACTCTAGAAGACATGCAAAAGAACGTTGTGAGCGTAGAAGCAAACTTGTTGGCCAAACGAGCAAGAATGGGATCATAGAAAAGAGTGACCATAAAATAAGAAGCATCTACTTTAGATGTAAAAATGGATACATTGATTCGAACAACAGAAAGGATGGTTGACTAGTTGTCCATCACAGATAGACCTAAACCTTAGATCTGGAATCCAAACTTTAAAGGGCAGCATCAACCTCAATTTTGAATGAAGCAAAGAGAACAAAAAGCACCAGATCAAACAGCACACCAATAACAATAGATCAGAACTGCCTTACAACATAATTATGTTCAAGGAGTAGAAGAAGAAGACAAGGAAGATCCGGTAATTGAAATGAATCGTTTTTTCACTGCTGATGATATGTCTATATTTCTGACCGAATATGAAGAGTATGCAGAAAGTTTTGACATTCAAAAGGATGAAGACTACATCTTAGAAAATGATGTTGTTTTGGAGGTCGAGTCTGATGATTATCAGCGTGGTTACATGAATGATTTGAGCGCACAATAGAGGCAATATCCTTTGAAGAAAAGAGATATACCCGTCAATCCTATTCAGAAGAGGAAGGATGTTCAAATGAAGAATGATCCCCCAAAAAATCGAAAAAAAGGAAAGGAGCTTGCTGATCAGAATTCCAGCAAGGTAAATTAGCCATCAACAAGTACAGTTGCAAAAGAGAAAGACAATTAGCACTAGGATAGTGCAACGAAGGACCAAACAGATGAGAAAGACATCAGTGTCAAAGAGGTAGAAAAAGTCATGTCTTTTAATTTAGAAAGTGAAATTGCTAAATTGGAAGTGTCCATTCCTTTGACTAAGCTTGTTAGGAATAGCCATTACAAGCATCATGTATCTAGAATACTGCAAATTGATCCTTTGTCTAACATGGTGAATATTGAGGATGATCACCCTAAACTTATTTTTGGTCTAGCTATAGAAGGACAACTAGAAGATAGCAATGTCCCGCCCTTTTATTTAAGTCTTACAATGCATGAGTATATTCTTCATAATGCTATGCTTGATTCTGAAGCTTCCCACAATTTGATGCCCAAGGCTATCATGGAAAAGTTGGGCCTGGATATCACTTGAAAATATCATGATTTTTACTTATTTGATGTTGGTATAGTTCATTGCATTGGTCTCATCAAATATTTTGTGGTTTATTTAGATCAAATCCCAGCCAAAAATGTCTTGATGGATGTGGTAGTAGCTGATATACCAACTTGATTTGGTATGTTGTTGTCTAGCTCGCGGGGAGAAAAATTCAAAGGCACTTTACAACTTGACTTGTCTTATGCTACAATCCCTATTCTTGGTCAATTCAGGAAGTTGTACCGGGAAAAGAAGATGAAGTATATGATCACTAGTAAAGATAAGCCCATAAATCATCTGATAAATTCTGTACATACAAATTTAGAATCTTTTGTTTTGTACATTGATAGTGGATTGAATGATGTAGATATTCAACTTGTAGAAGTACATGATGTATAAGTATTTTTCAAGAGTTTTAGAGTAGTTCTTAATAAAGAAAAGAAAAAAATGGCAATTCCTTCTGAGCAACCTCCACAGGAGTAAAAAGTTAGTGAAGTGCAAAAAAGTGAAGTAACAAATAAATGTAGGATCGAAACTAAAGCAGAATTCCAACATCTGGGAGATGAAGCTGGCCTTTGGAGCATGGACTTAGATGGTGCTTTGGGTAAAGATGGTGCAGGTATTGGAATTTGGATTCGAAGTCCTATTTTTCAGCTAGAGAAAGTCCCAAGTGTTGGTCAATAAGAGGTGCCTTTTAAAACTCCTAATTATCCTCACATTAATTATCAATTCAGGCAAGTCTTCTTATTTCAAGAGTGTACACAGTGTGTGGCTACTATTTACTCAGAGAGTAATGTTTCTCAATTGCAGTATAGATCTTCTAAATACAAGAGTAAACGGATGCATCTAGTAAATTCCAATTGCAATTAAAGAAAACTCAATCCTTTAATGAAATCAAATCTTACATTTATCAAAGTAACAATAACATTAGTTGAGAGTACAGTAGTGATAACTCATCCCTATTTAACTAGTTCAATTTAATCAAACCCAATCTTCAATAATGAATCTCAACAGCAAATAGTATTAATATGAGAGTTTCAAAAATGATAGCTAATACTCTTTACAGTTGATTATATAAAGCGGAATATTTATCTAAGAAACTTGACCTAAAACAAAAGCAAATTGAATCAATGACAATCCTTCAAATTGTATAAAGGAAAGAGATGTTGTTAACACTGGAAAATAATGACAGCTCAGTGATAAAATCACAGAAATCAAGAATACTCTCAAACCATCACAATTGCAAGAATTGGAAATGTATGACACAAGAAGAGTAGTAGAATCCACCAGAGGCTAGGCCCTTAGCTGCCAATGAAACAATGCTAAGTTACTTTAGGAAACGCGAGGGAACAACAACTTTACTTATATATTAATCATCAAACTGAATGAGCACTACAATATTTTGTGTTCTTCTCGACAGCGAGAGTTGGTGAATAAAATGACAATTACGATAATACAAAAATTCCTCCTCCCTTTCTTCTTACAAAACATCTCTTTTTATAATCAGAAAGGGTACAAAGATAAACGATAAACGTGATCCCTCAGGATCTCTCGATCATGAGGGATTCACAATAGTTTTCCATCTTCAGACATCATTTCCTTTCTTGCACTAATCCTGTTGATTTGCTTTTGGTTGTATCTGCAACCGTCGCGTTCCTTCCTTAGCTTGTCGATGTTTGTTGTTCCTTCATAGGGAATAGCATTTGTCACTTTTGTTGTTTTCCTGCATAAAGGAAGGTAATAATCAGCTAAGTAGTAACTACAAATAATTTCTACATTTCTCACCATATTTCATTAATAGATTAGCGCATTGAGATGTAGAAAGGATAATAATAAAGAAAAAGGATGATGAGTTTAATAGTAAATGCATACCTTTTCCATGACCCAACATACTCCCCTGCTTACCCTTTTTCATGTCCTCATAAAAAGCATGTAGTTTGTATGTAAAGCAGTCAAGGAATAAGCTGGAGAAGGAATGTTGTAAAGTGGTTTGAAACCATGATTCTTGGCCAACAGCTCAAAAATGTGCCTTGTCTCTCCTTCAGGCAGTTCATTTATCGCCTTGTACGCTTCAGTAGGATACCAAATAATAGGGCCATGGAACCAACAACCTAGCCAATAAGGACCTTCTCTTTAGATAAGATTGCTATAAGTGACAAAGCATTCTGTAGCCAATTTAAAATTTTTATAATTAAAATCTCTATTTTGTACATTGTTATTGGAAACTATCACCTAAACTTGGCTGTAGCCAAGGCACTTTCCTGAATGGAGAGGAAGTATTCTACTCCCTTCTGGACAATTTCTTTCTGAATAGGCCCCAGAATTTTGATTGCTCCTTCCCTTTTCATCAAACTTTTATGATTGGCCAGCATTTGTAATGGGTGTTTTGGTTCACCTCTGAGCCAAAGGTCCAGTCCATTTTCCTACCTCTGGAACGTATTATGAGCCTTGAACCATTTCAGTTGATTAACAACGAATGAAATAAAAGCTTGGAATTTCACATCCCCCACAAAAGGACTAGGGTTCTTTTCGATTTCTTCCTCTAATACAAAATTATGTAAATAAAATTCACACAACAATCTGTAAACTTTTACCCCATGTTGTTTTCAATAGTTTATGAAATCTTCAATTGTTTTTAATTCTATTGGTTTTCCAGCCCTGACGGATTTGATTTTTAACTGCAAGTATCTTTCTAGCAAAAATAAAGCATAATTATTGGCAAGGGATCTGCATGTCAAGACATCAGTGTACAATGAGCAAATAGTATCCATTTGACCCATGACCTTCTCTAATCTAAGCTTCATTTTCTCAATTCTTTCTTCTGCCTTTCGGTATTTATTGAGTGTCTTACTTTCTGATGCATTCATGTCCTGAAGTTTCCTCTGTAATTCTTGGTATTTTTGCTGGGAGACAGTTTCGAGCTCAAGCTGTTATATGGTAAGCCGAGCCTAGGCTAAATATTCTTGAAGATTCACTATACTGGGGTCGTTGCTCGTCATGATATATTTGGCTTGAGTATTTGTCTGTGTGCCCCTGCTATGAGAATGGTTGCCTATTATCTATGTTTCTTTGTTGTGGGAGGCCCAAGCCTCCATCTGGGTAGTTGTGTTATAGGATGGTACCATCTCTATCTAAATTACTAAGTGATGAGAAGGTATAGACTTTGTTTGGGTAGTTGCTTCTGCAAAAATTGCATGTCTTTCCCTAACAATTTTAGTGAGTATGGGCTCAGTTTGAGTCCTTGTAGCTTTTGTTTCATGTAATTCAGTTTGAACAACTGCGTTTATTGTTTCCGGGGTTTTATCTGGAACCTTCCCCACTGATAATTTTCTTATCTTTCGCTTGAGCCTTTTCACTATTTTCCGTAGCCTCTGTTATTCCTTCCTAAGATTTTTAACTTTGTCTCCCTAGTTTTTAGGAGGAACAATTGTTCTTCTTATCGTCTCTACTCCTAACGAGCTCAATTGCTCATCTTGCTTTTGTTCTACAAGAATTGTGTCCTCTCCCTCGTTTATTTCTATTTCTCCTATTTGGCCTACATTCTCTGTATTTAGGCCTTCCTGACTGGATTCTTTTGGAGGCATATCACCAAGTTGGTTCACCTCTTCTTGAGTGGTCTCTACCCTTGTTTCTGCTTCACAGCTTATGTTTTGTAATATAATTCTATGGTGGCCAAAGTTCTCTATAGATTTGGTTTCTCCAATGTTCAAATTAAGTGGGCTTTTGGGTTGTATGAAATCACCCATATTGGCTAAAATCTAGGCCAATTCGATATCATGTAGTAAATCACTTGGGGGAATTGATGTTGAGGGGAGTTCTGATTCATTTCTTTATTCTTCTCTAGATTGCCTTGATTCTTCACTATGGTCGGACTCATGGTTATCCTGGCCTTCTATCTACAATTGTTGTTCACTTCCTGGGCTAGACAATTCTATGGGCTGGCTGATACTGCCATGGGGATTTTCAGCTGCTCCTAAATCTATCTTCAGTTGAGCAGAATGTCCACACTTTTGGAGAGTGTTTGCTGTAAGGGTAGTCCTCTTCCTTTTCGGAACAAGGTTAGGCGCAAGTAGAGCTAGGCCCCTTCAATGGAAAATACTAATTCCTCCCAACTTGATTGTTGTTGGGCAATGTTGTAACTCACTATCAGCCTAATCAAGTTGTGGTGGCTCACGACTGTTTCTAAATGTTGGTATTTTTTCATGCTTCGAGCGGTGTCATGCAATAGGAAATTCAAATATGTAGGCAAATTCACAGAACATTTTTGTTTTAGAACTGCTAGGAGTTTAAGTTGACACTGCCTTACCACGTCTTTTCACCTGTCACATGTGATGTATTTCTCGACGACTCTGGCTAGCTCTCCCCACGGTTCTCAAAGGGATGATCATCAAACTCCTTTTCCTTTGATGATCAAGTCCTCTCCCTCGTCCTTAAAGACTTCAATAGCATCCTACAACTTTAATCTTTTATTAGCCCTTATGGGTCCTTCTACTAGTAATATGGACACTCCAGCTATCACTGCATCTGACACTATGATTTGCCTCCCTCTTATCATAGATTGTCTGTTCTGTAAATTTTGTAGGAATTCAATAGCAATTGCTTCGTTGGGTTGCTAAAACCGTGTGAAATATGTTATCCACCTAGCTCTGGTGAGAATTTCTTTAGCTGCATCAGAAACAGCCAGTATTAGTGGTTCCTTGCGCACTATTCTCCCTCCTATACTGCCTAGATTCTACAAACAGTTAGTGTAACAGAGATATCATAACAATAGACAGAGCCAAGTGATGGAACAACAAGTTGTTATAATGGTTATTTCAAATGATACTTTAGAAGCATGAATAGTGTTAACTAGGACTTGCTATTGTACCACTTACTCTATAATCATGGAATGTTGTATTGCCCTACACAATCGAATAAAGGACTGACACGCATACATAAGTACACTAGAGGTTTCTCCTCTCCGCACTTTAAAATGATAGGTTTCCTTTGACCAAATGAGTGAAGGAATGACGTGCTGGCGGCAAAGTACAGTGGTGATAAAAGTGGAAAGGTACACATATTAATGATATGATTGCAAAATATATTGAAATGCTGAAATCAATGCATGTAACGAAAATTATCAATAAGTGTGGAGATGCCACGTGGTGATTCGAAGAGGAAAAAGGACATCTGACGCAGGAACAATACTTTGCCATCATCATTCCACTTAAACTACTATGGTTGATTTTTTAAAATATATTGCACGCCTAAAGGTTCAAAAATAGATTAGGAACATAATCTCTTTGTAGTAAAGGTAAAAAAATAAGAAAAGGGAGTTATAATAACTATTGATGTTGATAATACAACTCCAATAACATCAGCAGATCTACTATTTCCTGCAAGTGTTTATAACCTCGACAGAGTTTCTTTTTCACCCTTTGGAACCATGACCCTTTATGTATAATTAGGAAAGTGCATTATGATGTCAGAGTAGAGACCAATGTACTGGCTTGGTAACCAGATTAATACATTTCCATTCATTGGGAAGGAGCGAAAGGTGGGCATGTCGACTCATGATGATACCTCCCATTCCAAGGACTTTATTTTTCTGATGCATCCATTGGATCATATCCCTGTTGTGGTGGCCATAATGGGAATGCCACTTCATTGCTTCCGTATGATCATGGCAGGCTGGCTCGTGATGAGACCCCCTATCCTCTATCTGAAAAATCATAGAATTGTTAGTAAACATATGTATGTATGTATGTATATATATATATATAGATATATAGATAGATATCTATATATATCTATATATATATATACATATATATATATACATATATATACATATATATATATATATATATATATATATATATATATATATATATATATATATATATATATATATATATAT
>Ga0068627_1000073_pt1 | contig 15384 bp, 11 predicted proteins | sample InSIn1gowninarea_FD_77430 | JGI IMG/M metagenome (GOLD analysis project Ga0068627, IMG submission 77430) | Clean room microbial communities from NASA Spacecraft Assembly Facility at Jet Propulsion Laboratory, Pasadena, California, USA -... ... | reverse complement strand
TGATCACTTGTTTCTTAGTTGCTATGAGATAAATGCATTCATCAATGAGGCCTTTAACTAGGGATGTGAGATGTATATAAGTTGGCATAGTATAGCTTTGCTTTATGTTATTAGCTTCAAATACATTGTGAATAATTGAATCTTGAGTCTTATGATTTAACATTGCACATAAGACCAATATTCATTATTTTGGAAAATTCATCTTATATTCAAGTATTAAACACCGATACATCATGGAGAAAAAGTGTGATCCCACATGTTTCCCTTCATGGGAAAGGAATGCATGTCTGATTTGGCTCCCATTTTTAGAGAATCTCCATGTTTCTTGAAAATTCTAGTCAATGAGAGAGTGTATATTTTCACAATTATTCATATTGAGAGAAATTTTCGAAAGAAACTATGTGGAGGATTATATATCATGTCCAATGCTTCGAGTGGACTCTCTACCCATTGTCAACAACTTTAGAATTAAGTGATCACAAATGAGTGTTGTGAATTCTTTTATACAAGAAAGTTTTAGAATTAGTTGTTAAATAATGATATTAAAATAATAAACTAGCTGTTAAAGAATAATAATAAAATAATAAAATAACTGTTAAAATACAATAAATTAGAAGAACAAAGGGAAAAGACAATTAAAATGAAATTAAGGACAATACTAGGATTAACTAATTAGTTGTTAAGAGATCTAAATAACTGATAAATTAATTAAAGATGATGCAAATTATTAATAGCTAAATATATAAAATAATTAACCATTAAGAGAAAATGGTGAAATAAATAAATAATTTATTAAAGGGAAAGAGAATTAAAAGGAAATTGGGGACTATGTTAGGATTATATTAGATGTTAAGAGTCAAGACAAGAGATTTAAAAAAAATGATAAATTAATTAAAGGGGATGCAAATTAAAAGGAAATGGAGGTTAAAATTAATAATTAAGAGGATATGGGAATTTATATAGCAATAATTAATTAATATGGGAGGAAAAATAATTAACGAGGGAAAACTTAAATAATCAATTCATTAGTGCCTGAAAATGAAGGAAGAAAGTATAGACAGAGAAACAACTATAAAAATGAAAGGTTAAATTTTTTATTGGATTAGAAATAAATTGAATATATGATTAAATAATTTTAATTAAATATTATTAAATAAAGGAAAGGGAAGTAGGCGGGGCAAGGGAGAGAGAGGGCGAGGGGAGGAGGTGGCTGGGAGTGGGAGGTTGTTCGAAGGCAATGCGTTGGGGAGGATGATAACTAATGAATTGATTAGTGGATAACCGGTTGCCAAGAATGGCTTAATTTATAGCCATATTCTCGTTTAAAGTTTTTAGGGTGCTTCTCTATTTCAATGGCCTCACTAATAATTCTTGAGTTATAAAAAGAGACATAGGCAAGAATTTTGGTTTGATTAAAGCACACTAGATGCTTTGAATTAAAAGAGTGCTCAACTATGGAAAATTTTGATAGCCAAGGATGATTGGTGTCAGAAATATGTTCTTTAATGCGAGCTTTGAAGGGATGCCCAATTTGGCCAATGTATGATTTTCAACATGAATAGGGGATTTGGTAAACCCCTGAATTCAACATGGGGTCAAACTTATATTTGGCTAATTAGAACATCTGCTTCAAAGTTTTATGAGGTTTAAAAATAATATCAATGTTCTTTTTTAGCAAACTTTTGCTATAACGTCAATAGTCCCTTATATGTAAGGGAGAGAAACTTGACCCCGAGGAGGAGAGGAAGGAGGGTTAATCCGTATGTAATTAGAAATGGACTTGAATGGTTTATTGATATGAGAAGAGGAATAACCATTAGCTCTGAAGGCTTGGAATAGGTGGGTTTTCTCTGAGGGAATAAATTAGGGAGTGAAAAGTTTAAGGGTGCAAGAGATAAAGGTTTTAAGAACACCAAATTTTTGGGATGAGTGGTGGTGAGAATGAGCATGAAGATAATGATCAATGTGTGTCGTTTTCTATAAACCCGATGGGTCAGGGAAACATCAGGAAGCTGCGTGATAAGGACATCTAAAAAGAGTAGAGAATTATTAGATTCAATTTCCATTGTGAATTAAATATGAGGGGAAATGCTATTGAGATGGGAGAGAAAGGAATCTAGAGTTAGTCTACGATGTTTCCAAATAACAAAAGTATCATTAGAAAACCTAAACCAAAATTTTGGTTTTAGATGCCAAGGGTTTAGAGCTTTAGCCTCAAAGTATTCCATAAATATGTTAGCCATGACAATAGAAAGAGATGAACCCATCGTCGTACCTTCTGTTAGCAACGTCTTATTACCCACACCCACAAAACTCCTAAAATCTAAGGCTAACAAAAAATTCACAAACCTGGTGTCCCTCTTAGAACCATTGTTAGTGCCATAGGATCCCCCACCCATTCTCTTGGCCAATATCTTGCCTCCAAAATTCAATAATTTGTCGGATCTACCTCTAGTTTCATTAAGTATTCCTCTGATTTCATTTGTAAGACTAAAGACATTCATGTTGATGATCATGACATTCTTGTTAGATTTGACATTGTATGTATTTTTAAAAGCCCTATTTTTGAATCCATTGATATGATTTCTAAACTTGTTGGTTCATAAACCCTTAACTTGGTCAAGCCCCACCTCTCCTCCACCTTCTTTTCTTACAAAGTAACAATTTATGAGCAAACTGAAGGCATAAAAATGGGTTCATCTCTTTCTCATGTCATGGCTAACATCTTTATGGAATACTTTGAGGCTAAAGCTCTAAACTCTTGGCATCTAAAGCCTAAATGTTGGTTTAGGTTTTTAGATGATACTTTTATTATTTGGAAACATGGTAGACAAACTCTAGATACCTTTCTACCCCATCTCAACAACATTTCCCCTCATATTCAATTCACCATGGAAATTGAATCAAATAATTCTCTACCCTTTTCAGATGTCTTTATCACCCAACTTCCTGATGGTTCCCTAGCCCCTCATGTTAACAATGTCTTATTCCTCATACCCCCCAAACTCCTAAAATCTATGGCTGATAAAAAATTCACAAACCTGGTGTGCCTCTTAGACCCATTGTTAGTACCACAGGATCCCACACCCATGCTCTTGGCCGATATCTTTCCTCCAATAGTAAAAAATTTGTTGGATATACCCCTAGTTTCATTAAAGATTTCTCTGATTTCATTTGTAAGGCTAAAGATATTCATGTTGATGATCATGACATTATTTTTAGATTTGACATTGTATCTCTTTTTGAAAGTCCTATTTCTGAAGCCATTGATATGATTTCTAAACTTGTTGGTTCACAAACCCTTAACTTGGTCAAGCTCTGCCTCTCCTCCACCTTCTTTTCTTACAAAGTAACAATTTATGGGCAAACTGGAGGTACAACAATGGGTTCATATCTTTCTCATGCCGTGGCTAACATCTTTAATACTTTGAGGCTAAAGCTCTAAAATTTTGGAATCTAAAGCCTAAATGTTGGTTTAGGTTTTTAGATGATACTTTTGTTAATTGGCAACATGGTAGACCAACTCTAGATGCCTTTCCCTCCCATCTCATCAATATTTCCCCTCATATTCAATTCACCATGGAAATTGAATCTAATAATTCTCTACCTTTTTTAGATGTCCTTATCACCCAACTTCCCGATAGTTGCCTAACCCATCATGTTTACCAAAAAAAGACCCACATTGATTGTTATTCTGATACCCATTCTCACCGCCACCCATCCAAAAATTCTAGTGTTATTAAAATGCTTATCTCTTGTGCCCTTAAAATTTGTGCTCCCCAATTCCTTCCCGTAAAGAAAGCCCACCTAGTCCAAGCCTTTAGAGCTAATGTATATTCCTCTTCTTATATGAATAAAGCATTCAAGTCCATCTCTAATTCCAAAGGCATTAACCCTCCTTCGTCTTCTCCTCAAGGTCAAGTTTCTTTGCCTTACATAAAATGTACTATTGACATTATAGCAAAATTTTTGCTAAAAAGGAAATTTAAGGCTATTTCTAAACCCCAAGAAACTTTGAAGCAAACGTTCCGGTCATTCAAATATAAGTTTGATTCCATGTTGAATTTATGGGTTTTCCAAATCCCCCATTCATGTGGAAAATCATACATTGGCCAAACTGCGTGTCCCTTGAAAGCTTGAACTAAATAACATATTTCCAACACCAATCATCTTTGGCTATCAAAGTTTTCCATAACTGAGCACTGTTTTAAATCAAAGCTTCTGGACTTCTTTAATCAAACTAAATTTATTGCCTCTCTTCCATTTTACAACTCAATAATCATTAGGGAAGCCCTTGAAATAGAAAAGAACCCTGAAAACTTTAATCAGGAAGATGGTTATAAATTAAGCCATTCTTGGAAACTAGTTATCCACCAACTAATTCATTAGTTACCGTCCAACCTTTACCCTCACCTCCCTGCCTCCTCCCCTCCCCTCCTTATCTCTTTACCTTTATCTTCTCCTTTCGTCTGCCACCCCTCACTCCCCTGCCCTACCTACTTCCCTTTTCTTTATTTAATAATCTTTAGTTAAAATTATTTAATCATATATTCAATTTTATTTCTATTCTAATAAAAATTTTAACCTTTCATTTTTTATAGTTGTTTCTTTTTCTATACTTTTATTCCTTCATTTTCAGGCATTAATAATTTTGTTATTTAAGTTTTCCCTCGTTAATTATTTTTCCTCTCTTGTTAATTAATTATTTCTATCTAAATTCCCATATCCTCTTACTTATTAGTATTAACATCAATTTCCTTTTAATTTACATCCTCTTTAATTAATTTATCAATTATTTAAATCTCTTGTCTTGACTCTTAACATTTAGTCGCCAATTTTCTTTTATTTCTCTTTTCCTTTGATGAATTAATTATTTATTTCAATTTGGTAGCTTGACCCTTTTCTTTTAATAGCTAATTATTTGATATATTTAACTATTAATAATTCACATCTCCTTTAATTAATTTATCAATTATTTAAATCTCTTAACAATTAATTATTTAATCTTAATATTATCCTCAATTTCCTTTTAATTATCTCCCCCCCCGGTTCTTCTAATTTATTTATTTTAATGAATATTTTTATTATTTTAGTATTTTTTTTGAACGACTAATTTATTATTTAATAACCAATTCTAAAATTGCATTCTATAAAAGAATTCACAGTGCTCGTTTGTGATCACTCAATTCATAGGTCCCTGACGATGGGTGGAGAGTCCACCCAAAACGTAGGACAAGATATAAAAGCCTCCACATAGTTTCATTTAAAATTTTCTATCAAAATGTTAGTCAAGTCTGGTTTTACAAGTTGCAACGTCTCCCAAATGTCTATTTTATATCTAAGTGGATTTCTATGCCATATGAAATGTTTCTGGACCTTTCTCATCCATAATTACATCAAACGATATTTCTTCTCTGGAATATTCAAAAGAATGTCCTTCAACTTTGGAATGTCCTTCTCTTCAACCGTGATTGAGAATGCAGTGTAATTTAGAACCTCATTCAAAGGATGAAAAAAATTATCTGATATAATTATTGGAACACATTCATAGTAAATAGCTTCCATTAGTTGGGGACTATATACCTCGTAAGCCATGGGTCAAATACAATATTTACTAGATTTCATATGCGAGGCATAAGGCATCTTTTTTGCAACAGGGGCAGATGATAGCTCATAGATTTTCATATCATCATCCTTATCCTTCTAGTATTGAAGAAGAACTGGCCTTACCCTTCCATGCATTTCCCAAACAAAGAAAGCAAGAATAGGTCTTTGTGAAAAACAATTTCCATCTAGATGTCTTGGAGGCTTCTTGACACTATGACAATTTGTTTCAAGAAGGGATACATCCTTTACCAAAACAAAATATCTTTCCACTAAATCAACATTGTATAAATCTTTAACTACATTTTTCATAAGCTCTAGATGATTGCATGTTGTGTACGGTCCCTATGAATGTAAAGCTTGATAATGAGAACAACAAAGTTGGAGTTAAAGTGCTGATTGATTGAATTTTCTATAACTTTAGTGCATCTTGTATTTTTATCTAATATAATGTCAGCCTTAAGGTAAGGGGTCTCTGTTGTCATAAAACCATTACATGTTTTGAAAGGTCAAATAAAGTCATTTATGTTGCTAATGATTTATAGAGAAATTTTACTGACATAAAATTGTTCTTAAATTTTAATTATTTGCAATAATACTTCATACAACTTTTCTTCTTTATTTCCTATGAAAATGTCTCTACAAATCACCCAAAGTGGAGGGCTATTTATGTTATCTTCTTTCCTTCTTGTATACATTATTACAAACTATTTTCCATATTTCCTAAGAGGAATGTAAGCATTACACATTAACTTAGGTATAAATGTCAGCCCCAACTTGGTTTCTGTCATATATTTCTTATCATCTAAATTAGTTTATAGAGCATTTTTATTATTATATGACAATGTACCTTGGTAACTTAATAAGTACATTCTGAATTAGGTCATGAGGTCATTGTTATGACATTGAAATAGAAAGTCCTGATTGGGAAAATAGTTATGTTCCCCAACTATTATGTGCATGGGACCTATATGTGTATTAAAAGGTATGCCATTTTGAATTTAGTTATCATCATGAGTTGAGGCAATTTCATTTTATACTATGCATATTACCTTCATTTTTGTTGACCACGTCAATGTACCTGTGTAAATAGGTTGTGGGCTGAAACAAATCTTGCGTTCCTGTGATTGATGGTGTGATTATTTTTCATATTTATTTAGTTCATATGCAACAGAAATTGTTCCTATATTAACTATCTCATTGTCACTTCCATATAGACAACTCCGATTGAACTTTCTCAATGATAAATACGTTTAATTTTGGTGTTAAGTTTAACTCATGATTATCTAGATGATTGTTTCCTTATTAATAACTCTAAACTTTAGATTAAGATGACAGAGTATTATGCTAGCCAATGATTTATCATAATTATCTTCTTTCTTCCAAAATATGTTGATAAAAAAACACTACATGGAAACTTCCAGTGTGACGAAAATAACCCCACCTTGAATCTTGATTTAGTATGGTAACCACCTCTAGATGGTAAGGGGCTAGGTGCTACAAAAATATGTACTTTTCCTTCAAGCGGTCTTAAACAAATTAACTATACTATAACCAGTGCCTCAAAAATATGATCTCTGCAAACACTAGAACATATCTCAAAAACTTGTGATGAAACATATCTTGAACAACCTTGAAATTAAGCTTACAATAAATCACAATGAGCCTCAGGAGATCAACATCGGATGCCTTATGCAGGTTTAGATTAGGGCTAAAAAATTCAATAAAGATCAGATCACATTAGGGCTTAGAATTTCCTCAATAAATTCAATGAAGAGGTCTGTTGAAGTTTGCAATTATATTCCATAGGTAGCCGAAATAGGCCTTGGTTTTCTTTGCAATGGCCACAAAAGAAAAATTCAGATGGGCCTCAGGGCTACGTAGCTAAGTTGAATGAAGAAGGCTAACCAACATTATAATTATATACAAAATAGGCTCAAGATGGACCCAAATTAGCCTCAGCACTTGATCCTGAGAGATTACATAGAGATTGAATTTAGGAAGGCCACAAAGATAATGGAGTTGAAGAGCCTAAAAAATCTGCCTTAGATGTCCAAATAAAAGCCTCAGATTCTGATCTTGAAATCGTCATGCCCTAGTCACAAAGAAAATCCTTAAATATACCTTGAATAAGATTCCAAAATTGAATTCAGCCTAGATTCATAAATTTAACCAAAAGTCCACCACAAATAGGTATAAATATTATGCTCATATCCATGTAATTTTCTTTAGATACAACCTTGCCACATAGGGTTGAATGATCACAGGACTGCTCAACGAGAGAAACAACAAGTAGCTTAAAAATTCTCGACCTATTCCTATGATAATGCATGACTACACATAGTCCTTAGTCAAAGAGGCAATTTATTTGAATTCTTGGTCTTGGAGGGCAGTGACTTGTGCTTATACACTTTTTGTGGAGGCTTCTAGGAAGGGAAAACATGGCCTAATTTCCTTAGAGCCGACTTGAATTATATCTGAAAATCAAGTTGAAATATTTGGAGACAAAAACTAATTAATCTTGGAGGTTGACTTATTCTTCAAGTTCAATTATTTTTTCCATTCCTTTTATTATAATCAAATTCACTAGAAGGCCCAAGATGAATTTAATTTGAAAAATGCTGAAATTAACCAATCAAAGAGTTTTCATATAAACTTCAATGTTGGGCTCATTGAACAATTTCTGGGGATTCAACTTTAAATGAGCATATATCCCCAACCGGGATGAACCACGAGGCATGCCATATACCATTGGAATCAAAATGACAAGGAAAATTTTCCTATGATGGTATTGAGTAAAAATATACTAATATTCCTATAGAAAAATGTGGGGTATCATGGCCACACTGTAGGGGATTTATTTCTTCTAGGGCTTCTTATCCATTGGATCTTCCAATCAATGAAAACTAGATGATTATTAAGATAATTCAAGTACCGAAATTGGCATCAATGATGACACCATTCAACAATATCCCCCTTTGTCATTGATGGCAACATACATACTCCCCTTGCGATTAATGCTTCCCCTAACTTCATGTTTCTGATCTTCTCTTAATTTCTCTCCCCCTTTGGCATCAACAAAAATGGGTTATTTCCCTGATGAAATATTCTCATCTGTCTTCCTGCAATAGAACGCCTTTCTCCCCTTGACATGCTATGCCTTTCACGACTTTCCATAATTGATTCCTCTTGTCAATATGAATTACCAAAAAGGTTTACCATTAGTCCTTCTACAATTATATCCTACTACTCCATAAAGCTAACAAATCTTCCTGATTTGATGAATTCTTCCCATGTTCCATTTGTCAACTTTCTGAAAGATAGATCTTCAAATATGAAACCACTACTAAGACTCCCCATCTTCAACATTCACAATATAGGGAGTCAAAATTCTAGATTCTTTCGAATAATGTATGAACCAACTTTGTAGCTGGATCATCCTAAACCTTGACATATTCCAATGTACCTATTGGCTCATCATAGTCTCGTGACTTTACAAATATGAGAGCATGACTGCTAAGAATTATTATTTTACCCATTTCTCTTGGTTTATATTTCTTCTCCAAATATTCTTGTACATGATGATAGAGTTCTCCTTCATCTTGTATCTGCAATCATGAGCTATATTTCCATAGTTATGGAATTTGAAACACTCTATATGGTACATGAATGGTGGAGCACTTGACGTATACTTTCGGTTGACAAAGTCATTTTGAAATCTGTCTCGCATCGATTGATCCTGCAAACTTGCTTCTAGGGTTTTAATAATGTTTGCAATCCCTGGCCATATGCCTAAAGTTAGAACATGAGAAACAATAACCGTTAAACATACTAATGTACCTGGATGAGATGTCTTGTCTTGACGGTATTCTGTAAACATTCTTTCTTGGAGGAGGTACAAACATTTGTTGATCCTGCGAGTATTACCTTTTGGAGTGACATTATATTTAATCTTCTTTTGACCTTGATTTTTCCTTTGAAGGATGTTGCTTTCAGGCTTCTTGTCAATGTTGATGTGCGGGGGCTTGGAGCTTGTTCCTTCATTGCATGGGGCTTCATCTTCTTCTTTCACCTTCATCTTCAATCGAGAAATTTATTGATATTTCTCATCATTCTTTCTTTCTTCATCCAAAAATTTCTCTTTCTGCCATTTCCCGAGCTTGCCTATTGCTATTACAGTTGCATCAAGTTAATTTTTCTTTTGACCAAATTTTGATACTTACTTCTAAACATATTCCTCTAAGTGACTTGTCAAGTTTTTCTCCTTCTTTTCAACTTCTTATACTTGAAGTCTTAAAATGAAAACTTCTTCTTCGATTATCTGATTTCACTTGCTTTCTTTGTTAAGATCACATAAGGCACTAATCAATTCTCCCTCCATGTCGACTACTGCTTATTATTCTTCATCTGAATCATAATCATAATCATCATCTTCATCTTGACTTGCATGCTTCTTTGAGTAGAGATCATGGAGCTTCTTCCAAAAACTTTTGACCGATGAGCATTGATCAAATTCGGATTTTATAGGGTCTAGTAGAGTATTAAGATTGACATTCATAACTTTTGTATTACCATATAGATTTGTCAGTATATGTGTTTGTAGAAAGAATAAAATGAGATACATCACATCCACGAGATTTCAAATAGGCTTCCATTCTGGATTCTCATATTTCATAATTAGCTTCATCGAACTTACGAGCTAGATAACCAACTTGATTCTCTTGATTAGATGTAGCAGACTTAGAGACTACTACAATACCATAGATTTCCTTTGATCATTTGTATGTGAGTTTCTTTGAATTTCCCAACTCCACACTTCTGATATTTTCCTTCCAACTATTTAGTTGCAACTGGAGGAACCTGCCATTATACCAATTGTTGGAAATATTGAGAGGGGGTGAATCATTATTTCCTTTCAATTAGTTAATTTTTAATCTTGAGAGAATTTAATTCACATTAAAATTATATCAAACATAAATCAACATCACATGGACAATTAACATCACCATTCAATAATGCACGACATCAAGACAATACACAAGAATTTTTTAGATTGAAACCCTTCCGGGAGAAAAACCATTGAACTTCTTAATATAGGTCTCTAAATATTACATCAATAGGAAGCTCCAAATTCCAAGATTCTATAGCTACAACTGGAAGGAGGCTCCGACCCCCAAATTTGTCAGCTCCAAATGAAAGGACAATCTAATGCCAATGACCTGATTTACAAACTCCAACTCTCTAGCATTATAAACTTAAACTAAAAGGACACTCGAACACCTTACATAGGCCCCAACTTACCCTAGCACCACCTTGCCACCATGAAGTGCTCTCAGGCTCCAACTTGAAGGAGAATCCACTCTCCACCTTGCACCACCAACCTGTCCTAGAACCACCCTACCCGCCTGAAGTATTCTCAGGTTCCAATCTAAAGGAGACTCCACTCTCCATCTTGCACCACCCTACCACCCTGAAGATAAAATATCAAATAATAATCTTTCCCACTACCTTTATCCTTGTCATACAACCACCACACCTATCTCAATAGCTTTGCTCAATATTGCTAAATTATAACATTAATATCTAACCAATAGTAACAAGATCAACTCTACTCAACATATAAATGCTTCTCAATGACACATTCAACTAATAAGCCATAGCAACACTATGTTATATACCTAGGGGGGATAACATGGGGTACAAAGGGAGATACCCAAGGGAATAATGCAATAATGGGATGGGCCGTAGTAATAAATAATGTGGCTAACCCATATCATGTAAGGGACCACAAGTAGTTAGTAATAATGTAATGGGCCTATGGTATTAGATAAACGGTATTGAGGGAACTATGGTAATGACTCATGGTATTGTATGTATGAGGCCTATAAAGAGGCTAGAGACTCCACATTGAGGGATGTGAAGGATTATTGTATGAACAGGCATATGGCTTGTGGAGTGTTCTCCTTCCTTAAGGAGTGAATATATGGTGTTGCCCTACCTTAAGGGTTTGATCAATAAAGTGAATCACTTCTATCTATATTCAGATCTTGTTATTTCTTGGGTTTATTTACATTGTCTTATATTTTCATATCAGATTTACAACAATGTCAAGGGTTGGATTCGACAGAGGTGATGAGTTGGTACTCTACTAGTGGAGCAACATCTATGGCTTGGGGGTGAGCCCAACTAGAGCCATGGGATAGGGGTATTGGTGATTGGCCATGGTGGTATTGGGATCCAGGAGGATCTGTTGATTGCAAGATGAGTTAGAGTTTAGTTTGGGATCTGGGCATTAATGGATCCGTTCATGATTGGGTGGCACAGAGGCATGGTATCACCCAGTGGTTTATATGGGATATTGGTTCTCAGTTGCACAAGATCACCAGACCAGTCGACAGATATGGATTGCATGAGGGGAATAAATCTTGGGAAGGGACGATTTGTCATGTCACTTTTTCTTGTTTCCCTTATGGCATGGTCAGGATGGACTTCTTGGGTCAAGGCAACTAGGTCACAGCAGCATGTTTACTCCATGAGTGGGCCCAGGGGCTTCTGCAGGGATTTCATGGGGTTTTGAGGAGTTTTTATGGGACCCGATGGCATTTTCTTGGCATATTCCATCATCCACACAGCTTGTCTTTCATTTTGTTGCATTCCGACAACTTCCGAAAAACACAGTTATTATTGGGCCTAACTCAATTAATTATGCTTAAGGTGGCATTCCAAGAAGAATACTTGACAAAACACCTTACTGTAATAGTTCGCTGGAATTGGAACGAGAATATCTACAAGATGAGATGGTGCGAAGTGACTTTCAGTGGCCTGAGGAGGGATGGTGACCGATTTAACATTTTCTCGAATTAAAAGGGCATTTTAATTAAAATTAAAAGAGGGGAAAATGTACCAAGTGATTAAAATGATAATAAAATAAGGCTTTTAGAGGGGTCCATCTAATCTATAAAAGAGGAGGAGACCATTTGAGGATATCTTGGATTTGTGCATTGTCTTGTATGAGAGGATTAAGAACATAGTTCTCTACTCCAATAACCTCAAGATGGAAGCAATCGGGTGATCTAGAGAGAGAGTGGGTGAGAACCCATCTCTACCTTTGGTGGATTCATTCATAATCCACAGGAATAGTGATTGATTTCTCATTTCAGTTTAGAGGTCGGTATTGACATTATAGCATATCTAGGAGGCCATTTCCAGCTATTGTATTAACATAATTTCTATATAATAAAGCTAGATTTTTCTATTGTTGCTGCATTTCTTATTATTCCTCATGTTGTGATATTTTTTTAATGAGATTGCCGTATAATTTTTGGGTTCATTATTTCTATCAAATTCCCGGTGTGTTGGTTATGTTTCTTGGTGAAATTGTGCAGAGATAAAACCCTCATCAAATTTTAATGAGAATACCTATTTAGGACATTACAAGAGATGAAGGTGTTCTACCACTTGACTCTTTAGGGTCATGTTAGGAAGATCAGTGGATAATAGGATAGACACAATCCTTACCGTTTATGGTAAGTAGTATCCCTCCTATTATCACTAAACAATGGGATAGGCGCAATCCTTACCTCATTACATAAGTGGCATCCCTCCTATTGTTTAGGGATTCTCAGGTAGTAGCATTGGCTCCCCGCTAGCAAATAATTCCTGGGTAGTAGCATTGGCTCCCCATTGGCAGATGATTCCCGAACAGTAGCATTGGCTCCCTGCTTGCAGTTGATTCACAGGTGCTATAATTAGCTCCCCGTTGGAAGTGATTTCGAGTAGCCACAGTGGCTCCCCCATGGATAGAGGGTGGTAGCTTGAGCTCCCCTATGATGTCAAATTCTTCTTCTTTTAGATTCGAGAGTGTTCAGCATATGAGTAGATATGAGCAGAGATGAGCAGTGATGACATTTGATGATGACAAGATATTTGATGGGACATATGTTATAGCCGGTAATTTCTCCTTGACTGAGAGAAAGTGTTAATTTTGTAGTGCAGGGGAAAATTCCCTCCTTTGGAAAAACTTCCTCATCAAGAAAAACCCCTCCTAGCCCTTGGAAGAATTTAATTTGGTTGAGGAAAAATATATTTTTAATATGGAAACCCACATGTGCACAAAAGGTCAGGTGGGCCCAAAAGAGAAATTAGACATCCTTGGAAGCCTATAAATACAAGTCGAGTGAACCTCATTTGGATATCATCATCAAGCATCTTCTTCTTCTATCTTCTTTAGATTAGCTCCCACAAGTCTGAGGTGGATTCGTGGAATTGGTTCGTATAGGTTTGAAATTGCGAAGTCTGAACTCGCACATGTGGATTAGGGTTTCTGATATAGGACCACAGGGTTGCAGCAAGGAAATCTTGATTGTAGTTGCATGCATGCAAGGTTCTTTATGCAGTTGGAAAGTTGCAACTGCTCGCATGATCACTGTCTCCATTGTTGAGAAATCTAAGGGATTGATATGTTAATGATTTCTCTATCTTAGATAATTGCTTGTGAAGTATTTTTATCCTTTTACTTATTCAAACAAGATCTTTTCATATGTGTATGTTTATTAACTTCATCAACCAACTATCATGCACAATAATGAAAAGAACAATAACACAAGATATAGGCAGCAACCAGGGCAAAACCTCTCCAACCTGAGAGGAAAACCCACGGTAATTCTTCTTAGAGAATCTTTACTTGACAAACCTATACAAAGACCCTTTCACCAATGTGTCTCCAAGATCAAGGCTAGTACCTTTTACTATTGTTGTCCTCTGACCTGTTGTACCATAGATCAGATCTGCAACTATAGATGGAAGGATTAGTTTCCCTCTCCCTTCTTTCTTCCTCCAAGCTTCACTTGTCCAAAATAGTTCACTTGTCAAGTTGATGTCCTCAACGCTTGCCTTTAGATAAGATGATCTGCTTCCTTGATGTGAATTGTTCAGCAACCCTAGCAATAGACCTGAAGATGTCATTGTTTTCATACGTGTGAGTGAGCTACTTATTCTTGTAGCCTCCTCCTTGCCTCACTATGCTTGGAGCTTCCTTCTAGATGAACAACCAAACTTTTTAGGCCTCAAATCAACCCTTTTCATGAAGATGATCTAGGACTGTAATGCAACCCTAATTGTGACCTGTTCCTTTGCACGTGTGAGAGGTTTAGGGCTCTTCTAGCCCTCCTAAACCTTGACTCTCCTTGTCACTTCTCTTCAAGTAAATCTTCCCTTCAAATAGCCCCAAGATCGAACTCTTTCCTTGCTAATGAGAGCACATAAGATGATGCCCTAGCCTCGCACATGTGGATAGATTTCCTGTGGTTATAGATGGCAAAACAGACTTCCTTCTTGTTGATCTACGGCTTCTTGACTTGACCCTTTCTTCGCACCCTTAGACAGACTTCTTCACATAGGAGAGAGATCGAATTGATGTGATGAGAGTGTGTTTGAATGAGGGAGAAGAGGCCCTTATTTATAGTCCTCTTAAGGCTGCTCATTAGGCTGACATGACTTGTCTTTAGGCCAACTTGCATAATTGATTTAGCCAACATGAATATAATATATTTTTGCCAAAATTGCAATGCCTTTTTATCTTTGCTTGGAGGAGAGTTTTACTAGCCATTTGTACTTGAACTTGGAGGAGATATTCCACATGGTTCTACCCTTGATCTTGGAGACACAATGGTGAAAGGGTCTTTGTATAGGTTTGTCAAGTAAAGATTCTCTAAGAAGAATTACCGTGGGTTTTCCTCTCAGGTTGGAGAGGTTTTGCCCTGGTTGCTGCCTATATCTTGT
>Ga0068627_1000071_pt1 | contig 15463 bp, 16 predicted proteins | sample InSIn1gowninarea_FD_77430 | JGI IMG/M metagenome (GOLD analysis project Ga0068627, IMG submission 77430) | Clean room microbial communities from NASA Spacecraft Assembly Facility at Jet Propulsion Laboratory, Pasadena, California, USA -... ... | reverse complement strand
GACAAGATCACTGCACTACGTATCAACAGAAGATGGGTTAAGTGAGGTAGATACTTTCTTGGATAAGTTTGAAAGGGAGGTGCTGGAAAAGCAATTTCCAGGCCTTGAATTGGGTACTGCGCGTTATGCCTACAAGGTGGTGGGGTACACACGGAGGAAGATTTGAAGACTTGCGCGCATGTAGAAAAATGTTGCACTCATAGTTTGGGAAACCTACAGTGCGATTGGAAGATAAATAAAATGGACGGAATGGTCTACGCGCGCATCTGTCCAGGTGGATACAGGCATATGGTAAACAACCTGCACATATGCACATGAACTTCACGTTGGGAAATACGGTCAATAATCATGTGTTGGGGCTACAAATGCGTGAACGTTTCCTCAATTTGGAATGACAGAGTGTGGAAAGAATGAATGTGTAGAAGGTTATCCACGCGGAAACATTTAACGAAGTGTATGAAGCATTGAACAAGGTATGTAATGCCAGCGAAGTGATTGGGACCTGCACGTACCAGCAGTCTTATGGGCTTATAGGACAACGTGCAAGAAACCGACGGAACAGATGCCTTCTAGGCCAGCCTATGGAGCGAATGTTGCAATGCCGATGGAGTATATCATGCCCAGTCTGCACATAGCCGTGCCCACGGATATGATGGATCGCGGAGCCTTGGAAGAAGGGATCACTTAGATGGAAGAGCTCGAAGAAGAACGCTTGGGACCTAATGAAGATATCCAGCAGGGTAATCTTAGGCTCCAAGAACTCATGAATGAAAGAGTTAGGTTGAGGGATAAAAGTGCCATGATGGAAGAAGAATTCAAGAAGCTTGAGGAAGGAATAAGGAAGGACTTTCTTGATAAAAAAACTGTGGTGATAAAACAGGATGCACATGATTACGTTGATTAATTTTGGGACTATCACCGAGAGTTCATCAGTCTAATACCTTGGATTAGATCGTATGTTACTAAGGGGATGATAGATGGTGGCACGATGCAGTTGGTGAAGTCAAATGGCGAACCCTTCCCGGAGAGGTAAATGATAGTCGGTTGAAGTTGTATACATGTGGCCCAGCCACCTGACTAGCCATGGGAAGCATAGTCTTATCCCTCCATGCAGTTGAAAGGAGGCGTAGGACTATAAACTACTCTACCTTAGAGCTACACGATGACAGGACTGTGCGCAGGACCGAAGTGTCACAAGGTCTGCCACAATGCAAGGGTAGTTGCGCTACCGCACAAGTTGGCTGGAAAGTGACCGTTATAGTCACTAATCATGATGTGATGCTTGGTTTGAGACCAAATGAAGCGGGCGGTAGGAATTTAAGGTAAACTTTAAGGGCTAGATTTGGGAAAATCTACCACCAAGGGAGCATTAATGGAATGGATTTGGGGGGAACAGTCGAATTCGAATTCAAAGGGCACTATAAATTGCAAAGGGTTGTCCACCAAACAACACTTGGCCATTTGAGAATTGAGCTGTCGTGCACCCAGAGATTTCTTAACCCAAACCTGTTTGATCTATTAGAGTTAAAGGTGTTGTGTGAACACCTACCTGAGCAGTTGAGAGATTTCTGGAAAAACAAGATGGCAACATCTGAAGAAGCCAAGGATATCGGAGAGATGACCGCTGAAGAGGTTGCACAGGCCATGACAGTAGGAGATGCCCCTAAGAGCGCCAGGATAGTCGCGGAAATCCCTAAATCACCGCATACGCCGCGACCCAAGAAAGATAAGCAGGCCATGGTTCAAAACCCGCTGCGAACTAAACTGACCATGGAAGAAATGGGGAAAGCAGTTAGTTTGGAAACTGATGAGGAGGAGGAAGACCTTGAGGACATCTTGATAGAAGGGGAGGAAGACGAAGAGATGGAGGTGGAAACCAAGGGCACAAACCCTCTAACTAGGCTTCCCACGTATGTTCCTCTACGGAAGGGGAATGCAAAGGTGCCTAAGGACCTAGATGAGAGTAATAGATCTCTGCAGACTCCGCTGCTACCTGACGATATCGTTTTTGAGGGAGCACACTTGGGATAGGTGTCGGGTCTAAAGTTTGAAGACTGGTATCTCACGAACCATGATAAATTCCCACACTTGGCAACCGCACAGCTCATGAGGCCGAAGAAAAAACACTGTGGCGAGAGTCATAGATTTGGAGCTGCACAAGTGGTTGCGCGAAGTAGAGAAAGAAGGGTTGTTAAACCTACTCTGGGTGTCGCATTACGATCGCGCCCTAGTAAATATTTTTGTCATCACGCAGTTGCTTTGCCTAGTGCATGATGGGTGCTTATGGTTGGAGGAGCCCATCTTCATCATGGACCACCTAATTCATAGAATTACCCAACTCCCTTGTAAGGCAAAGGACCCAGCGGATATCTCGGAGGGTAAGAGAAATTATTTTTCCATCACGGAGGCCATGAAGACAAAATTCAAGCTGGAGAAGAAGAAGAGAGGGTACACGATCTCTAGTATAAAAAATAAGGCAATCAAAGTTGCCACCCAGATACTGGCTAGCAAGATTTTGTAGAAGTGCCACGCGGATGAGGTACCCGCACCAATGATAGCACTTTCCATGCAGTGCACGTAGGGGGTCCAATTTAACTAGTTAGAGTACTTGTGCAAGGAGTTCCTGGAGAATTGTCGTGAGGCATAGGAATAGGGGAATACCTTCCATTATGCATGGCTTATACTGTCCATAGTGTTGGTGGCTTGGAAATTTCCTGTGGACAACCAGTTCCCCACAATTGTGCGGGATCTTCTAGAGGCAGCAAAGTACGCTTCACTATGGGCCACTAAAGACGCATAGAGGATCCGAGACAGTAAGATATTCTGGGTTTTCATGGAGATGAACATCAGAATGGGGATTAAATGCGAGCCGCGGTTATCACCCACTGTCTATAATAGTCTACAAAGCTTCATGGAGTTCAAGGAAGCCTTCCATCACATGTACATTAGGGCACACAAGGACCCTGCGAAGAAGTGGAAGGAGCTCCTATACCTGGCCATGGACGATGTCATATTCATCGTACTTGAGTCGTGGCCGCTGGAGTGGCGCGCTCCAGCCATCTCCTCAATGGAAATGGAGAATTCGCCTGCACAAAGGAAGAAGGAGGGGGAAAAACTGCAGATGGCATAGTTAGCAGAGAAGAGAAGAAAAGAGGTAGCAGCAACAAAGGCGTAGGAGGCATGGGACACTGTGAATGCAACCACAGAACAACAATAGGCAGTAGAGAAGGAGTGTGAGGGCCATAAGTCGTCATCGCCTGAGGAAGAGCCAGAGACAGATGAAGGTGGTGCGGGCCCACAAACAATGTCTACACAGTTGAAGCGCTAGCACCTGAGAGAGAAGGTGGGGCCATGGAAGAAGTCAAAAGCCTCCAAGACTTCTTTCGACCTGATCACCCTCACTAAGGGGGATCTGCATGACATAGGGGAGATGGTGTGCAACGTCACTGCAGAGGCCCTCCAGCAGTTCGCAGAGGAAAATCAGATGGCATTGGGGGCCCTCCAGGCATAGATATAGGAGTTGCAAGTGCACACTCCTCAGGTTGGTACTTTGTCGACCAACCTCGCAGTAGGAATGGCTGCAGCTAAGAAAATGCTACGTGCCCACATGACCAATACTATAGTTCTAGCAGAGGAGGCACTGGTTACAGAAAATGAGGCCAACAGGCCTATGGTTAGTGCACTAAAAGGAGTGGGGATCAACATGGTTGTGCTCCCTCAAGAGATGTTCTATGTTCTGCAGGACGGAGTAACTACAGAATTGCGGGCTAGGGAGGGCTGCGCACTACAGATGTTGAGTGAACAACAAATTAACATGGAACAACTAAGCCTGCAACGCGAAAAGGTCGTAACATAGAATAGGCAGCTAGTGCAAGTGGTTAAAGAGGCCTGCTAGATGGTCCCTATATTGGCCATCCCAGCAGAGGCGTGCATCCGGAGGCTAGCAGCAGGGTGCGGAAGGAAAAGGAAGAGATGGCTAAGGTTTAGCTGGAGCTGAACCTTCAGATATCTGAGCTGTAGTTGAAGGTGCAGCCATCAACTCTACCAGAGGTGAGGGAACAACACGCTAGCGCCATCACAATGGGAACAGAGGAGATCAACAGTGCAGTGAAGAACTGCACCAAACTTTTGGAAGAGGCGTTCAAGGTCCTCACCACTCTACAGGAGGACCCGAACATACAATGCTTAGAAACAGAGGCACATGAGTTGCAACAAAGATATGATGATATAAAATGGATCACGCAGACGGTGGCCCTTACACAGAGGCTCACGTGGATGCAACAAGAAAAAGCACTTAAGGAGCAAGTGGACGTGGTGCGACATAAGGAAGTAGATTTGAAGGCACGGATCCAACCATGGATTGATGAGGCCTTCGTCATTATAGCCTTGATCGAAGCCAATCTCGCGCAGATGTAGGGAACAGGGGAACAGATGCAAGGAAGTAGTTCAGATACCACGGTCTCTGAATAGCGCATATAGGAGGTACAACAGGCAGCTACTCAGTGCGGTGTTGATCTTGCAGCAGTTCGGGTAGAGTTGGGAGGTCTCCACGCAAATATCTCCACCGAAAGAGTGATTTGAGGGCAAGTCACGATGTTTGTGTTGGGGGCATGTTGGGTGCGAGATCCCCCAAGGGAAGTTTTGGGGCTTAAAGCCCATATTTTGACTAAATCCAATGTAAATACTCCATGTTTTGTGGGCATGGAGCGCGAACTTGTAAATGAGTCATAGGCTTATTCACCCTCATTGTAATGTAATGTCGGCTTTAGAGATCTACCCATGGTCCATGGATCATGGGATTGTATAAATAGAGCAAGGCTCTAAGTTGTAAATCACCGAAAAAATGATGATGGAATAGAAGCATAGAAAAAGTTCTAAGCCTAGAGTTGAGTATTTGGGTCATAGAGTAGGAGAAGGCTCTGCAGCTAAGTGCACAGACCCCTACAGCTGAGTGCATAGGGCGAGTCGAGTTTGTAATCATTGAAGAAGTAATAAAGAGAAGTTTCACATCATTTATGCGTATCTTTTTCCTATTTTGTGCATTGAATGTATTGGGTATAAATGCAATTTCAATGCTTGTATGGTGCGCCAACTTATATGATTGTGTTGATTAAGTGAATATAAGATAAAGTATCTGTTTACACAAAGTTAACTAACAGTTATAAGAAGATAAGTAAGATCTATGGTGTAACTTGGTGAAATAGCGCAAATCGCTGCTTTGGCAGTGCGAAGCGCCCCAGCCCTTAGTTAGGGTTGCGCGAAGATGATTATAACAGATCACGAAGGCCTTGCAGGTTAGGATAGTGCGTGAAGCTATTCATAGTTGGATTAGATCGACCCCTCAGACATCTCCATGGTGTGGAAACTTTGTTCCATCATCCCCCCATACTGCTTCAGGTGAGACCTTAGTCCGCGCTCTGTGAGCTGTTTCTGAAAGGGCCATTAGTGTAGGGATTTGTTTGGATAACGAACTATGAACCTAGGTTAGGCCCCACCAAGCCAACAAGCCCATAGCTCTAAATACATCGGACATGCCCATAGCATGTTACAAAAACCAAAACAAGGGTACCCACATGTCCTCATCCCTAGTCACTGTCTGGTAGATCCCATGCCAAATGCCCTACTCCACCTGCCTATAGATCATGTACCACCTGACCGGCCATCGCCATGCGTTGCATGATCCATTTCCACTCTGAGGGAAGACCTATACACTCATCTGTGTACTGATCGTCTAGCTCCTGCCACCCACGCTCAGAAACTCTGGCAAGGATCACATCACATCTACGACATATGTCGGCGAGTAGAGCACTTCCGTCTAGACCCTGGAATGACGATGATGTTCCCTGATCTGCAGCCCCAGGTGTTGCAACTTGGCCTGCATATCCTGCCGACTTCACTGGTTTTATATCTACATACCACATATTTTACACTCAGTACCATATAGATGTGATAAAAATATGAATGCACCATAAAAATAGCAACTTAACACTTACCGTTTGGTTTCCATGCTTGTCCGGGTGGAAGTGGTAGGTCAGGATCACCCTAGCAGTTCATCCCACTATAGGGATAATCATCTATGAATAGGGGAATCTGATCCCAATGTGTGAAAAAATTGGGTCAGAACACACGCCCAACCCCCCTCCTCCCCCTCTTCGTAATAGTTGCCCCCAGCGACGAATCCTAGGCTCCTGTGGGCCCCCATCCCAGATCTGTGCATGAGGGCAGATGGTGGGTATCTTCTCAAAGAAGAAATCACAAAACATTGTACCAAATGCATAGTCATGGTTCACCTACCTCCTGCATAGACTCAATTTTCATTTCACCAACGACAACATCATTTGGACCCACCCATAGTAGGTGCCTCCCAATACTCTCTGAATAAGCATCATCTGCCCACTAGTGATGTGGTGGAACATCTAGCTGCCCAGAATTTGTAGCACTATTATGGCGTCAGCCCGTGTCTCTAACCTATCTAGATCACTGATCAGGATGGTCATGCACTTCACAAAAACACCCCATGGACAATGGCAATTCACAACCTTTGTAATGTTCCTCCCACGAGGAAACACCGGATGTATATCCCCCACCACCCCGGGGGGGAGTGTTACATAGTAATTTGTCACCGACCTCATATCAGTCCCCGAGTGACATCTCCATTGTGTCATACATCAAATAAACATGTCCATATCTTCCCACTCATTCAAGAAGATTAAACAAGTGCTCTCTAATACTGAAGATTGACCCTTTTACCTATGTTTCTGCATCGTCACAAGTGAACCCCATCATTCCTGCGACGATTCTCTATGTTGAATTATACCGTCGCAACGTTGTCGCAGGGGTACACGTGTTTCCTGTGACGGTCAGAATTTAGGGCTTGGCACAAGTCTTCAAAATATTTCTTGCGACAATTTCTCTACATACATTACTTCCTTACGACGTCATTGCTGAGCCCCAGTATATGAGTTGCGATGATCCAGATATGGCAAATTAGTTCAAACAGTTGGACTTCTAGGTGATTCTAGAACCGGTTGTTGGGTCAAGTTGGTTCGCCTTTCCTCCTCTGGGATGGTGGTTCCACCTTTTGAGAAACCTCCCTTGAGGATAAGCTCCCTCTCCCTCATTTCATGGAGGCTCCTCCTCCAGTAAAAACACTCCCCATTGCTATGATCAGCTAGTTCTTGGTTTTTGGATTGGAGCAAATTAGCTAGCTTTGGTGTGAGTTTGATAGTTCACAATGTGAATTGTTGATAGTTTAGCAATTGGTTGTGGATTGCCTTAGCTTTGTACTAGAGCTTGTGAGTGAGAGAGAGTTATCATCCATTTGGGAGACCCTTTTGAGAGTGAGTGCTTGAAGAAACATACCGACTAGACCCTTCGAGAAGGCTTGCAACGTCAAGGCTTGGTTGTAAGCTTTGCTTTTGATTCATTTTAATAAAATCAATGATGATTTCCTATGTCTTATGTAAAATATACTTGATAGTTTATGGTTCCTTGACTCTATAAGTAAATAGATCATTGTTTTTCTCGGTTACGTGTTCGATGGAGCTTTCGTTGCACTGCTTTAGCTACCATTTCCTTCTCCTCAATGAGGCAACCCCTCTAGTGACGGATAAAGTTCTAGTCGAAGCATGCTTGGTATATGCCATAAAATTTTGCACGAGTCTTCTTTAAGCTCTTTTCCGACTGTTTAAAAGCGAAAAGATGGTCGGGATTTTGTCATTTCAAGCTCATTTATTGGATCTGAAATGTCGTGTCTCCGATCGCTTTTCTACTTTTTCGGATTAGAAGCACTAGTTACGAAAAGTACTCCTTGATCGAAATGATCAAGCGGTTCTCTCAAGTATTGTTTTCTACCTTTTTGGGCTTGAGGGACACAAACATACAAAAAGGGACCCCCCTGGAGTTTTCTTTTTCGTGTCTTTTTCAAACTCTCTAAACATGAAAAAGACTCTAAATTTTACCTATATCAGACTCGTTAAACCCTAACGACATTGGACTCGTCACCATGATGAGACCCGAACTTCTCCTCCCTGGGGCTCGTTAAAATTTCACTAGGCTGGATTTGTCTGAAGGATGAACTTATACTACAAGCATATGCTATCCCCTTCAAGCTTGTTTTTCAAAAATAATTTGGGTCCTCGCCAGTGATGGTGGGGGAAAAAATTTGGAAATCTTCATTGGTTACCTATGGCAGCTAGTCACTCTTGAACATTAGCCTTCTTGTCGGGTTTGGGATATCCTCACATTGACATTAGCCTTCTGAGGTTTGGGTTATCATTTTTCCTCATTCCATTTGATCCTTGTTGTCTCCGTTAGACCTCTGATCCCTTGGTACCAAAAATGCTACCGCATTCTGGAGTCGTGTCGTTGATATGTTCAAGAGTATAATCCTTCTACAGTTCGCACCCTTACCTCCTCCTCTGATTCTCAGTTTCATCCATCTTCATCTTGTTCCTTATCTCATGTCATTGATGAGGGAAACATTATTGCCCTCCTGCAAACAATCGCTTCTTGTCGACACCAACTCATTATCCAGGGAGTTGATCTAGAGATCCCTTTCGGTACCTTGGAGCTTGCATGCCTCAATGGCAAGTTCTTCACACTCGACGACATGCTTACATCATTGGTCTTCGATCGGGTGATTCCATGAGTGTTCGACTCCAGATCATCCTTCACACTTTGTGGATTGTACTGGTAGTACCCTTAGAACCATTAACATTATTGGTGGTCTCTCTCATGCTTATTAACAGTTTACATCATTGGCTGGTAATCAAGCGATTTTCTACCATGCTCGACTTTGGCACATTTATTCGCATGTTAGAAATTGTACTATGATCAGTCGGGATTCAAGACCCCGGACTAAGATTACATAAGTCTGGGTTGCATGGATTGGTTCGTGATTGTATACATGACTCTTTGATTGGATGGCTGTGACCATACCTGAGTCTTTCTGGATGGCTGCGACCATACCTCTATCTTTATATATAGTCTTATCGACTGGGTGGTTGCGTCCATACCACAGACCAAGTTTCATATGTCTTCTGGATGGCTGCGCCCATGCCTAGACTACATGTATTTCACTGTCATAGATATCAGTTGTACTTGTGCCTACAGGCTCTCAGGGATGGTGTTTCGGTTTGGTTATGATTTCGTAAAGCATTTCACCCCTCCCACTCTCTCGGGCTTCATGCTTTAGGGGGCATCTGTTACACAGTAATTTGTCACCGACCTCATATCAGTCCCCGAGCGACATCTCCACTGTGTCATACATAAAATAAACATGTCCATATCTTCCCACTCATTCAAGAAGATTAAACAAGTGCTCTCTAATACTGAAGATTGACCCTTTTACCTATGTTTTTGCATCGTCACAAGTGAAACCCATCATTCCTGCGACAATTCTCTATGCTGAATTATACCATCATGACGTCGTCACAGGGGTAAACGTGTTTCCTGTGACGGTCGGAATTCAGGGCTCGGCGCAAGTCTTCAAAATATTTATTGTGATGATTTCTCTGCATACATTTCTTCCTTACGACGCCGTCGCTGAGCCCCAGTATATGACTTGTGATGATCCAGATATGGCGAATTAGTTCAAACAGTTGGACTTCTGGGTGATTCTAGAACTAGTTGTTAGGTCAAGTTGGTTTGCCTTTCCTCCTCTAGGATGGTGGTTCCACCTTTTGAGAAACATCCCTTGAGGATAATCTCCCTCTCCCTCATTTCATGGAGGCTCCTCCTCCTATAAAAATACTCTCCATTGCTATGATCAGCTAGTTCTTGGTTTTTGGATTGGAGCAAATTAGCTAGCTTTGGTGTGAGTTTGATAGTTTACAGTGTGAATTTCTAATAGCTTTAAAGTAATTGTTTGTGGATTGCCTTAGCTTTATACTAGAGCTTGTGAGTGAGAGAGAGTTATCATCCATTTGGGAGATGCTTTTGAGAGTGAATGCTTGAAGAAATATACCGACTGGACCCTTCGAGAAGGCTTGCGACATCAAGGCTTGGCTGTAAGCTTTGCTTTTGATTCATTTTAATACAATCAATGATGATTTCCTATGTCTTGTGTAAAATATACTTGATAGCTTATAGTTCCTTGACTCTGTAAGTAAATAGATCATTGTTGTTCTCAGTTACGTGTTCTGTTGTTCTCTTGTGTTGTTTCAGGTTGATTGCTCATTGAGGAGAAGGAAACAGTAGCTAAAGAGGCACAACGAAAGCTCCATCGAACACTGGTTTGAGGTAGGTTCTTCCAACAATGATTGTTTAAGGAAATTAGTTGTTGTTTTGTCCTATTGTGACTAGACCAACTCTAAGGCTAGAGGGGTTGCCTCTAATTTCTCATTGAGGAGAAGGAAACGGTAACTGAAGCAACGCAACAAAAGCTCCATCAAACATATAACTGAGAACAACAATGATCTATTTACTTACAGAGTCAAGGAACCATAAGCTATCAAGTATATTTTACACAAGACATAGGAAATCATCATTGATTGTATTAAAATGAATCAAAAGCAAAGCTTACAACCAAGCCTTGACGTCACAAGCCTTCTCGAAGGGTCCAGTCAGTATGTTTCTTCAAGCATTCACTCTCAAAAGGGTCTCCCAAATGGATGATAACTCTCTCTCACTCACAAGCTCTAGTACAAAGCTAAGGCAATCCACAACCAATTGCTAAACTATCAGCAATTCACACTGCAAACTATCAAAACTCACACCGAAGCTAGCTAATTTGCTCCAATCCAAAAACCAAGAACTAGCTGATCATAGCAATGGGGAGTGTTTTTATAGGAGGAGGAGCCTCCATGAAATTAGGGAGAGGGAGCTTATCCTCGAGGGAGGTTTCTCAAAAGGTGGAACCACCATTACAGAGGAGGAAAGGCGAACCAACTTGACCCAACAACCAGTTCTAGAATCACCCAGAAGTCCAACTGTTTGAACTAATTTGCCATATTTGGATCATCGCAAGTCATATACTGGGGCTCAGCGACGACGTCACAAGGAAGCAATGTATGCAGAGAAATCGTCGCAAGAAATATTTTGAAGACTTGCGCCAAGCCCTAAATTCTAACCGTCGCAAGAAACACGTGTACCCCTGCGACAACGTCGTGACAGTATAGTTCAGCACAGAGAATCGTCACAGGAATGATGGGATTCACTTGCGACGATGCAAAAACATAGGTAAAAGGGTCAATCTTCAGTATTAGAGAGCACTTGTTTAATCTTCTTGAATGAGTGGGAAGATATGGACATGTTTATTTGATGTATGACACGGTGGAGATGTCGCTCGGGGACTGATATGAGGTCGGTGACAAATTGCTGTGTAACAGGGAGTCCGGTCAAGAAATAAATGTCTTGGGAATTTAACTCGATCTTGTGCCCCTAAACTATAAAGACCTCCTGGTCGGGGTCCTAATAGCTCACGATCCTCGATAACAAGGGCTCACCTACACTCATCAATGGGTTCTCCAACAACTTGAGAATCCTATAGTGAGCTAGCTCCCCTTGAACCACCTAATCCCAATGAATCTCAAATCATAGGGTATCCAAATCTCACTCGTGCCAATTGATTTTCAACTCTGCCATACCTGCAAAACACCACATGCCTTGTCAGTTCAAGGAAGAAAACACTGGCCTTGACTTTTCAGCCTATAGCCCCCACCGGGATAGCAGACCACTCTCCTTCTCATCTCTAAATCACATTTTTCTACCGAGAACCTATGAGCTCGCAGGTTTTCCTCTCTCTCCTACGAGCGAGAGCGCAGTTCTAGGCCGAAAATGTGTGATCTGACCGAAAAGATGAGCAGGGGTCTCCTATGGATTTGTGAGGCACCAAAATTAGAAAATAAACCACTGAAATTAAAGAGATGAGTAAGGCCACCTACCTGAAAGCCGCAGACCCTAATTCTGATGTTTGGTTTGTTCACTATGATCTCCATAAGATTTAGGGCCTTCTCCTCCTCTCCAAAATCACTACAACTCACTTAGAAAATGAATTAAATTGGAGGGAAAAAATCGTTTTCTAAAAAAACCCACAGTTTTTATGTCGCCCATTGCAACCAAACCGTAGCTCGGTTTGATGAATGGTCAACACCGTTGGAAATATCTCATTGAGAACTATAGTGGGTCTCTCTTCGTTTTCAATGATTTGACACTTCACCTGGAAGCCATTTTTCCAAAAAGGGTCACTTCGTCACCTCTTAAAATTGAATTTATTCATATGCAATGCTTGTACTTTGGGACCACCTTCACTTGGTGCTTTTCGTATCATTCGTTGATTGTCATCATGGGCAATAATCATTTGCTCATGTTTTCATGGTCCCCACTGGGCCTATTCTGTGTGGTAGCATCATCGAGTCACCCTTGTTCAGAGCATCTGCGATGAGTCACCTTTTCATCCATAGAGTCTATTTCGTGCCCCATTGTATCATGTCATAGTATTACATCCATATTTGCATGCCATTCATCCCGTGTTTCCCATTTTGGCCTTCAGTCATACTATCCACCATCCCCTCTAGAGTTGAGTCAATCGCTGTTAGATCAACCATGCACTTTATGCTCTAACAAGGGAAGTCGTATGTTTGTCCCTCAATCCCATTTTCCCCATTTTCCCTGGTGTTAATCCATTAGTAACATTACAATTTTCCCTCCTCTCTTAGTTGAGGATCTCATTGCCTCACCTATGGCGAGCCCTATTTTTTCGAAATCAACACATCTATTCCATAAGAACGGCCTAGAGGGTGGTGTATCTTGGTTCCAATTTCCACTCTTGTTCGGTGCCTCGGATCAAGAAAAGGGACTCATCATTTCCCTTTGACTCGATTGTTTCATGCTTGTGATTAATACACTTAATGGTCTAATGATGCAGCAAATTCTACCAGTGATTCCCGGGTGTGTTTGAGATGTTTCACACCTCATGAGGAGGTGGCCCTTTACGTAGCCCCCCACATGCCCAGATGACTTCATATTATGCTACAGCCTCAGATGAAGTTTCGTAGATTTGATGGGTTTGGTTCCTGCCGCTTGTAGCACTCATAGCATGCATGTCTCCTTAAGATGATCCATTCAGTTTTTCAGAGCCCTTTCTTATTCAACAGTGCTTATTTGGTTGTTCTACCCTCCCTCCCACCCATTTTTTAAGGGAAGGGCCATTATATCTCATGTACTCAGATCTTATTGTATTTAATCTTGGATCATGTTTTCCCCAGGTGCATTATGTATATGGGATACATTGTATTATTTTCTAGCTCATTTATGCCAGCATGTCATGTACCATTCAACATGTACTTTAGTGCTCAGTTTTACTTTTCTAGGCGCATTATTACATTTTGTACTGAGTTATCTCAGTGGGTATAGGTATGTCTCCCCCACCTCACTGATATCAGGTACCACAAAATAAAAGTAGACTTACATCAGTTAGTTGGTCTCACCCCCTCAGTCATTATCCTCTTTCAATTCAACTCCATTGGTCTCTCTCTCTCTCTCTCCCCCCCTCCCCTTCAATGTCTAGTGATTGTGTCCTTACAGCGTACTTCGGTCATACATTTTTCTCCTAACACTCATAGGTTGGGGGGAAATCTGTTATCACCAAAACATTGATCATCTAGCCATAACTTACTAGATAGATTGAAGTACACCATGTAGGGCCAATTTTACCATAGTAAAATTGCTTTCACTATAAGAAATTACTTAATAAATCACATTTGTTAAGTCATTTCTAATTAAATCCTTGAAGAATAACTAAATAAATCACTATTTATTTAATTATCTTCTAGGAATAATTAATTAAACCATTGTTTAACTAATATTCCTTGTCATATTTGACCCAGTTATGAGAAATAAATAGATAAATAATTAATTATCTTATTTTTCTCTAGGAATAATTAATTAATCACTAGTTAGTTATTATTCCTTGTCAAGTTTGACTAAATCTCATAGGAATACTTAAATAAATCATTATTTGTTTATTATTCCTTAACCATATTTCTTGAGATGATAAATAAATCATTTATTTATTTATTATTTATAAATAAAAGTATTTAACCAATTTAAATACTTTTTCCCTCCAACCAAATATAATAAAATATTCGAAATGGTAAATTCTAGAATTTGGTTAAATAATATTTTATTATTTCCCATTATTTTAGGATAACCTAATATTTTTCTATAAATTCGAGGGTTTTACAAACATTCTTCACTTTTGATCATTTTCACTGTTGCGCTCACTGTTGTAGCTCTTATTATTATCATTGTCGCACACCATTTTATTTTCCATTTGAGTTCTCATTGAGCTCAAACATTTTGTTTGCTGGGTTTTGTTGGCATTTTGGCATAGGTGTGGCCCTATGGTACAGGTGTTGTCCTTGATGGCAACTCACTTTGGTGTCAGACCTCAGTTCAGGTGCTCAGAATGAAGGAAATCTTGTAGACGCAGGTTCACCTTGCCGAAGACGCATATACACGTGGGTTATACGTTCAGAAGTCGCGTATGCGTATGCACGCACTTTTATGCACAGAAAAGCGCGTACATGGTGGGAAACTTATTTTTGGTCCATGGTTGTTAGTCCTTGGAATTTGAACCTATGGTTTTGGACCAAGGTATCTCGTCAGAAGTGTTGACCCCAGGTTTTAGGCCCTTGGTATTGTTTTATTATGGTTTTGGACCGTGGTATTGTGGAAGGCCTAAAACTATAAAAGAGGAAGGAGATCATGTGACAAGGTATCATCTAAATTATTATTGAATATCTGATAATGTGCGAGATATGAAATATTGGTGATTAGCATTGTGGAGCAGATCTGGATTTGAATGAAGGAGGAACCTTAGCAAAAAGAAGGATAAGTTCTATTGATGGGTCATAATCTCTTGGCTTGAATGATAATATCTTTGCATGATTTTGATCTGTTATATCTGGCACATGCGTGATCTATAAATCTGATAATCTGGGTTAATCAGTGCCTGAATACTTGAAAGAGTGAATTATGTTTGTAGATCTGTATGCAGGTTCAGTTCAGCTAAGGCGCGTATATACGCAGGTTCAGTGAAGGAAAACAGCGTATACGCAGGTTGTTCCATACGCAGAAGCGTATGCACGCAGGTTTCAGGCCATTAAAGTAGCGTATACATTTTGAGTTGTGTTTTCGCTGCTTCTGTTTATTGTTGCAGTGTTCTGGGTTCATTTTTGGTGTGTGGTATTGTGACTGTGATCTGGGTACAGTCGTCAGAGAGGTGTTTATGTTGATTTAGTTTTTGGTGAAAAGGTGATTGGTTGATGCAGAAATTCTTGATGGTTGATTGATGTTATTTGTGGATCCAGTCTGAAAATTTATGAAACGTGGTCCTTGAAAGAAAGAGAAGGTTGTAGCCTTCTGTAGGCCAGCACCTACGTACTAGTATCTTGGCTAGTGCAAGAGCTAAGGGGGTTGTAGCTCCCTTCCAGGAGAAGCTGGAGAACGAGAGAGGGTT